>Ga0134099_1000112_pt1 | contig 103794 bp, 102 predicted proteins | sample 10_taG_2_FD_105482 | JGI IMG/M metagenome (GOLD analysis project Ga0134099, IMG submission 105482) | Switchgrass degrading microbial communities from high solid loading bioreactors in New Hampshire, USA - 10_41_5_180_A2 metaG | ecosystem: Engineered > Bioreactor > Semi-continuous > Anaerobic >...
ACCTTAAGAAGATAAACTACGTATGTACCGCCGGAGGGGCTATGGTAAGGTTTCTTTCAGGGAAGAAACTGCCGCTTATCGAAGCAATGAAGAAGGCTTCGCAAAAAAATTAAAATAAGGATTCAGTGAGGTAGATATGATAAGCCAAGAAAAAATAAAAGAATTAGAGGTATTCGCCTTAAAGATAAGGATAGAAACCCTAAAGGAAATAGGACATCTGGGTTTTGGACATCTTGGTGGCGCCATGTCCATCGTGGATACCCTTGCGGTGCTGTATGGTGAAGTGATGAATATAGACCCTAAGAACCCTAAATGGGAAGACAGGGACTGGCTGGTGTGCTCGAAAGGGCATGCCGGGCCAGCCATATATGCAGCGCTGGCGCTAAAAGGTTATTTCTCGATAGAGCAGTTAAAGACATTAAATAAACCGGGTACTTCTTTACCAAGCCATTGTGACAAAAATTTAACAACCGGTATAGACATGACCACCGGCTCTTTGGGCCAGGGATCGTCGGCGGCGGTAGGAATAGCTCTTGGGAACAGGCTGGATGGCAGGAAAAACACCACTTACCTGATACTTGGCGACGGAGAAATCCAGGAAGGACAGGTATGGGAAGCAGCCCTTTTTGCAGCCCAGCAGAAGCTCGACAACCTTATAGCCTTTGTAGACTACAACAAGCAGCAGCTTGACGGGTATACAAAGGATATAAACGATCTGGGCGATGTAAGAGCGAAGTTCGAAAGCTTCGGCTGGCACGCGCAGGAAGTCGACGGGCATAACGTAAAAGAGATTTATGAAGCGATAGACAAGGCAAAAAAAGTTAAAGGAAAGCCCTCCGCCATCGTGCTCCACACCGTAAAAGGAAAAGGTTGCTGCTTTGCGGAAGGGATTGTAGACAACCATCATATGACGGTGAATGAACAGCAGATAAATGAAGCCCTGGCAATACTCGAAGAAAAACTTGATAAGGCGGTGAGGTCATGAGTGCGGTCATCACGAAGAACAGGGTGAAGGAAGAAATTGCGATGAGGGATGCCTATTGCAGCACATTGATTGAGCTGGCCCAAAAAGATGACAGGATTGTGGTGCTGGATGCGGACCTCATGAAATCGATGGGCATGGTTCCTTTCCAAAAGGCATTTCCGGGAAGGACCTTTGATGTAGGAGTGCAGGAGGCGAACATGATAGGAGTTGCAGCAGGGCTTTCGGCGACAGGAAAGATCCCCTTCGCCCACAGCTTTGCTCCTTTTGCCACAAGGCGCTGCTTTGACCAGATATTCCTTTCCTGCGGATATGCAAGGCTGAACGTAAGGATTACCGGAAGCGACCCGGGCATTACAGCTGCGTTTAATGGCGGTACACACATGCCGTTTGAGGATATGGGAATATTAAGAAACGTCCCCGGTATAACAATAATGGAGCCGGTTGATTGTGTAATGCTCAAAAATATACTGGAACAGACGGTTGACATGTACGGTGTATTCTATATCCGCCTTCTTAGAAGAAACGCAGTAAAAATTTATGAGGAAGGCTCTACCTTTGAGATAGGCAGGGCAGTCCAGCTTAAAGAAGGAAATGACGTTACGGTTTTTGCTACGGGAATTATGGTGGACGAGGCACTAAAGGCTGCGGAGGCTCTATTAAAAGAGGGAATATCGGCAAGGGTTGTCAATATGTTTACACTAAAGCCCATAGACAGGGAAATGATTATAAAGTGTGCTGAAGAAACAGGAGCTATAGTTACTGTAGAAAACCACAGCATAATAAACGGACTTGGGTCTGCAGTAGCCGAGGTTCTTGCGGAAAATATACCTGCCCCTCTGGAACGGGTGGGAGTAAAAGACCTCTTCGGGGAAGTGGGCCCCGTTGATTACTTGATTAAGAGGTTCGAGCTGACCTGGGAGGATATTGCAGCAAAAGTAAAAAAGGTGCTGGACAGGAAAACCAAATGATTGTGCCGGCCCTTGGAGAACAGGAGGTGTCAAAGTGATAATAAGGCAGAAGCAGCCTTTTAAAATCGGCTACAACCCGATTACCAGCCTTGATGATAAAGAAAATAACACCTTGATGGATTTTGGAATTTTAAAGCTGGATAAAGCTAAAGAAGAAGTCAATTCCGAGAATAAGGAACGCGCATACCTTTTGATATACGGAGAAATAACTTTCCAGTGGGGAAACAATGAAAAAACCGTAAGACGGGATTCATTCTTTGATGAGGGGCCGTGGTGCTTGCATGTACCTGCGGGAGAGGCAGTAAAAATTACGGCTTTATCCGAGGAGGCCGAAATATCCGTAACAAAGACCTACAATGAGCGAATGTTTGATCCGAAGCTTTACTCAGATAAAGACTGCCGGATTGAGGAATTCGGAAAAGGAACCCTGAGGGAGGCGTCCACAAGAATTGTAAGGACGGTATTTGATTATTCCAATGCTGACTATTCCAACCTTGTTGTCGGAGAAGTTATCAACTTTCCGGGGAAATGGTCCAGCTATCCCCCTCATCATCACCCACAGCCTGAGATATACTTTTACAAATTTTATCCACAGCAGGGCTTTGGGTACTCCGAATCCGGCGAAGAAGTTTTTAAGGTAAGGAACAATGATACGGCTGTAATCATAAATGAGGTCACCCATTCGCAGGTTGCTGCTCCAGGATATGCCATGTACTATGTGTGGGTTATAAGGCACCTGGAAAACAACCCCTTCAACGAAAGGATTTTTGTGCCGGAGCACAAGTGGCTGTTAAACAAAGACGCAAAGATATGGCCGGAAAAATAAGAATACAAGATTAAAGGGGGGTAATTTAACATGAAAACCATAAGACTTACCATGGCGCAGGCCCTTGTAAAATTTCTTGACAATCAATATGTCGAATTTGACGGCAAGCAGCAAAAGTTTGTAAAAGGTATCTTTACTTTGTTCGGGCATGGGAATGTGCTGGGATTAGGCCAAGCCCTTGAGCAGGATCCGGGAGACCTCATAGTGCACCAGGGCAGGAATGAGCAGGGAATGGCCCACGCCGCTATGGGATTTGCAAAGCAGAAACACAGGAAGCAGATATATGCCTGCACCTCATCTGTGGGTCCGGGAGCGGCAAACATGGTGACAGCAGCGGCGACGGCAAGCGCTAACCGTATTCCGGTATTGTTCCTTCCCGGAGATACCTATGCATCCCGGCAGCCTGACCCGGTGCTGCAGCAGGTGGAACACTACCATGATTTCAATATAACGACCAATAACGCCTTTCGAGCCGTAAGCAGATACTGGGATAGGATAAACCGTCCGGAGCAGCTTATGACCGCCATGATAAATGCTATGAGGGTGCTTACCGACCCGGCGGACACAGGAGCGGTAACCATCGCGCTGCCACAGGATGTCCAGGGAGAAGCTTATGACTATCCGGTAGATTTTTTCAAAAAAAGGGTACACCGGATAGAAAGAAGGCCGCCGACAAAAGAGATGATAAAAGATGCCGTTGAGCTCATAAAAACGAAGAAAAAGCCTATCCTCATATGCGGAGGAGGGGTAAGGTATTCGGAAGCGGCGGAAGCTTTTAGGATATTTGCCGAGGAATTTAACATCCCCTTTGGCGAGACACAGGCGGGGAAAAGCGCTATTGCGTGGTATCATGATCTGAATCTTGGAGGAATAGGAGCTACAGGGAACCTTGCGGCCAATACAATAGCGAAAGAGGCGGACCTGGTTATCGGCGTGGGCACCCGCTATACCGACTTTACAACCTCTTCCAAGTGGCTGTTCCAGAACCCGGATGTGGATTTCGTAAATATAAACGTAGCTGAGTTTGACGCATATAAATTAGATGCGGTAAAGGTGGTAGCTGATGCAAAGGTTGCCTTGGAAATGCTGACGGAAGAGCTAAAGAAAGCAGGTTACAAGTCGTCCTATTCGGTGGAAATAAAGGAAGCGAAGGTAAAATGGGACCGGGAGCTGGAAAGACTATACACTTTAAAGTACACGGGTGAAGGTTTTAAACCCGAAGTGGCAGGTCACATAGACCATGTATTGGGAGAATTCGGGGAACAGACCGGTTCATGGCTGACCCAGACAAGGGTACTGGGAATACTGAATGAAATGCTTGAGGATGACGCGATAGTAGTAGGTGCGTCGGGAAGCCTGCCCGGGGACATGCAAAGGGTATGGAGGGCAAAGAAGCCCAATACCTACCATATGGAATACGGTTATTCCTGCATGGGCTATGAAGTAAATGCGGCTCTGGGAGTAAAGATAGCATGCCCTGACAAGGAAGTTTACGCGATGGTAGGGGACGGGTCCTACATGATGCTTCACTCCGAGCTTGTGACTTCTATCCAGGAAGGTAAGAAGATAAATGTGGTGGTATTTGACAACATGTCTTTTGGCTGCATAAACAACCTCCAAATGGGCCACGGGATGGGAAGCTTCGGTACCGAGTTCAGGTACAGGAATCCTAAAACCGGAAGGCTGGATGGCAAGCTGGTACCGATAGATTTTGCCAAAAATGCGGAAAGCTACGGCTGCAAAACTTATACGGTGAGAAATGAGGATGAGCTGAGAAAAGCTATAGAGGATGCGAAGAAGCAAACTGTATCGACTCTTATCGATATAAAGGTACTCCCTAAAACGATGACCCACGATTATGAGTCCTGGTGGAGGGTAGGCAGTGCCGAGGTGGCTCAAAAGGACAGCGTTATAAAGGCCACTGAGAGAGTTAAGAAAGAACTGGACAAGGCTAGGAAGTATTAATAAGTGTGCAGTAAGCTGATTCAAATAACCTTTCAATGAAATAGCAGGAGGAGCAGAACATGTTTGACAAGGAAAAAGTAAAACTTGGCATTGCGCCTATAGCCTGGACTAATGACGACATGCCTGAGCTTGGGGGAGAAAACACCTTTGAACAATGCGTAAGCGAAATGGCTCTGGCAGGGTTCACAGGCAGCGAGATAGGGAACAAATATCCTAAGGATCCGGAAATGTTGAAGAAAGCCCTTGATTTAAGAGGCATATCAATTTGCAACGCCTGGTTCAGTTCATTCCTTACGACAAGGCCTCTTGAAGAGACTGTTGATGCTTTCATAAAGCATAGGGACTTCCTTTATGAGGTTGGCGCCAGAGTGATAGGAGCCTCGGAACAAGGTCACAGCGTACAGGGGCTGATGGATGTGCCTGTTCTTACCGGAAAACCCCACTTCACAGATGAAGAGTGGAAAAGGCTCGCTGATGGGCTTAATGAATTGGGCAGACTGGCTAAAGAAAAAGGGATGGTGCTCACATACCACCATCACATGGGCACAGGCGTCCAGACCTTTGAAGAAATAGACAGGCTTATGGATATGACTGACGCCGACTATGTTTATCTGCTGTTTGATACAGGCCATCTTGTTTTTTCAGGTGTAGATCCTGAAGCCGTATTGCGAAAATATGTCAAGAGGGTTAGGCATGTCCACCTCAAAGACGTAAGAAAAGAAGTTCTCGAAAAAGTGAAAAAAGAAAATTGGAGCTTTTTAAAGGCGGTAAGGGAAGGAGTGTTTACAGTACCCGGCGACGGCATGATAAACTTCGAGCCTTTATTCAAAATCCTTGCTGAAAACGGCTATGAAGGTTGGTTTGTTGTTGAGGCTGAGCAGGACCCTTCCAAAGCCGACCCTCTTGAATATGCCATAAAAGCAAGAAAATTCATAAGGGAGAAGACAGGCCTATAACAGGACAAAAGCAATGGATGTACAAAAAATAAAATAGAAAAGGGGAAGGATCTTATGGAAAAAAAGATTAAGCTTGGCATCATCGGCGCAGGAAGAATAGGGAAGCTTCATGCCGAAAATGTGCTTTTTAACATCAACTATGTTGAGGTAAAGGCAATTGCGGATATATATGCGGATAAAATAAAAGATTGGGCATATGGATTGGGTATAAAAAATGTTTATACCGATTATAAAGAGATTTTAAAGGATCCTGAAATTGATGCGGTAATGATATGCTCGTCGACAGACACTCATTCACAAATAACTATTGAAGCAGCCAACGCTGGGAAGCACATATTCTGCGAAAAGCCCATAGATTTTGACCTGGACAGGATACATCAGGCCCTGGACGCTGTTAAAAAAGCAGGCGTCAAATTCCAGGTGGGCTTTAACAGGAGGTTCGACCATAACTTCAAGAAAGTCCGCGAGCTTGTCAGAGAAGGGAAAATTGGAGAGCCTCACATAATTAAAATTACGTCAAGGGACCCACAGCCCCCACCGATTGAATATGTCAAAGTATCCGGAGGAATTTTCCTTGACATGACCATCCATGATTTTGACATGGCAAGGTATCTGTCCGGCAGCGAAGTGGTAGAAGTGTATACAAATGCCGCAGTTCTTGTTGATCCTGCAATAGGAGAAGCAGGAGACGTGGACACGGCTATAATCACTCTTAAATTTGCCAACGGTGCGATAGGAGTTATTGACAACAGCAGACGGGCTGCATATGGTTATGACCAAAGAGTAGAGGTATTCGGATCAAAGGGCTGTGTGACGGTTTCAAACGATACTCCCAGCTCGGCGGTTTTAAGCACTGAGGAGGGTGTGTTCAGCGACAAGCCGAAATATTTCTTCTTAGAAAGATATAAAGATTCCTTTGTTGAGGAAGTGAAGGAATTTTTCGACAGCATACTCAATAACAAGGAAACGCCTGTTACAGGTATAGATGGTTTAAAACCTGTATTAATCGGGCTGGCGGCAAAGAAGTCCTATGAGACAGGCAAACCCGTTAAGGTTGAGTAAAAAACTTTCCCGATGTTGATTTAGCCAGAGTTAGAGCGATGTTACGGGCGTAGGGTCAATTCCTACGCCTGCATATTAATCAGGGCTGATGAGAGGGTAATGCCATGCTTACTAATAATTTTGATATTTATGAACTTAACAAGACAACCAAAAGCGTATCTTGCTACTATAGGACCAAAATAGTTATAATGTATCTTGAAGGCACCAGTACCCAAGAGATTGCTAAAACTGTAGGAGTCGGCACAAAAACCGTAAGAAAATGGATTGGGGTATTTCGTAAAAGGGGCCTTAAAGGGCTGATAGAAAGCGTGAAAGCGTAGGCTGATATTAAACATTATGAAAATCAGGAGGAATAGGAATGGATTATAGGAAAGAGTCTCTAAAGCTACACGGGGAGTGGAAAGGGAAGATTGAGGTAATAAGCAGGGTGCCGGTGGCGAGCAAACACGACCTTTCGCTGGCTTACACGCCCGGCGTTGCGGAGCCGTGCCTTGCAATACAGAAAGATGTAAACCTTTCTTATGAATATACAAGAAGGTGGAACCTCGTGGCTGTTATTACAGATGGAACTGCGGTGCTGGGCCTGGGGGATATAGGCCCTGAAGCAGGGATGCCTGTCATGGAAGGCAAGTGCGTCTTATTCAAAGCCTTCGGAGATGTAGACGCCTTCCCTCTTTGCATAAGGTCAAAAGATGTGGACGAGATAGTGAACACCATAAAACTTATTTCAGGAAGCTTTGGAGGAATAAACCTGGAGGATATCTCCGCACCCAGGTGTTTTGAAATAGAAAGAAGGCTTAAAGCCGAATGCGACATACCGATATTCCATGACGACCAGCATGGCACAGCGGTTGTAGCTCTCGCCGCAATGATAAATGCATTAAAGATTGTAGGAAAAGACATAAATGACATAGAGGTTGTGGTAAATGGTTCCGGCGCGTCAGGTATAGCTGTCACAAGGCTTCTTATGAGCATGGGGTTAAAAAAGGTCATACTTTGCGATACAAAAGGCGCAATATACGAAGGAAGGGACAACCTCAATCCCGAGAAAGAATTGATGGCAAAGATATCGAACCTTGAGAAGAAGAAAGGAAGCCTCAAGGACGTAATAAAAGGAGCGGATGTTTTCATAGGGCTTTCTGCTCCGGGCATGGTCACAAAAGACATGGTTAAAAGCATGGCCAAGGACCCGATAATATTCGCCATGGCCAACCCTGTGCCCGAGATAATGCCTGATGAAGCGAAAGAAGCAGGAGCAAAGGTAGTAGGCACCGGAAGGTCCGACTTTGCAAACCAGATAAACAACGTGTTGGCATTTCCCGGCATATTCAGGGGTGCGCTGGATGTGAGGGCGAGGGATATAAATGATGAGATGAAGATTGCCGCCGCCAAGGCCATAGCTTCCCTTATAAGTGATGAAGAATTGAATCCTGAATATGTCATACCTGCTCCTTTCGACCCGAGGGTAGCAAAGGCTGTTGCACAGGCAGTTGCAAAGGCTGCCAGAGATTCGGGAGTCGCAAGGATATAAGGCGTTGGGATAAATCGGTTGTCAGACATTAACAGATTAAAATAGGTGATTGCTGCTTTAGTTTAGGGTATAGTATGGTTTAGGCAAAAATATGGAGGGATTTCAGTTCCCGCTGATTAAGGATGGGAGGACGGTTTGTTTCCGAAACCGTCCTTTGTTGATTTTTTATTTCTCCTCTAATTGGCTGAAAACGGAGTTGCCAAAAGCTGTGGTCTTCCGGCTTGAATGTGATTTCAGCCGGCTTTAGCAGGAATAGGCTGGCCCACGTCTTTTGAGGGGCAGTTGTCGCTTTATTTGGGATTAGAGCTATATAATAGCAGTTTTAAGCGGTTTATAAATTTTTTACTAGAAATACAGGCAGCGAAGCTTGAATCCGAAAGTCGGCATATGGCATAACGTTGGCTTATAAGTATTGCGCTGCCCTGATTTGTTGCTAATTTATGATTTCAAAAGGGGCATCGATAAAGGTACAAAAAACGTCGATGCTGTAGGGGGCATGGGATTGCGATGGGAAACGTAAATACCCAGTTTATTACAACAACAGCAATAATAATACTGGGTTATATTATTAAAAGGTTCAATATAGTAAGTGAAAAGGATGGGGAAGTGCTGACAAAGATTGTATTGAATGTCACTTTACCTGCACTGGTTATAAGTTCCAGCAGCGCTTTGGAGCTAGACCTCTCTCTCGGGTTTATGCCGCTGGCCGCGTTGTTTTGCGGGTTTCTAATGGCTGCATTTGGGTTATTCCTTTTCAGGAAGCAATCCGGAAGCAGCAGGGGAGTGCTGTCAATGCTTTTGCCCGGATTTAGCGTTGGTTTATTCGCATTTCCCTTTGTGGAAGGAATTTGGGGCAAGAAGGCTCTAAACTACGCTGCGATGTTTGATATGGGCAATTCTCTGGTCACTTTTGGGATAGTTTATTTAATGGCTTGTTATTTTTCATCCGAAGAGTCCGGTTTTGATTTTAAGAGCGTTTTTAAAAAGATATCCAGGTCAATACCACTGATAGTCTATATGATTACGTTAGCAGCCAACATAAGCGGCCTCCGCTTTCCGGATATCATAATAAATATTTCACAGGCGGTATCAAAAGCAAACCTTCCTGTATCTTTGCTCACTGTGGGCATATTCCTTGATTTCAGAATGGAAAGCAGCAGCTGGCGCAACGCAATAAAGGTGCTGGCTGCCCGTTATTTAATGGGTTTGGCTCTGGGTATACTGCAGTATTTTGCCTTGCCTTTTAATGACATAGCTCGTGAAGTTATACTGATCTGCCTTGTACTTCCGCCTCCGATGTCAACGATGGCTTTTGTCGTGCATTTTAAATTTGACAAAAACTTTGTCGGCATGGTGATGAATATTTCGAACATCATGAGTTACCTGCTGATGTGGGTGATTTTTAGCGTGATAACATGATAAAGAAGCCTCTTTTTTAGGTTTGCCCAGTACAATAGGACTTGTGCGTACAAGTGGCATGCTGTATAATAAAAAGTGTTATTATCAATTGTAAAAAGGGGGTATTTACATGACCAACATCCCAAAGGTAAAGCTTGGAATTATAGCGGTGAGCAGGGATTGCTTCCCGGTGGAGCTCAGCGCGACGAGGAGAAAAGCGGTTGTAGAAGCTTGTAAGAACAAAGGCATCGATATTTTTGAAGCCAATACTACGGTTGAAAATGAAAAGGATGCATTAAAAGCCCTTGACGAACTGAAAAGCGCCGATGTAAACGCGCTGGTTGTATATCTGGGCAATTTTGGACCTGAGGGACCTGAAACCCTGTTAGCCCAGAAATTCCATGGCCCGGCCATATATGTCGCGGCGGCTGAGGAAACGGAGACCAATCTCATAGGCGGGCGCGGTGATGCATACTGCGGTATGCTTAACGCTTCCTACAATCTGGGATTAAGGAAGCTTAACCCCTATATCCCTGAATATCCTGTAGGGACACCGGATGAAATCGCCGATATGATTTCGGATTTTGAAAACATCGCAAGGATTATAATAGGGCTTTCAAAGCTCAAGATATTTGGTTTTGGACCGAGGCCCCAGGATTTCCTGGCATGTAACGCGCCGATAAAGCCTTTATATGACCTGGGAGTAGAAATTATGGAAAATTCTGAACTCGACCTCTTTGAGTCCTTTAATAAGCATGAAAATGATGAAAGAATCCCGGCAGTCGTTAAGGAGATGGAAGAAGAACTGGGGGCGGGCAACGGATATCCTGGGATCTTACCGAAGCTCGCACAATTTGAGCTGACGTTGAAGGACTGGATGGAGAAAAATATCGGCGCATCCGAATACGCAGTGTTTGCCAATAAGTGCTGGCCTGCCTTCCAGACCCAGTTCGGATTTGTTCCATGTTATGTCAATTCCAGATTTGCTTCCAGGGGAATTCCGATATCCTGTGAAGTTGATATCTACGGCGCCCTGAGCGAATACATAATTACATGCGCTACCGGCATGCCCGCCACACTTCTTGATATTAACAATACGGTGCCGAAGGACATGTATGAAAACAACAAAGACAAATTTGGGGGATACAAGCTGGATGACCTTTTCATGGGCTTCCACTGCGGAAACACGCCGAGTTGCTGTCTGAAGAGTGCCTCATTGAAATACCAATTGATTATGCACAGGCTCATTGAGCCGGATAAGGAACCGGATATAACGAGAGGAACGCTGGAAGGGACCATAAGACCGGGTGATATCACGCTTTTCAGGCTTCAGGGCACGGCTGACTGTGTTCTTAGAAGTTATGTAGCTGAAGGAGAAGTAATAGATGTAGACCCGAAATCCTTCGGCGGCATAGGGGTATTTGCTGTCAAGGAGATGGGGAGATTCTACAGGCATGTTCTTATAGCAAAGAGATATCCGCATCACGCCGGAGTAGCGTTTAAGAGGGCAGGGAAACTGCTGTTTGCGGCAATGAAGATGCTGGGCGTCGAGGATGTGGCCTTTAACCAGCCGGCCTCCATGCTGTACAAAGATGAAAACCCTTTTAAATAAGGAGGGCGGGTTTAAAGCAGGAGCAAACCTTTGATGGCAGATATGGAAAAGCCCAAATACCAAAAGCTTAAGGATTATATCATTGAGACCATCCGCACCAGGGAGCTTCAGCCCGGAGATAAAATATACTCGGAAAATGTGCTGGCGGATAAATTTAGGATCAGCAGGCATACCGTAAGGCATGCCATCAGTGAGCTGGTTAGCGAGGGCTGGCTCTACACGGTGCAGGGAAAGGGCACTTTTGTAGATGTAAAACCCGGTGAAGAAGCCAACAGGACAAAAACCGTCGGGGTTATTACTACCTATCTTAATGACTATATTTTTCCTGCCATAATCCGGGGCATTGACGGAGTGCTGGCAAAAGCCGGGTATAACATAATGCTTGGTTGTACCTACAACCAGCATGAACAGGAGCGGCTGTGCCTTGAAAACCTGAACAACCAGAATATAGCCGGTCTGATTGTTGAGCCTACCAAGAGCGCGCTGCCCAATCCGAATATTAATTTGTACAGGGAATTGAGCAGCAGGGGAGTTCCTGTGCTTTTTATCCACGGCTGCTACAAAGACCTCGACTGCTCCTATATTGTAGTGGATGATGTCCAGGCCGGATATATGGCAACAGCACACCTGATCGGACTTGGACACAGCAGGATTGGGGGCATCTTTAAGATTGATGATATTCAGGGGCATTTGAGATTTAAAGGTTTTCAAAAGGCGCATATGGAGGCAGGGCTTGAATTTCCGGATCCGAGGATTTTGTGGTTTGACACCGGTGAATCGGATGAAAAGTTTCAAAAGGGCGGATCCAAAAAGCTTCTTTGGCTTTTATCCGAATGTACGGCAATTGTCTGTTACAATGAGCAGGTTGCCGTCAAGGTTATGGATGTGATAAGGGAAAACCGCCTTAACATACCTGATGATATTTCTCTTGTAAGCTTTGACGACTCGCAGCTTGCCGTTGCTTCCGAAATCAAGCTCACGACGGTGGCCCATCCTAAAGAAAGGCTCGGCGAGGAGGCAGGGAAAGCAATTATCGATATGATAGCAAAAAGAAGGAGCTTTTATATGAAAATGCAGCCGGAGCTGGTTATACGAGGAAGCACGAAAAGAGCCGGCACGGCGAAAATGGGATAGATGAGTTGAAAATGTATCTTTCGAGGCTGTCAGGGAATTTATTTCCATAAGCAGCCTTTTAATTTTATATGGGCATTTTATTTTAAGGAATAAAAACATAAGCAATAAACAGTTTATCGAAATTTGTCTGCAAACAAGGCATATATCCTTTATACATGCCTGCAGGCAGCAATTGCTAAGCATGCGCAAAACCGTTAGAATATGAAAGATGCTTTTTGGCTGTGGAGCCTATATTTCTGTTCGGAGAGGAGAATACCATTGAAATTGCTTAGGCAATTGCTTTTGATTTTAACCATTTGTTTTTCGGGGGAAGTTATAAACAGGCTGTTCGGCTTGCCTATCCCTGGCAACATCATAGGCATGATCATGCTGTTCCTGTGCCTGTATACCGGAATAGTCAAGCTGGAAATGATTGCCGACATAGCGAGATTTTTGCTTGACCATCTGGCTTTTTTCTTTGTGCCTGCCGGAGTAGGCCTGATGGCTTATCTGGACATCATTGAATCAAGCTGGCCGACTATTTTGCTCATATCCTTAATAACAACCATAATAGTTATGCTCATTACAGGCCACACTGTCCAGTTGTTGAAAGGGGGAAAAAAGGATGAGGGAACTGGTTGACACGCCTTTTTTCGGGATTATCATTTCGATTGCTGCATATGAACTGGGGCTTATACTGTATAGAAAAACCAAACTTTCTATACTTAATCCTTTGCTTATCAGTATAGCTTTGGTGATGGCCTTTCTCGCAAAGTTTAACATAAGTCTGGATTCTTACAACAAGGGCGGGGACATCATATCCATATTTCTGGGACCGGCCACAGTAATACTTGCGGTACCTCTGTACAAGCAGTTTGAAAGCCTGAAAGCCAATGTGGTTCCGATTACCGCTGGTATTTTCGCGGGCTGTGTAGCGGCTGTATCAAGCGTATATTTGCTTGCAAGGTTGTTCAGACTGCCTCAGGTTTTAAGCCTGTCTTTGATTCCCAAATCCATAACCACGCCTATAGGAATCGAGCTGTCAAAGCAGATAGGCGGCATTCCGCCCGTTACTGTAGCCGCGATAATTATTACAGGCATAATGGGAGCCGTACTGGGGCCTTTCATATGTAAAAGCTTAAAAATCACAGACAGTATCGCGGTTGGGGTTGCACTGGGTACCTCTTCCCATGCTATCGGGACTACAAAGGCTATAGAGCTGGGTGAGGTAGAGGGGGCTATGAGCGGCCTGTCTATAGGTGTAGCGGGCCTTATTACTGTTTTTATCACTCTTGGGGCGGCCAGGTTTTTTTAAGGTATAAGAAAGCCATTTAAAAAAAAGATAGGGGATTTGTGCCAAGCAGCAAAAGGTGATTTAAAAAGTGTCATACAGACATGCCGGGATACTGCTATGGGCATATTAAGTTTTTAGAAAAACGGCTGGAAGTGTTGGAAAACAAATTACGCAGTATATTTAACCTTACCAGAAAAGAAATAGGGTCAAACCGGGCCATTAGAATTCTCAAGTACCTTCTGATCGGGATATATACATGGTTATTGTTGTATTATTTTGTTATAATAATTTTAGAAAATACTCGCTCTATCGGAGGTATGAAGATGGATGCCATTCTTTCAAGGAGAAGCATAAGAAAATATACAGGAGAGCATGTGCCTGACCAGCTTGTGAAAGAACTGCTGCAGGCAGCTATGAGCGCTCCTTCCGCAGGCAATCAGCAGCCCTGGCACTTTATTGTGCTGCGTCATAGAGATACTCTTACTAAAATCACGGAATTCCATCCCTATTCTCAAATGCTTAAGGAGGCATCTGTTGCCATTGTGGTTTGCGGAGACGAAAGCTTGGAGAAGCATCCGGGCTACTGGGTGCAGGATTGCTCCGCGGCTACCGAGAATATATTGATAGCAGCGCAGGAAAAAGGGCTTGGCGCGGTGTGGCTCGGCGTATATCCTAGAGAAGACAGGGTGACGGCCCTTAGAAAACTTCTTGGAATACCGGAGGCAGTGACGCCGCTGAGCATTGTTTCGATAGGTTATCCTGCTGAGAAAAAAGAGCCTGCCAACAGGTATAATGAACAGCGGATACATTATGATAAATGGTAATAAAAAGATTTATTTGCAAGCTTTTAAAACAGTATTCCTCAAAAAATCATTAAGCTGTTTATAAAAGGCCTGTCACAGTAACCGTGCATAGCGGCGTTATAGGGACGGGCCTTGATTCTTTTCTTGATTTTTTGGCAGCCGGATGCGGATTACCGTAGGTGCAAAACTTATTGCATTGTCTTTTTAGATGCAGTGTGCTAAAATTCTTGTAGTTCTACGAAAGTCGAAAGCGGAAAGGTTGAAAAGACGATGGAGCGTAATATTATTGACATCCATGCGCATATTTTCCCCGACAAGATTGCGGAAAAAGCGGTAGAGTCTATCGGCAGGTATTATGGAGTTGCCATGTCGGGAGCCGGAACGGTGGAGGACCTGTTGAGCAGCGGGAAAAAGGTGAATGTCTTCAAATATGTAGTGCACTCTACAGCCACAAAAGTGGAACAGGTTAAGGCCATAAACGATTTTATTGCCGAAGTGCAGGCTGTCAACAGCTGCTTTATAGGTTTCGGCACTTTACATCCAAAGCTTGGCGATATAGGTGGTGAAGTGGACAGAGCTATAGCTCTGGGACTTAAAGGCATTAAGCTGCACCCGGAGTTCCAGGATTTCAACATTGACGATGATGACATGATGCCCATATATGAGGCCATTGAAGGAAAGCTCCCCCTGCTTATGCACATGGGTGATGAAACCAAAACCTCATCTAGTCCCAAAAGGCTTGCAAAAGTTTTGGATATGTTTCCGGGCCTTACTGTAATAGCTGCCCATTTAGGAGGATACATGATGTGGGATGAGGCTATGGAATACCTGGTGGGCAAAAATGTTTATTTTGACACATCAAGCACCTTGTGTAGGTTGGATGAAGCAAAAGCCCTGTACATTATCAGGAAGCATGGGGCTGAAAGGGTGCTTTTTGGAACTGACTACCCCATGTGGTCCCATGAGGAAGAAGTAGAAAGGTTTTACAGGCTGCCGCTGACGGAAGAGGAACGTGAGCTTATCCTATGGAAGAATGCCTATAGGCTGTTCATAGCTCGATAAAAAACTTTACATAAACAAGTAACAAAGCCCGGATTTAAGCTTTCTCTTTATTGCTGTTTTTTGCTACTTTACTAATTTAATAAAGTAAATTATAATATTTATGTATTTCAAAAAAGTTGTGGGGGTCATACATATGAAGAAGATTATTTTTGCAATTATGGCTGTAATGATTGCAGCAAGTGTTGTGTTGTCAGGCTGCTCGGGGTCGAAGAATACTTCAGCCGGATCAGCCGGGACGGATAATTCGTCAAAGGAAGCTTCAGCGGTAACGGATAACTCGTCGAAGGAGACTTCAGCCGAAACGGATAACTCATGGAATGAGATAAAGGAAAAAGGCGAGTTCGTCGTAGGACTGGATGATGCTTTCCCTCCGATGGGTTTCAGAGACGAGAGCAACAATATCGTAGGGTTTGATATTGACCTTGCCAAGGAAGCGGCCAAAAGGTTGGGAGTAGAAGTAAAGTTCCAGCCTGTCAACTGGGATTCCGTAATTCTTGAATTAAAGAACAAGAACATAGACGTCATCTGGAACGGAATGACAATAACAGAAGACAGAAAGAAAGAAATCAATTTTACCAAGCCGTATATTGAGGACAGGCAAATCCTTGTGGTGGCGAAAGGATCTCCCATTAAAAGCAAGAAAGACCTTGCGGGAAAGAAAGTGGGCCTTCAGTCAGGCAGCAGCAGCAAAGAAGCCCTCGAAAAGGACACCGAGACGCTGGAGTCAATAAAGGAAGTTGTTGAATTCGATGATAATACCCAGGCCTTGATGGCTCTTAAAACCAAAAGAGTTGATGCCGTGGTGGTAGACGAGGTTGTAGGAAGGTATTATATTGCAAAAGATGCGGACAGTTATGAAGTGCTGGAAGACCACTTTGGTTTTGAAGAGTTTGGCGTGGGTCTTAGAAAAGAAGACCTTTCGTTCCTGAATAAGCTGCAGGAAGTTCTGGATGAAATGAAAAAGGACGGAACATCAGCGGAAATTTCCAAGAAGTGGTTTGGTGAAGATATAGTAAAATAACTTTTGGCAGGTTTATAACAATCGCTTGAAAATTAAACTGTTTTTAAACTACAGGGGCTGCCGGTCTTACATCGTCAGCCTCTGTTCAGGTATAGGGAGCAGATGGTTCCATAACGAAGGACAGAATGTTTGCGTTTTGTTCATATCGGGAGAGGAAAATATGTCTTATATAGTCGATGTTTTTATATCCATATTAAATGGAAGCGCTGTAACACTGGAGCTCTTCTTTATAACTATTGTCTTTTCGGTGCCTTTAGGGCTTTTTGTGTCTTTGGCTAAAATTTCCAGAAACAGAGTGCTAAGCACTGCCATGAACGTGTATATATGGCTGATGCGGGGAACACCGCTGATGCTACAGGTGCTGTTTGTGTTCTACGGGCTGCCTGTTTTAGGTGTGACTGTTGAGAGGCTGCCGGCGGCTGTCATCGCCTTTGTACTTAATTACGCCGCTTATCTGGCTGAGATTTTCAGGGCAGGTATACAGTCCATAGACAAAGGACAGTACGAGGGTGCGGATGTATTGGGTATGACCCGCTGGCAAACCATGAGAAGGATCATACTCCCCCAGACGGTAAAACGGGTGTTGCCCCCCGTAAGTAATGAAATTATCACCCTTGTAAAGGATACTGCCCTTGTACATGTAATAGGGCTGGGAGAATTGACGAGAGCAGCCAGAATCATAGTGGTAAGAGATTTCAACCTTACGCCTTTTATAGTGGCCGCGGTATTTTATCTGGTTATGACGCTTATACTTACATGGCTGTTTAGAAAACTTGAACAGAGATTTTCTTATTACGAATAGGGGAATGGCAAAATGATCATGATTAAAGCCAGCAATATATACAAAAAATTTAATAATCTGGAGGTTTTGAAGGGAGTATCTCTGAGTGTTAAAAAAGGTGAGGTAGTTGCCATCATCGGGCCGTCAGGTTCCGGTAAAAGCACTTTGCTCAGGTGCATAAACCGTCTCGAGCTCATCGATAAGGGCAGTATAGAGATAGAGGGAGAGACGATGGTATTCACCGATGATTCGGGCATCACCCGGTATAGGCCTGAAAACGAGATAAGAAGGATTCGCAGGAAGATGGGGATAGTGTTTCAAAATTTCAACCTGTTTCCGCATATGACCGTGCTGGGCAACATTATAGAAGCCCCTGTCATGGTTAATCGTATGAAAAAGGAGCAGGCGATAGAGATTGCCGACAATTTGTTGAAAAAAGTAGGCCTTGAGGATAAAAGGGACAGTTTCCCTTCACAGCTTTCGGGAGGACAGAAGCAAAGGGTGGCCATCGCCAGGGCTTTAGCGATGAATCCGGACATAATGCTTTTTGACGAGCCTACTTCAGCGCTGGACCCAGAGTTGACGGGAGAGGTTTTGAAAGTCATGAAAGACCTGGCTCAGGAGCATATGACCATGCTGGTGGTCACTCATGAGATGGGCTTTGCCAGAGAGGTGGCCGACAGGGTGATTTTTATGGACGGAGGGCAGATTATCGAAGAGGGTACGCCGCAACAAATTTTTACCAATCCACAGCAGGAGAGGACAAAAGCTTTTCTGGGCTGTTGAGGGTATTTTAAAATTGTTGTTAGAACTGCTGCTGCTGTTGGTAATATATTTAATGTGAATCAAATATAAGAATGACGGGAGGTTTAATTTCACATGAAGAAATTTGTATGTTCAGTTTGCGGATATATCCATGAAGGAAATGAAGCACCTGAAAAGTGCCCTCAATGCGGTGCACCTAAGGAAAAGTTTTATGAGAAGAAGGAAGATTCCCTCCAGTGGGCTGATGAGCACAGGATAGGGGTTGCCAAAGATATAGACCCTGAGGTCATCGAAGGGCTTAAGGCCAATTTTATGGGCGAGTGCACCGAAGTGGGAATGTATCTTGCAATGAGCCGCCAGGCTGACAGGGAAGGATTCCCTGAAATAGCAGAAGCATATAAGAGAATAGCTTTTGAGGAGGCTGAACATGCCGCCAAATTTGCAGAATTGCTTGGCGAAGTAGTGTATGCCGACACCAAGAAGAATCTTCAGGTAAGGGTTGAGGCTGAATTCGGAGCCTGCCAAGGCAAGAAAGACCTGGCAACAAAAGCAAAGCAGCTTAATTACGACGCGATACATGACACCGTACATGAGATGTGCAAGGATGAAGCAAGGCACGGAGCTGCATTTAAGGGGCTTTTAGACAGATATTTCGGAAAGTAATTACATAATAAAGATGTATAGCCCTTGATGGTTGGTAAAACAGCTGTCGAGGGCTTTTTCATGTCAAAAAGATTTTAGGAAGATTTTTCGAAATTTCAAGGCCGGCGTAAAAATACAAATACAGGAACTTTGAAAGACCTCAAGGGAAATTTCCATTGAGGCCGTAAGCGGCTTTTTTAAGGCTTTTTTAAGTAAAAGTTTAAGAGTATATATGACAGAAGAAATAATAATACTGTAAAGTTGTACTTTGCTACATATTCCATATTGAGGGAATTTATAATATAATAAACATAATAATTTTTTAAGAGTATTAAAAAATCGCAGAATATCGCTTCATGTTTATATTTACATAATTTATAAGTAAAGGGGAGAAAATATGTTTAATATGAAGCAAATCAAAGCGGCTATTTTGGGTTCCATCTTTGCTTTTGTCGGGTTACTATTGCGTTTCTTTGCAAATGATATTTCCTGGCCAAGTGAATATGCTTATAGCGGTCCTCGTGAAAATACGATATGGGCAATTCGAGAATCTGCCTACAAAGATATTGGATTAGCATTTTTGATATTTGGATTTGCTGTAATACTCATTGTAATAATTAATTGGTTGTGGACTTCACCAATTCAAAAAGACAATCAAAGCACGCCCAATTCAAATATTACACACCGGCAGAATTAAGCGACGATTCTTATTATGCAAATCAGGGTTTAAGCAAGAACGTTTCCTATTTCTGAAAAACTATGGCTATCAAGTTTTTATCAATTTTAATTGAGCTGAAAATCGCTCTGAATGGCGATCAAGAAATCATGTTTTTACAAGTATGAACTCTGTTACTTAAGGAGCCCCACCTCTTAAATGTGCAGATATATCGCAATTTGCTTATGAAGGTCTAGGAAAAGCAGATCATGGGGCTGCATTTAAAGGATCACTTGACAGATATTCTAAATAGGAAAAACAACAATAATAAAATACAGCCCTTAACATCAGCTAAATAAAGCTTTGAGAGGTTTTTATACATAAGTAGGGTTAAGGGGTAAAAAGGGAAATGCGCTATTGGAGTGCATTTCTCTTTTTATTTTTTAAACTGCTATTCCTTTTTCCTGAAAATATATTGCATATTTCCGGTCAGAGAACAGAATATGGTTGCTGATCCACTCGGACAGGAAATCGACAATTTCGATGATGGTCTGCTTCTGATTTTCATCGATATCCCTGGAAGTAATGCTGTTAATTCTATTAATATAAAAACCATGCTCCTGCTTTTGCTGTCCGAGGCCGTCATAGTTATAGGATTCCAAAAGGTTTTCTTCATATTTGAAGTGGTATTCGGCGTAATCAAGCAGTTCGTTTAATACAGTCATAATTTCATCATAATGGTCATAAGAATCATTTAAAATTGCAAGGGAATAGGCTCTTTCCCCAATCTCAAAAAGCTTCCTGTGCTGGTTATCAATTTGTTCAATATTCAGGTTATAACGGTCTTTCCATTTAAATGACATATATTTTCCCCCTTTAAAAATAAGAATTAATTGGAATTTGCCGACTCTAAACTGCTGAAAAACCGAAACTTGATTTTCCTTTGATGAAAAGCACCTTACTTCCGCCCCATTGCTTAATTAATAAACAATAAACCCTTATAAGACTTTTTTAAACTTTGCACCCTTACAGGTTTTAGTATATGCCAATGGAGATTTAATTTCAACACCTAATTGCCTATCCCCGCCGAAGAAAGTTGTTCACTATTTTATCCTTGTATGATATAATCATAATCATTAAAAACTGCCAAAGACGAGGTAAACGTGATGAAGTTAAGTAGTAAGCAGAGGACATTGATTGTTGCAGGTATAGGAGCGATTTTTATAATCTTCGGCCTTTCCCAGGCCATATTTAAATTTGAAGTTGACAAAAAAATTGTGGATGAAGTGAGTCTTGTGCTCATGATTGTGGCGGCAGCGATATTTTTTAGCGGGAGGAAGGAAAAGAAGGAGTCCGACGAACAGCCTTCTGACGCACAATCAGACGGTGATAACGGCGGCGGAGATAAAGACAATAAGGAAGAGAATAAAGAAGAGAAAAATAAAGAAGAGAATAATAAAGAAGAGAGCCAAAAATAATTGATTTATTCCTGCAAAAAATACGGTTAGCACAGATGATTTCGTCCAAGGTGCCCCGGCACGCTGTATGACAGGTTTTTGCCTTTATTTTTTATCCATTAAACCGGAAAGCGGAATGTTGCTCCCAGGCACGGAGCCTATGGCAAAGAGTATTAAAAACTGTTAAAAAGAAATCTTCAATGGAAGCTTTACGAAATTGGAAACCGGGCTGCAAGGCGGTGGCGGCTATAGCAGTTCCCTGAAAGGCAAATCAGTTTTAAGGCTTTGCCGCCGGTCCGATCCTTTGGCGTGCTTATGCCGCATCCACCGAAACGGGATCTTGTCTATAAGGGTTTGATCTCCTTTATATAAAACATTAGCGGCAGAATCATAAAATCCTATCTTGAAATAAGCCAGACCTCAAAATTCTCAAGTATCGTTGAAGGACTGTTGTTTTGACGACTAAAAATTGGTATGCTAAAATAATTCGTGTGGGACAATAACCTGGTTTGAAAGGTATGTTAGGCTCAAATGAGGACAAAGTATACAAAACGCTATAATTCTAAATCAAGTAAGATGAATAAAGACGGTAAAAACAGAAATAACAGGGTATTTAATGTTATAGCCTTGCTGGTTATATTTATTGCTGCAGCCATATATTTTTCAGGGGGAACCTTCGGCGGATTTCTGGCAGTCTTTGCTTTGGAGGTTTTCGTTGCAGCGGCTTTTGTCCTTGCAGTGTTACGCATCAAGGGAAGGACGAAAAGAAGCTCGAAGCCGGTTGCTAAAAATCCGAGGGAATACAGCCATACAGACGCTGTTGCGTACAAGCCGGCACGCGCTGTGAGGCAAAGAAAAAAGAATTTCAACTGGATTGTTGAAAGCGATGGCAGCCGTAGGCAGCTTTCTACAAGCAGCAGTAAAGATGAGACAAAAGAAAAGCGGAGCGCCGCGGTTGAGAGCAGCATCGAAAACAAGGGGAGGAAATTTGTGCCCTACCGTTCCCCCTTTGATCCTATCGTCCCGCCTGAGAAGGAAAGGGAGCAAGTTCAGGAAGATGTCCAGGCCGATGCTGGAGATATGGGCGGTATAGAGGCCGAAGCCGCCGCTGCACAAGAATATTCGGACGATGGGGTTTGGGTGCCTGAAGGAGCACCGGCGGAAGCATTGGCCGATAGGCCGGAAGAGCCGGCCAATGCGTCGGAGGAGCTGCATGATATGACGGAGGAGGAGCCATGCGATGCCCAGGACCTGTCTGAAGGTGTAGCTGAAGAGGATGATGTGGATTGGGAAGAAGGAGAAAAAGCCGAGGCAGGGGCTGACGGATGCAAAGAGAGCAAAACAAAAAGGACAGAACAGGTGTATGCGCTGCCTCCAATAGAGCTGTTAAATAAATCTGAAGGGAAGGGTTTTGACAGGACCTCATCTTCTTTTGCCGAGAGCAATGCCAATAAACTGGTAGAAACCCTGGCAAGTTTCGGCGTCGGTGCAAGGATTGTGAATATAAGCGAGGGACCGGCGGTTACAAGATATGAGCTTCAGCCGGATTTTGGGGTAAAAGTCAGCAAAATTGTAAGCCTGGCGGATGATATAGCCCTCAATCTTGCGGCTACAGGGGTGAGAATAGAAGCCCCGATACCCGGGAAAGCGGCTATAGGCATAGAGGTCCCAAATAAGGAAGTGACTCCTGTGCTGCTCAGAGATGTGCTCCAGTCGCCGGAATTTTTAAATCACAGGTCCAAGCTTGCTTTTGCTGTCGGTAAAGATGTTGCGGGCAAAACGGTTGTTGCCGATATAGCGAGGATGCCCCATCTTCTTATTGCCGGGGCCACGGGCTCGGGAAAAAGCGTATGCATCAATACCTTAATCACAAGCATATTGTATAAATCTTTGCCTACGGAAGTAAAGCTTATAATGATTGACCCCAAGGTGGTAGAGCTCAGCGTATACAACGGGATACCGCACCTCCTTATACCTGTGGTGACTGACCCTAAAAAAGCTGCAGGAGCTCTGAACTGGGCTGTACAGGAAATGACTAACAGATATAAGCTTTTTGCCGATAATAACGTCAGAGACCTGAAAGGATATAACGCCTTGTTGAAAGAACGGGGAGAGCAAGAGCTGCTTCCTCAGGTTGTCATCATAATCGATGAGCTGGCCGACCTGATGATGGCGGCGCCGAATGAGGTGGAGGACAGCATCTGCAGGCTGGCGCAGATGGCGAGGGCTGCCGGGATGCACCTTGTGATAGCCACCCAGAGGCCTTCGGTGGATGTGATAACAGGTGTGATAAAGGCCAACATTCCGTCGAGGATAGCATTTGCCGTATCCTCCCATATTGATTCACGCACCATCCTGGATACTGCCGGAGCGGAGAAGCTGCTGGGCAGGGGAGACATGCTTTTTAGCCCTATAGGTGCAGCCAAACCCATAAGGATACAGGGGGCTTTTATATCCGATAAAGAAGTGGAAGCTGTTGTGTCCCATGTCAAATCATATGCTGCTGCGGAGTATGACGAGGAGGTTATTGAAAGAATAGAGAAGCCAAAGGAATCGGCGAATGCGGAGGGCGGCGAGGTCGATGAACTGTTGGCTCAGGCCGTCAAGATGGTGGTCGAATTGGGTTATGCTTCCACATCACTGATACAGAGGAAGTTCAAGGTAGGTTACACGAGGGCTGCGAGGATGCTGGACCAGATGGAGGAGCGGGGCGTGGTGGGACCTCCGGAGGGGAGCAGGGCCAGAAAAGTCCTCGTCACAAAGCAGGAGGCAGAAAAGCTGTTGACTTAACCTTGAAAGGCTTAACATTGAAAGACTTAGTTTTGAAAGACTTAACCTTAAAATCACTTAACATTGAAATCATCTGCCAATCAGGTGAGCCGTCTTCCACTTACCGGATTTTGGCTGTGCTTCCCTTTGTTCTTCATGATACTCTTCTTCTGTATTTACATTCCAGGTATCGAAGGCATAGCTGCCCTGGATGATATTTTTTGCCGCATATAAACCCGTCAATATTGAGTGGTCCATATTGTTATATTTGAAAAGCCCGTACCTTCCCACAAGCTGAAGGTTTCTGAATTTCTTCAGGTATTCCTCGATTCTGCCTATGTGCTGCCTGTATCCCGTCATATATACGGGATAAGCCTTGGGAACCCTGACGGCGGTGTAATCAACTATTTCCTGAGCCTTGCAGATATTAATTTTCTCAACCTCCGAGGCCGCGAACCTGAAAAGCTGTTCATCGGGCATATTCCAGAGCTCATCCTTTTCGGTACAGAAGTACTCCAACCCCAGGGATGTTTTATTTGGGTCAGCAACCATGTCTCTGCTCCAGTTTTTAAAGTTTTGGATCCTTCCCAGCTTGACCTCCGGCGAGTGGATATAGATCCAATTGTCAGGAAAAAGGTCACTTTTATCGATTATGATGTCCACAGTTATTATGCTCCTGTAACGGAGGCTGTTTGCTGCGTCTATGATTTCAGGGGCGGGAGCCGGGCTGAGTATGGCCACCAGTTCGGTTATGGGTATGCTGGACACAAAATGGGTGCCCTCCTGTACATGCCTGTTGCCCTGTCCATCGATGTATTCTATGCTTTTAATCTCGAAATCCTCATGGTTCACCCTGACGACTCTGGAATTCAGGTTGATGCTGCCGCCCATAGCCTCAATCCTGTTTTTCATTTCATCATACATCATCCCGGGGCCGTAGACAGGGTAATAAAACTCGTCTATCAGTGTTTTAATCTTATTATTTTTGGGTCCGAAGAGGGCGTTAATTATCGCGGTTGAGAGTGAAAGCCCCTTTATCCTCTGGGCTGCCCATTCCGCTTGTATGTCCGAACAGGGTATGCCCCAAACCTTCTCCGTATAAGTTTTAAAGAAAATGGAGTACAACCTTTTGCCGAACCTGTTGGATACCCATTCTTCGAAGGTTTCCTCTTTCGGGCAGGGGAACAATTTGGAATTAAAATAGCTGAAAAGAATCGCCGCCGTATCAAGGATACCCACGCCAAGCAGTGCGTTCATAGGGGTCAGGGGATAATTGAAAAATTTGTTTTTATAATAAATCCTGGAAAGCCTGGGAGTTTTCCTGAAATTCTCTCCCAGCACTTCCAGCCACAGCTTGTTTACTTCATCCAGCTTTGTAAAAAACCTGTGACCTCCAAGGTCAAAATAATAGCCTTTGTATTTTATCGTCTTGCTGATGCCTCCAACCTGGCTGTCAGATTCAAAGAGCACCGCATCAGTCCCGTTTTTGCATAAATAATAGCCGGCTGCAAGGCCTGCCGGTCCTGCTCCCATTATAACTGCTTTTTTCAAAAAAACCACTCCTTTGAGACATATTAAAAACAATCCTCTTGCGGGCTGTAAAATTCCAGAACAGCACCAGAATCACAGCCGCTATCTTCGCTGTAACTTTAACCCTGCCGTCATCCGAAAAGGGCATCAGATAGTAAAGGATGCCGGCATCAATCAGCATGAACAGTATAATATTGCTGAGCAATAGCCCTATAACGCCTACCAGGGCGAATAGAGCGAAGTCTTTTTTTATGTTGTGGACCTTTTTATTAAAAACCCATTCCCTGCTCAGGAAGTAGTTCACAAGCAGGCCGGACACAAAGGAAAAGCTGTTGGAGATTATATGGTTTGCCTTTAATATTTGCACGCCGGTATTGTACAGGGAGAGGTCTACAAAGGCGGCGATGCCTCCTACAATTGTGTACCTGAAAAACTGGACCAGGGTATTGGAGTTTGTACAAAAAAACATCCTTTTTATATAGTCTGCCATGTTGCCTCCTCAAAGTTCAATTGAAGTGTCCGAGGGATAGGACAAAGACTGTCGACAATATGCAAAAAGCGGCGATTGATAAAGTCACGGCGCATTTAATTACCACCAAGCTTGAAGCCATAACCTTTTCAACGGCTTTTCCGAGGAAATATCCAGCTGAAATAAGGACCGGGGCTATATACCTGAAATCCTGGGAGCAGGCAACCGGAAAGTCCGTTCTGAATTTGGCGGCAAGTATGAAAGGGACCGCCAGGTTTATTAAAAAAATGAATTCATAGCCTCCAATATCCTCCTTTTTCAGCATAAATATATAGGTCAGAAGGATTACCACATTGGCGACAGATAGAAGAATCAAAATGGTGGCCAGGTCTTCCAGCCCCGGATATCTCCATTCTCCAAACAGGGAGGATTTGAGGAGGAATTCCAGGAAGAATTCGCCTCCCTCTATGCCCCCGTTGTTGAAGGGGTCTTTGAGAAGCCTGTCCACAGGAAGATACAGCAGGTTGTAGGTGCTGGGAATGAAGCCCACACCGAAAGACGGCACATAACCGAAGCTTTGTCCAAAAAGTATAAAATTGCGAAGCTGATGGCTGACGGACAGGGGGATGGAAACAAGCCCGAAGGCCATAAACTGCTTTAAATATGCCTTAAAGCGGCCCCGGTTCCTTGCCAGGGTGGCCAGAAAAGCCGCTGCGGCAGGGAAAGCAAGCATGACAGCCGACTTCTTTGTGAGGATGGCCAGAGATAAGAACAGGGCCAGCATTACAATATTTTTAAAGGTATTTTTGTTGAGCCACTTTATCAGATAATAAAATGCCACTGCATAAAAAAACAGCATAGTGTTGTCATTGTTGATTCTGGAGGCGAAATATATGTTCGTAGGGTGGAAAGCAAATACCGATACGGCCGTTATTGCTGTTGTCCCGGAAACCTTTAGCTCTCTTAACGTCTTGTAAAAAAATATCAGGGTCAGGCTGTTGAGAACAGCCATCACAAGCTGGACAAGCTTTAGCGCGAAAAACTCGTCGAGCGTGAAAAGCTTTCCCGTATTAAGAACTACTGCAGATATTATATGATGAACAGGCGGGTGGTACGCCTGGCAGCTGTTTACCGGGGGCAGCCAATGGTGCTCCGCTATGTACTTTATATAATCCAGATGCCCCCATTCATGCCTATAAACGTCGTAGGTCCTCGTGCCGGCTCCCGTATAGAGGGTATAGCAGAATCTGAGGGCTATGCCGACAGCCATGACTGTAACTGCGGCCGTGTGCGTATCCAGCTTTCGCATCAGCAGCATATATGTCAAATAGGCGGCTGCAACAGCAGCAACAGCTGCGAAAGACAGCTGCAAACGCTCCACGTTTAAATAGCCGGGCTTCAAAAAATACAGCCCGGCTGTTAAAGCGGTTATTGCCAGCGGAATAAAAAAGGCGACCTTTATGCTTTTTGTTTTAATACCTTCTATGCAGTTCCTAAAAATGTTCACCCGGTTTTCCATGCAAGTATCGAGCCCCTTATATAGCCTCTTTCTAAAGTTTCTCCACTGGCACCTATTTTATGTATGCTTTAGAGCTTTTGTATGGAGGAATGGATTTCCAGCCTCTTTTTAAGCCTGACTGCCCAATGGATTATCCATACCGCACTTGTGACGAGCATCATATCAAAGCAGGCATTGAAAAGAAACAAGTGCTTTCCAAGGTCAGCTTCACCGTCTCCCAATACGGGAATGATGAACTGGACTGCCCCGATTATTCCGATGAGCATAAAGATTTCAAGATACAACTTCTCCTCCGTGTTGCGCTTAAGTATGCGTTGAGCGGACAATACAGCAAAATAAGCGGCATAAATTATTAGAATGAATGTCAGGGAATGGGGGAGCCGTTCCTTTTTGAAAAGGCTCCATGCATTAAATGAAGCGGCGGTTTGCCCGTATTTCACATTTTCGGCCTTTTCATAGTTTCCGTAGCCGTGCATAAGGGTGAATCCGTTTTTTGCTGTAACCTTCAGCTTCTGCAGGTACCTTTCAGGGTGCTTTATGTAAAACAAACCCACCTTAGCCGGAGTCACCTTGCTTTTTATCTCCTTCCGGAAGGAAGGGTCCTTTATGTTTACGGGGTATTCCTTCATAAAATAGTCCGTGCCTGCAAGGACGGCAAGGTCCTGCCTTATGCCCAATTCCTCCAGGTCTTTTTCAGGGTTCGGGGAATCTTTAAGTATGCCGTAAAAGACAGCCTGATACCTGTTGCACATTTTTATCTCCTCCGGGATAAAAACATAGGAAACTGTAGAAATTGCCACAAGGAGAACAGAAAAAGCAGCACCCGTCGTTTTCCACAGAACGTCCTTTCTCAGAGACATCAGCCTTATGCCGAAAAGAGCCAGAATTATCCCTATAGGAGCGTTTTGCGCCTTTGCCCCTGCCAGAAACATGGAGGCAAGGAAAAAACAGACGAAGGCAGGCATTTTAGCTTTTCCCTTTCCGACGATGTGCAGTGCCGCAGCCGCCGCCAGAAAAAGGAATGTCAGTGAAACTGCCTCGCCATACAAAGAATTGAAGTAGGATATATAACCGATGTCGGTAAAAATAAAAACCAGCAGGATACACAATGCGGCATCAGGCAGCAATAGGCCCTGCCTGCAGGCTTTTATGATAAAGTATATCGATACCACTAAAATGCATATATATATAAAAGACAGAAACCTTATGTCAAATATGCCTTTTTCAGCAGACAACAGGCTGTTGACCGATATGGCCAATTTTGCAAGCAGGATTCCGGTTGTGAAGTAGCTTATGTATGGGGGAGGGGCATCCTTTATCCTGTACTCCCTGTTTACATAGCCGAAATACCTGTCTGCAGGGTCCTCTGACAAATATTCCAGGCCTGCTGCCGCCATAATCCTGTAGAAATCCCCATTATCGGCTACGCCCACTATCGGCTTCATTATTAGAATGTTGAACAGTATGACTGCGGCTGAGAGCGCCGCTGCTAATTCCAACTTTAACAGCTTTTTCAGCATTTTTTAGCATCCTGTTGTTCTTTTTTGTTCCTTTACCCAGACCTTACTGCTACAGCGGAAGCCATTTTGCCGGTTCGGTTGCTTAAGCTGTGCCAGGCCGGTCCTCAACAGCCAGTATTTTTCCTCTTTTAATAATTTTTCTGCAACACTATAATAGGTTATCTAAAAAAGGACCTATTATACGTTAAACAGAATCTGAACGGTTTAAAAAGCCGCCTATGGGCCCCCGTCATAGGGAAAAATATGGTTCCAATGTTTACAAGATTTTTTCTATGTATTATTATTGAATAGGAAGTTTTTATGATGTACCATATAGATTCGCGCTTTAAATTTTAGACAGGATAAATCAATGTAGTGGGATATTATATCAAGCCGGCATTGTACTATGCGGCGGTTTTTAATTTCAAGTTGCGCTGCTGCGCTGTCTGTATACTACATGAAATTAGGGGGATAAATAATATATTTATTGTTCAAACAAATCGTAAGACAGGAGGGATTGCATGAAAAACTTTACTTTCCAGAACGCCACAAAAATAATTTTCGGACGGGGTACTGAAAATCAGGTAGGGGAGGAGACTAAAAAATACAGCAGCAAGATACTGTTTCATTATGGCGGCGGAAGCATAAAAAAAACCGGACTCTATGACAGGGTGGTTAAATCGCTGAGAGATGCAGGAGTCGATTTTATAGAGCTTCCCGGCGTCCAGCCTAATCCCAGGTTAAGTCTCGTACAGGAAGGAATAAAGATATGCCGTGAAAACGGAATAAACTTTATTCTCGCGGTAGGAGGGGGCAGCGTCATTGACTCGGCCAAGGCTATTGCCGCCGGTGTGCCCTACGAAGGAAATGTATGGGATTTTTATATAGGAAAGGCTGAAGTCAAGGAAGCCTTGCCTGTGGCTACAGTTTTGACAATACCCGCTGCAGGAAGTGAAGCCAGCACTGGTTCGGTTATCACCAATGAAGATGGATGGTACAAGCGACCGTTGGATACGGAATTATTACGTCCGGTGTTTTCTATTTTAAACCCGGAGTTGTCTTTTACGCTTCCGCCTTATCAGACTGCATGCGGTGCGGCGGATATAATGGCTCATATTATGGAAAGGTATTTTACCAACGTGACCAATGTGGATTTAACTGACAGGTTATGCGAGGCCACTTTGAAAACAGTTATTAAAAATATTCCCATAGTGCTGGAAGAGCCTGAAAATTATGATGCCAGAGCAGAAGTCATGTGGGCTGGCACTATAGCGCACAACGACTTATTGGGTACGGGAAGGATAGGTGATTGGGCGTCTCACAACATAGAACATGAAATAAGCGGAATCTACGATGTGGCTCACGGCGCGGGACTGGCTGTGGTATTCCCGGCGTGGATGAAGTACGTTTATAAACATAATATCAATAAATTTGCTCAGTTTGCCGTAAGGGTATGGAATGTGGAGATGGATTTTGAATCACCTGAAAGAACAGTTCTGGAAGGCATAAACAGGCTCAAGGGCTTCTTCAGACAAATCGGCCTTCCTGTCAGCTTGAAAGAGCTGGGCATAAATGACGACAGGTTGGAAGAAATGGCTTCCAAGGCCACCAATTCCGGTACCTCTACGCTGGGCAAGTTTGTAAAATTGAACAAGCAGGACGTTTACAACATCCTTTCGCTTGCGAAATAAAGTTGCCAGGGGTTATGGGGGCTACTGATTCCCCAACCCCCTATTTGTTTGGCAGAATTACTAAATATACAATATAGGAAGGGTGGTTTCAATGAAAAATATACTTTGTTATGGAGACTCCAACACATGGGGATACAACCCCAAAGACGGCAGCCGTTTTCCGCCTGATGTCAGATGGACCGGCGTTTTGAAACGGGAGTTGGGTCCAGGGTATAATGTGATTGAAGAAGGGCTTTGCGGCAGGACCACCGTCTGGGATGATCCCATTGAAGGTTACAAAAGCGGCAAGGAATATCTCATCCCCTGTCTTGAATCACACCAGCCCCTTGATCTTGTCATAATAATGCTGGGCACAAATGACCTGAAAAAGCGTTTTTCGCTTTCAGCATATGATATTGCCGCCGGAGCGGGAGTGCTGGTGGATATAGTTCAAAAGAGCGCTGCAGGGCATGATGGGAAAGCGCCGAAGGTTCTCCTGATTTCTCCCATACATGTAGGAGATATAACCAAATCATGGCTTGAGGACATGTTCTGGTCAGAGAACAGCGTCGTTAGGTCCAAAGAATTTGCTTATCACTATAAGCGCGTTGCGGAGGAAAAGGGCTGCGAATTTATGGACGCTGCCGAGATAGTTACCCCAAGTCCGATAGATGCAATCCATTTTGAAGCTTCCGAACATAAAAAGTTGGGTGAAGCGGTTGCCAGGAAGGTTAAGGAAATCCTCGGCTGAACCTGACAGGGGAACAGGGCAGGGAAGGCTGAACCAATCCGGATTTGAGGTTTTATCTCATCGCCCTCGGACTCAGGGAAAAAATTTGACCGGAGAGCTTAATTTTTATAAAATATTGAACAGGAGAATGTAAACTAAAACAGAGAGGTTTAAAACATGGCAATGTCGCTGTAAAGGTGCATATGCCATGTTTTGTTTTTTTAAATTAGGGGTGTGCATATGGCTATCAGATGCAAGGATATCCTTCAGTTGCCGTCTTTGAAAAAAATAAAATAAAAAAGCCCTGCCCAGGGAAAGGTATTCCTATGATATCCGGGCTGTCCTGGGAACCTGCCAAAAGGAGTTTGATGATAAAGGGGCTGCAATATTTTAAACAGGCGGCATGCAGAAGCTGATTATAGGGGAGATTCTGCTTTTTTTATGCTAAAAAAAGTGGTATCATATAAAAAAGGCATCCTACCTATAAATAACCGTTTTTAGAAAGGATGGTCGTATGCTGATACAGTATTTTACCGGTCTCAACCCTATAATTCAGGCTTTTTTAGCCACCTGCTTCACATGGTTTTTGACCGCCCTGGGCTCAGGGATAGTTTTTGCCTTTAAGAGTGTCAATAGAAAACTTCTTGACGGAATGTTGGGATTTTCCGCCGGTGTCATGATCGCCGCAAGCTTCTGGTCGCTGCTTTCCCCTGCTATCAAGATGGCTGAGGAAGCGGGGGGAATTCCATGGGTGCCTGCGGTTTTAGGCTTCCTGCTGGGAGGGATTTTTCTAAGGCTGGTTGACAAGCTGCTGCCCCACTTGCATATAGGGCTTCCTATAGAGAAGGCGGAGGGCTTTAAGACCGGCTGGCAGAGAAGCATACTGCTTGTTATGGCCATAACGCTGCACAACATTCCTGAAGGACTGGCTGTCGGGGTTGCTTTCGGAGCGGTTGCGGCAGGGCTGCCTTCAGCCTCTTTGATTGGCGCAGTTGTCCTTGCTATAGGCATAGGAATTCAGAATTTTCCTGAAGGGGCGGCAGTTTCGGTGCCTTTAAGGCGTGAAGGTATGTCCAGGCTTAAAAGCTTCTGGTATGGCCAGCTGTCCGGTCTGGTGGAGCCCCTGGCCGGAATTATCGGCGCAGCGGCGGTGTTTCTGATAAAGCCCATCTTACCGTATGCCCTTGCCTTTGCTGCCGGAGCCATGATTTACGTGGTTGTAGAGGAGCTGATTCCGGAATCTCAGCACGGTGGCAACACAGATATACCTACAATGGGCACCATGGTGGGGTTTGCCGTTATGATGATGCTTGATGTCGCCCTTGGCTGATTCCCTGCCCATGGGCGTTTATTTTTTATATAGGAAAGTTTGCCGTTATGGCAATAGGGACGCAAATGCAACAGTGAAAGAAGGGCGAGGCGAAAAGGCCTTGTTTTACAGCAAACATTAATGCTTATGATTCATTGATAATCATGTCGAGGTTCATATAACATTTCGTGATTAACATAATATTGAGGCCCTGTTAAGCCGTCACAATTCTTACAGTCAAGCTCCTTTTTTAGCAGTATTTTGGCTGACCTTTTTGATAAGATTAGAATGATTTTTGTGCTTTTTGGCCTTTTGGCGCCATTCATCTGAATATTAACCTGCAGCTTAACCCTTTACTTCACATAATATTTGACTTATAATAAAAAGAACGTGAAGTCATACAGTGTTTTGGAGGTCATGATGGCAAAGAAGCTTCTTATGGGCAATGAGGCAATAGCCCTTGGCGCGATTAAGGCGGGAGTGAATGTTGTAACAGGCTATCCCGGCACTCCCTCTACGGAGGTGCTGGAAACGGTGGCGCGCCATAATCCGGGAGACATCTACGTGGAGTGGTCGGTAAATGAAAAAGTTGCTATGGAAGTGGCCGGAGGGGCGGCTTATGCCGGTGCGAGAGCCCTCGTTACAATGAAGCAGATGGGGCTGAACGTGGCTTCAGACCCTCTGATGAGTCTGGCGTATATTGGTGTAAAAGGCGGGATGGTGGTCCTTGTGGCAGACGATCCCGGGCCTATTTCTTCCCAGACAGAGCAGGATTCAAGGCACTTTGCGCGCTTTTCAAACCTGCCGGTGTTTGACCCCTCTACTCCTGAAGAAGCCTTTGAAATGATCCAGTCGGCCTTTGAGCTTTCGGAGCAGGTTCAGCTGCCCGTACTGTTGAGGCCTACTACGAGGATATGCCACTCCTGCAGCACACTGGACCTTCCGGAAATGGGTGGCAGGAAAAATATCGAAGGATTTGAAAAAGACCCGCGCTGGGTTATATTCCCAAGCCTTTCATATAGAAAGCATATACAGCTCGAGGAACTGCAGGAAAAGATCGGGGATATTTTTTCAGAAATGCCATATAATACCGTAACCGGTAAAGGCAGCAAGGGAATTGCAGCTTCAGGCGTTGCCTGCTCCTACGCGGGCGAGGTTCTTTCCTCAATAAACGCCGATGTGAAGCTCTTCAAGGTGGGTACTCCTTATCCGTTCCCTTCGAGGCTTGCCCAGGAATTTATGGAAGGCCTTGACGAGGTGCTTGTCCTCGAAGAGCTGGATCCCGTAATTGAGGAGAGCCTCCTGGAACTCAGCGCGAAAAACTGCGGAAGGGCCCGTATTTATGGCAAAAGGACCAAACACCTGCCTTATGCCGGCGAATACAGCTATGAGCTGGTCAGGTCGGCTATAACAAAATTCCTAGGCATTGATGAAGCTGCCGGGCGAGCTTCCATAAACCTTCCTCCCCCTTTGCCGGCAAGGCCTCCTGTGCTGTGCGCAGGCTGTCCCCACCGCGCTTCCTTCTATGCGGTAAAGACAGCACTGAGGAAACAGAAGGCTGTTTTCACAGGGGATATAGGCTGTTATACCCTGGGGAATGCCAAGCCCCTTGAAATGGTGGATACCTGCCTATGTATGGGCGCCGGAATTACCATAGCCCAGGGCTTGCACAGGGCTGAACCCGATGCCAGGCATATAGCCTTTATAGGCGATTCAACTTTCTTTCATACCGGCATACCCGGCTTGATCAATGCGGTTTATAATAACACCGATATAACCATAGTCGTACTCGACAACGGCACCACCGCCATGACAGGGCATCAGCCCCATCCCGGCACAGGCAAAACGATGATGGGAAACATTTCTGAAAAGATTGACATAAAAGGCATACTGTCCGCATGTGGGGTAAAGCATATCGCCAAGGTGAACCCTTTTGACCTTAAAAAGTCCGTTGAGGTGGTTAAGGAGGCTGTCAGCCATAAGGGTCCGTCGGCTGTAATTTTTGAGGCTCCTTGTATTGCCGTCACCAAGCCTTCCATAAGGCAAGTTGTGGGCGATAAATGCACCCTTTGCAAAAAATGCATACGCGAGATAGGTTGTCCTGCCATCAGTTTTAATGGAGAAAAAATAGAGATAGAGCCGTCCCTGTGTTATGGCTGTACTCTATGTTCACAGATTTGCCCTGCAGGCGCTATAGGAGGTGCAGACAGATGAAATGCGACATTTTGATTGCAGGAGTAGGAGGTCAGGGCACCGTTCTGGCTTCAAGGCTTCTTGCGGCTTCCGCTGTTGAAGCGGGTTATTTTGCACGCACATCCGAAACCATAGGTATGGCTCAAAGAGGCGGCTGTGTGGTGAGCCATGTCAGGATAGGTAGCCAAAAGGCCAGTTCAATCATACCTTCAGGCATGGCAGACTTGCTGATCGGCTTTGAGCTTTCCGAGGCGGCCAGAAACATGTACAGGCTTTCACCGGGGGGAAAGTGCGTTATAAATACTAGGGCTATTAAGCCGGTTACGGCTTCATTGGACAGTAAGTCCTATGATGCAGACCGGGTTTATGAGTATATAAAAGCCAATGCGCCCCGGTCGATCTTTGTGGACGGGTATGCTCTGGCCCAAAAGGCAGGATCGGTAAAGGCATTAAATGTGGTCCTCATCGGCGTTGCAGCTGCCGCCGGTTTTATTCCTATAGGCAGAGATGAGTTGGAGAAGGCTATTGTGTGCAATGTGTCTCCCAAGTACGTCGATTTAAACATCAAGGCCTTTAATATAGGTCTTGAATACGTGGCAGCGGCCGGAGAAAATAATTAAATTGATTTTTTAGCGGTTTTACTATAAAATAAATAGTAAATTAAAATTAGCAGGCGAGAAGAGGAGAGGGGAGTCAAGATGAGAAGAGAACAGTTTGAGTTGTTCAAAAGCTTGTTAAAAAGGCTGTCTGAGAACAGTCCTTTCTATAAGAATAAATTCAGCATGTCAAATGTTAAGGTTGAAGACATAAATTCTCCTGAGGACATCAGATATCTTCCTTTTACAACCAAGGAGGAGCTGAGGGATGCTTATCCCCTGGGCCTTCAGGCGGTGCCTGACGAAGAGGTTGTGAGGATACACTCGTCATCAGGCACAACAGGCAAGCCTGTCATCATTCCATATACGGCCAATGACGTCAGCCACTGGGCTGTGATGATGGCCAGGTGTTTTGAAGTAGCGGGCATAACTCCCAGAGACAGGGTGCAGATCACACCCGGCTATGGGCTTTGGACTGCAGGTATAGGTTTCCAGGCAGGGGTTGAAAAGCTGGGGGCCATGGCTGTGCCTATGGGACCGGGGAATACGGACAAGCAGCTGCAGATGATGATGGATTTAAAATCTACGGTACTTGTGGCCACTTCTTCATACGCGCTGCTCATTGCGGAGGAGGTTGCCAGAAGGGGGATTCGCGATAAGATCCACCTCAGAAAAGGGATTATAGGCTCCGAACGCTGGGGTGAAAAGATGCGCAGCAGGATAAAAAACGAACTGGGCATAGAGGTTTATGATATTTATGGGCTGACTGAAATATACGGGCCGGGCATATCTATAGACTGCAAATACCACAACGGGATACACTACTGGGATGATTACCTGTATTTTGAGGTCATAAACCCTGCTACGGGTGAGCCTGTGGAGGATGGAGAATACGGTGAGCTTGTCATCACTACTTTAAGGAAGGAAGGGGCTCCCCTTCTGAGGTATAGAACCCGGGATATAACCAGGATAATTCCCGGTGATTGCCCCTGCGGGCTGCCATATCCGCGGCACGATGCTATTGTGGGAAGGACGGACGATATGGTTAAGGTTAAGGGAGTAAATATTTATCCCGGGCAGATTGATGAGCTGTTGAGGGATATTAAAGGGGCCAGCAGTGAATACCAGGTTGTGATAGACCATGTGGATGGTAAGGATGTCATGACCCTCAGGGTGGAGAAGGAATATGATGCCCCTGCGGAAGAGCTTGAGCTATGCATTGTAGATCAGTTCAAAAAGAGGATAGGCATACACATACAAGCGGAGGTTGTAAATATAGGAGATCTTCCGAGGAGCGAGAAGAAGAGCAAAAGGATAATTGACAACAGGTACCAGATGCCGGCGGATTTATGTGTATTAAGCAATGTATTAAGCAGGTAAAAAGCGGCCGTAAAGACCGGCATATCGAGATTTTGAAAATGCTTGAATTGACGGATTGTTCAGAATTACAAAATGGGACTCCGGATTATTGACTCAATAAATGTAGTATGGTAATATTAATTTATAAATTGAATAGAGTTGAGTTGAGAAGAGACGAGAACAGAGAGATGAGATGAGCCTGAGACGAGTGTGAGCGTACAGAAAGCGTCAATACGTAGTCAGGTTGATCCTGACTATTTTTATTTATCTCCCTTCTTATACTCAACCTTTAAAACTAAAAATTTTTGGAGGTTGATGTCTTTATGGAAAGCGCAGCAGCAAAAAGGCAAATTAAGGGAAAAGGATTAAGTGCGACTGATGTCGTGCTGGTAGGAGTGCTCCTTGCGGCAGGAGCGGTGCTTAGGATATTCACGCCGCCCTTCTTTGGAATTACGCCCAATTTTGTGATCGTGATGTATTGCCTGGCCATCTACCTTATCAAACCCAGGTTTCTGGAAATGATAGGCATAGGCATAGTGGCGGCGGCTGTGGCCCACTTCACAACCAAGTCAATGATTCCCTACATCAATTTTATAAGTGAACCTGTGGGTGCTATTGTGGCCTATGCATTGGTGAAAGCCCCTTTCAAGCTGTCTCTGGGGGAATATTCTTTCAAACCGGCTGTTGTAACTTTGCTGAGTACCGTCGCAAGCGGTCTGACATATATAACTACGCTGAAATTTTTGATACTTTTTGTAAAGACGCCGGGTAACCCGGCTTTTACGCTCCTGCTTACGGTGGTGATCACAACTGCCGTTGCCAATACGATAATCGCCCAGCTGGTTTACTACCCGATTAAGTCTGCCCTCGGGAAGAAGGATTAAATGATGATTAATGTTAAAAACCTCAAATTTTATTATAGCGGTTCCCGCGAACCCGCTCTCGACAACATAAATCTTGATATATCGGCCGGGGAATTTGTCGGGGTGACCGGACCGGCAGGCGCCGGCAAATCCACCCTCACCCTTTGTTTTAATGGCGTAATACCCCATTTTCAAAGCGGAGACTATTACGGTGAAGTCAGGATAGACGGTAGGGATACGGTTGAAAACAGCTGCGCTTCCATGGCTTATTCGGTAGGGAGTGTTTTCCAGGACCCTGAAGCCCAGATCGTTTCGCCTACGGTGGAAGATGAAATCGCTTTTGGGCTTGAAAACCTCAATATCCCGGCCGGCGAAATAGAAAAGCGCATTGCCGAAAGCCTTGAGACGGCAGGAATTCCTCATTTAAGGCATTGCTCAACCTTTCAGTTGTCGGGTGGGCAGAAGCAAAGGGTGGCCGTAGCAGCCGCCATAGCTTTAAGACCGAAGGTGCTTATGTTGGATGAGCCCACCTCTGAGCTTGATCCTCAGGGGAGTTTTGATATTTTCAATACACTCAGGAGGCTCAACTCCGAATACAATATCACAATTGTTGTTGTAGAGCAGAAGATGCAGCTTTTATCCGAATATTGTTCCAGGCTGCTGGTGATGGATAAAGGGAGAATTGTGCTGGATGGTCCCACAAGAGAGGTTATATCCAGGCAGGATGTGTTGCAGGAGCTTGGCGTGAACTGCTCACCGGTAGCACGCCTTACAAATATGCTTAAGAAAAAAGGGCTGTACCAAGGGGAATTTCCTGTAAATGTAGAGGAGGCTTTTTTAGTGATAAGCAAGGTATTATGGGAAAGGAAGAGGTCGCAATCATGATTTGTGTCGATAACCTGTGCTACCAATACAAAAACGGGATCAGGGTATTAAAGGATATAAGCTTTTCGATTGATAAGGGTGAATTTGTGGCTTTAATCGGCCGGAACGGCTCAGGCAAAACCACCCTCCTCAAGCACTTGAACGGTCTTTTAAAGCCTACCCAGGGAAGGGTAACTGTTAACGGCCTGGACACCTCCAACACTAAAACAAGCCTTCTGGCAAAGCATGTAGGTTTTCTGTTCCAGAACCCTGATCACCAGATTTTCTGTTCCACAGTCTATGATGAAATAGCTTTTGGCCTTAAAAATACAGGCGTAAACAGCAATGATATCGACAGGCTGGTCACCCGATCGGCGCGCAGGGTGGGGATAGAACAATGCCTTGAATTAAATCCTTTTTCCCTGAGCAAGGGGCAAAGGCAGAGGGTTGCCCTCGCTTCGGTGCTTGCCATGGAAACTGAAATACTGGTGCTGGATGAGCCAACAACAGGCCAGGATTATAAAGAAGGCATAGAAATAATGGAAATCATAAAGGATTTGAACTGCAGCGGGAAAACCGTCATCATGGTAACTCATGATATGGAGCTGGTTGCAAGATACGCCCGCAGGGTTATCATACTTCAAGACGGCACCGTATTAGAGGACGGGCAGACAAAGTCGGTGCTGGGAAAAACCGAAAAACTGGCTTTGGCCAATCTTCAGCCTCCACAGATATATATGCTGGCCAGAAAGTTCCACAAGAACGGCATGTTCAAAAACGTATATACCGTGGAGGAGATGTATGAGGAAATCATATCCTACCTGGAAGGCGAGGTAAACGTCTGCAATGGTTGAATATATAAAGAAGGATTCTTTTATTCATAGGTTGAACCCCATGACAAAGATTGCTTGGACACTGGCGGTTCTGGCGATGTGCTTTATTTTTGACAGCCCCTTTGCCATATTGCTGATATTGCTGTCCAATATGGCGGCAGCAGCGGTGGGCGGCATATTTAAGAATATACTCCCTGTTATTAAAGGCCTGTTTGTTTTTTCCCTCTTGCTTATACTTTTTCAGATATTCTTAGTAACTGACGGGAGGACGCTGTTTTATGCGATTCCCTATTTCAATATGGGCCGCGTTACCGATGTGGGGCTTCAACTGAGCATTACAATGTCTTTACGGATGCTTGCCACCGTATCCACCATTCCAATATTGATGATGACGACGCCAATGACTGATATTGCTGCAGTGCTGGTTGAAAAGTTCAAAATTCCGTTCAAGTACGCTTTTATGTTTATTACGGCTTTAAGGTTTATACCGACTTTCATAGGGGAGATGGAACAGATTCTCCAGGCCCAGATGTCAAGAGGATACAGTTCCGACACAAAGAATCCCTTTAAAAAGCTGATAATTATAATCCCTCTTGCAATTCCCTTGCTTGTTTCATCTGTGAAAAAGGCGGAAAAAACTGCTATATCCATGGAAGTCAGGGGGTTCGGGTCGGGACCCAGATCCCATTACAGAAGGATTGGGATGAGCAATGCGGATTATGCTGTTTTGGCCTTTTTCCTTGTTTGCATAGCAGTTTCTCTGATGGTGTCTTAGGGCTGCCGTATGTCCTATCGGCGGGCCGGCCCATTATGCGCTTAAGCTTCCATAGACCCAAAAGGCGTCAAAGGAACTACTTTGATTTCCACGGGCATAGCACCCTTTCGAGGATGTCAATTAAGAGAAAAAGCAAAAAACCTACGACGCTCAGTACCAATATGCCGGAGAACATGTCAACGTAATTTACTCTCATCCAGGAGTCCATGATGAAGTAGCCCATGCCATACATGGTGCCGAAGGTTTCGGTAAAAAAAAGGACCGATAACGCCGTCCCGAGGCTCACTCTCAGTGAGGTGAGAAGGCCGGGCAGAGAAGCAGGGATGACTGCTTTTTTAAAAATATCCAGGTTTCCGGCTCCCAGGGAGCGGAGGGAATAGAAGGTTTCTTTTGGAATGCTTTTAACTGCGTCTCTTGAGGCCACAATCACCTGGAAGACTATTATAAAGGTGATCATTATTATCTTTGAAGCTTCTCCCAGGCCGAAAATGAGCATTACCAGGGGGAGGAGGGCAATTTTGGGTATGGGATAGACAAAATAAGCCACAGGCGACAAAAGCCTGTCCCATGCTTTGTAAAAGCCCATGCATAGGCCAAGGGGAACCCCTATAAAGATGGAAAGCAGGATTCCGGCAAAGGCCCTCCACAAGCTGAAAAGGGCGTGGGCTGCTATATCCGAAACAAAAATGCCGTAGAGATTGGCAAAAATGTCAGCCGGGGACGGGATAAAAGGAAGTTTTAAAGCCAAAGAGAGCGCTTGCCATAATAAAAGCAGTATGACAAACACGCGAAGATAGCTCAAAGCGCTGTTGATTTTTAACACTTTGACCACGCCTCCTTTACCATTCTTCTGATTTCCATGCTGAAGCGGTAGTATTCGTCGGCAAGCCTTAAATTTTCTATTCCGAAAAGCGGATTATCAAATATTTTAAGGATGCGGCCCGGAGAGGGAGACATGATAGCGACCTTCCTGCCAATGTATATCGCTTCCTCAATGCTGTGGGTTACAAATATGGTGGACACCCTATTTTCCTTCCATATGTCCAGAAACAGGTCCTGGATTTCCTCCCGCGTGATGGCGTCAAGGGCAGAGAAAGGTTCATCCATGAGGAGGACATCCGGCTTTAGTATAAAGGACCGCGCTATGGAAACTCTCTGCCTCTGGCCCCCGCTCAGACGGCCCGGATACTCTGATTTGAGCCTGGCCAGCCCCAGCCTGTCTAATATATATTCGATGTAGGCCTCGTCGCTTTTCTGTCTGGCATGCTTTATGTCCAGGCCGAGCACCGAATTGCTGTAAACGTCTGCCCATTCCAAAAGGCCATAATTCTGCGGGATCAGGCCTATGCGATGAAGCCTGGGATTTACGGATTTTCCGCCGATTAAAGCCTTCCCGTCGTATTCCGAGATTATGCCTGACAACACATAAAGAAGGGTGGATTTTCCGCAACCTGAAGGCCCTATTACTGCACAGATGTCGCCTTTATCAAGCTTAAGGTTTAGGTTATCTACCGCCAGCACCTCGCTGTCCCTGTTTTTATACCTAACTGAAAGTCCCGCCAATTCAATCATCAAAGCTACCTCACAAACTTGCCGTCTACAAGGTTGTCAAACTTATATGGCTTCTTTACCAAACCTTTATCATTGAGCCACCCCATCACATTATCAAAGTCTTTTGCTGACGGCAGGGAGGCCTTGGTGTATGAGGGGAGTGAAATCGTATCTCGCACAGCTTCAGGGAAGCCGGCCTCTTTAATAAGGATGTCTATATAGCTGGAAATATTCTCTTTCTGCAAATATTCTACAGCTTCATTGTAAGCTCTGTAAAATGCCTTAATCTCGTCCTGTTTTGATTCTAGGGCTTTCTTGGTGAAAAGCAGAACACCCGGGTTGATTCCCAGCTTGTCTGTGCTGTTCAATATCCTGGCGCCATCCTTTACCGCCACGGAGGCAAGGGGCTCAGGCAGAGTAGCAGCATCAATCTTCCCGTTCTGCAGCATTTCAAGCCTGACCGGGATTTGTGCGATTACGGTCTTTTTGATTTCATCAGGACTGATATTGTTCTCTTCAAGCATCTTGTCGGTAGCATATTCAATTATGGTATTTTTTGAAACAGCTACACTCTTGCCCTTGATGTCTGAGAAGCTGCTTATTCCTGAATCTTTTCCGACAAGCAACTTGTAGCTGCCATTGGTCAGGGAGGTTATCTTAACGTCAAATCCTCCATCCATGGCAAAGACTGCCGCCAGAATATCGGATACCGCTCCGTCTATCTTTCCGGTCTGCAGGGCGCTGTCCCTGTCTACGGCACTTTTGAAGGATTCAATATTTGCTTTCAAACCTTCTTTTTCAAAATATCCCTTTTCTTTGGCGATGACTACAGGTATTGAATCCACATCAGGCAGGATTCCTATACTCAAGGGTTCCGAGGCTCTATCCCCGGTGCCTGAACAGGCGGAAAGCCCAAACAGCAAAAACAAAATCGCTATAACGCTAAGAAATTTTCTCATGCCAATCAATCATCCCCATTTTTTATATAATGTATTTTCTATCCCAAGATTTTCAAGAATTTTTCCGACAATAAAGTCCACCATGTCCGAAATGCTCTCAGGCTTATGATAGAAAGCCGGCATGGCAGGGAGAATTATGACGCCCATTTCGCTTAGGCTGAGCATGTTTCTTAAATGTATGGCGCTCAAAGGCGTTTCCCTGGGCACAAGGATGAGCTTTCTGCCTTCCTTGATGCAGACATCCGCCGCCCTGCCCAGCAGATTCTTTGAAACCCCTGAGCACACTTCCCCCAGGGTGGACATGGAACAGGGGACTATGATCATACCCTCTGTTTTAAAGGAGCCGCTGGCAATGGGAGCAAAGAGGTCATCTACATCATGGATTATAAGGCCCTTCTTCGATTCCTTGAGCCCGGACAGGAAGTCTTCGCCGTCGTGACCTGTTTCAAAGCCTAATACCTTAAGCCCATTACGGGTAACCACCAGATGCACCTCATGATCCTGGGCCAGAAGCTCCTGCAGGAGCCGCAGGGCATATATGCTCCCGCTTGCACCTGTTATTCCCACTATGTATCTTGCCACCGTCATCACCTCTTACATAAAAATATCTACAGCAGAAAACACAAGAAGCATTACGCTGACGATCTGGTTGATGCTGTAGGATGCAATGGTGACGTTCTTGAGGTTTGTGGGTGAAACGATGAGGTGCTCGTACAGCAGAAGGCCTGAAACGACAGCGACGCCTGCGATGTAAACCCAGCCCATGCTTGTAAGAGTCCCCACGTATATGAGCAGCAAAACGGCAGCGGCATGAAACAGGGCTGAAATAATCAGACCCTTCCTGATCCCGAAAACCGAAGGTATCGAAAAAAGGCCTTCTTCCCTGTCAAACTCCACATCCTGGGCTCCGTATATGATATCGAAGCCTGCGACCCACAGCATGACGGCAGTTCCAAGGACCAGCGAAACCCAGCTGATGTTTCCTCTGACCGCAATCCATGCACCTACAGGTGCGCAGCCGCAGGCAGCGCCTAAAACTATGTGGCAGGTCCAGGTGAATCTCTTGGTGAAGGAATATACCAAAAACAGAAATATCGGGAACGGAAGCAGCACAACACATAAAGGGTTGAGCATAAAGGCAGACAAGGTCAGAAATCCGAAACACACAAGGATCAATGCCACAACCTCATGGGCCTTTACAAGCCCCTGGGGCATGTGTCGTCCCGCAGTTCTGGGGTTTCTCGCGTCTATATCCTTATCGATAAGCCTGTTTAATGCGTTGGCTGCAGTTCTTGCGCTCACCAGCGCCACCAGTATCCAAAAGGTAACCCAAAAGGTAGGGAACCCATTTGCCGCCATGAACATGGAAATCAGGCCGAAAGGCACCGAAAAAAGGGTATGAGAGAACATGACGAGCTCCCCATAGGTTTTAAGCCTGTTCAATGCCATACTCCGCCCACCTCCTGCTTACAAGGGCTTTTATGCTTTCGTCCATTTCAATGTCATTGGGCCACTCCCGGTTATGGCCTTCGGAAGGCCATTTCTTGGTGGCGTCAATGCCCATCTTGTGGCCGTAGTGGGGAAGGGGCGAAGCGTGGTCAAGGGCGTCCAAGGGGCCCTCAACAATAACCACATCCCTTGCGGCGTCTATGTTGTTGAAAACCTTCCATGCCACCGTAGACAAGTCATGAGGATTGACATTTTCATCTACCACCACTATCATTTTGGTGTACATCATCTGTCCCATGCCCCACAAAGCATGCATGACCTTCTTTGCCTGTCCCGGATAGCGCTTTCTTATCGATACTATCACACAGTTGTGAAAAACCCCTTCAAGTGGGAAATTTATGTCAACGATTTCGGGACACTGCATCTTTAGAAAGGGCAGGAATATCCTTTCGGTGGCCTTACCCAAATAACAGTCCTCCATCGGGGGCTTTCCAACAACGGTTGCAGGGTATACGGGGTTTTTCCTGCGGGTTATACAGGTTATATGAAATACAGGATAAAAATCCTTTAAGGAATAATATCCGGTGTGATCCCCGAAGGGACCTTCCTCCCGGACCTCATCCACGTCTACATAACCTTCTAGCACAAACTCGGCGTTTGCCGGGACATAAATATCGTTTGTCTTGCACTTTACAATTTCCAGAGGGGCTCTCCTTAGAAAACCCGCAAAAAGCATTTCATCAATATCTCCCGGAAGGGGGGCGGTGGCGGCATATATAGTTGCCGGGTCACAGCCCAATGCGACTGAAACAGGCATTCTTCCGCCAAGCTTTTTATACTTTTCATATATATTCCTTCCATCCTTGTGCAAATGCCAGTGCATGCCGGTAGTGCTTTTATCATATACCTGAAGCCTGTACATTCCCATGTTTTGTATCCCCGTTGAGGGATCTTTTGTAATGACGAGGGGAAGGGTTATAAACCTGCCCCCATCCTCAGGCCAGCACTTCAGCACCGGCAGTTTTGACAGGTCAGGCTCCTCAACCACTTCCTGGCAGACAGCCTTTGAAACCTTTCTTGGGAATATCCTGGCAAGCCGTGCAAGCCTGGGAACGGATTTTAACTTGTTGATAAAGCCCAGGTAACTTGCCATATCCATAAATTCGCTTATCTCTTTTGCTATATCGTCTATGTGGCCGATCTCAAGGGCGAGGTTCAGCCGCTCGTAGCTGCCGAAGGTATTGATAAGCAGGGGAAAATCCGAGCCCTTGACATTCTCGAACAGAAGGGCCGGCCCCCCCGACTTTACCACCCTGTCGGTTATTTCGGTGATTTCCAGGTTGCTGTCCACTTCAACCTTTATTCTTTTTAACAGCTTTCTTTCTTCAAGAACTCTTATAAAATCCTGTATGTCTTTATAAGCCATAAGCACCATCCAACTAAAATAAATATATCCTTAAAGAATGCAATTCATAACAAAAGGGTATCAAAATACCTAAACTAACTATATTCGATAAATATTTTAAAAATCCTTCATAGAGTTTGGATTTTCATGTACCACATTTTTTAAAACCTGGAATTTGTGAGAAATTTTAATAAAGGGGAAGGGTAAAAATGTATTTTATAGAATAGTATATTACAAAATATTTTAAGAGAGGTGTGCATTTTATGAGCTCATGGGATATCAGACATAACTCCGAATTAAAGCTTATGTCAAGGCAACAGCTGAAGGGAAAGAGGGGTTTTCCTATTTTGGTGTGCTTTCTGTTCTGTATTATCACCGGCGCGCCAAGCATAATACCCTATATTGGAGTTATAGGGACATTGATTCTTGCCGGACCGATGACCTTAGGCAAAGCCAGGTTTTTTCTTAAATTTACGAGGTGTGAGAGCCCGTCGGTTGAAACCCTGTTTGACGGGTTTAAGTTTTTCACCTCAGCCTTTGTTTTGCATCTTTTGATTGTAATATTTACCTTCCTGTGGACGCTGCTCTTTATAGTGCCGGGGATAATCGCAGCTTTACGGTATTCCATGGCTTTTTACATATTGAATGATAATCCGGGCATGTCGGCTATGGCTGCATTAAATCAAAGCAAGGAGATGATGGAGGGGCACAAGGGGAAGCTGTTTTTGCTGGGATTAAGCTTTATCGGCTGGTGGATTTTATGTATACTGACTTTGGGGATAGGTTTTCTCTGGTTGACCCCGTATGTGGAGCTTACCATGGCCAACTTCTACGAGGAGCTGAAGGCCGGCAGGAGATTTTCAGGTGCCGGCACAAGGGATTTTAATATATAAATTTTTAGCGGTTTCATGGTTTGATTTGTTGAGTTTTGACAAAACGGGGAATAATCAAGCTGGGATAAAAAACGGAGGAGTTGCAAGCAATGTATGGATTGGTTCTGGAAGGTGGAGGCGGCAGAGGTGCATATCAGATAGGCGCCTGCAAGGCGATGCAGGAGATGGGTATAGGTTTTTCCGGCGTAGCCGGCACTTCCGTCGGAGCTCTTAACGGGGCCATGATAGTGCAGGACGAAATCGATAAGGCTTATGAGCTTTGGTACGATATAGACCCTTCAAAAGTTGTCAAATTCACGGAGGAGGAAACCAAAGAATTCAGCGATCCCGGTTTGAAAGGGAAAAACTTTAATATAAAGATAAAGCGACTAAAAAAAATAATCGTGGAAAAAGGGCTTGACGTAGAGCCTTTGGTAGAAACGGTTACAAGTGTCATAGACGAAAATAAAATAAGAAGTTCGGGCAAAGATTTTGGAATAGTTACCTTTGACTTGACTAACAGAAAGGCCTTGGAAATATTTATAGAAAATATACCCAGGGGAAAGCTGGTGGATTATCTCATCGCAAGCGCCAGCTTTCCCGGCTTCAAGCTTAAGGTGATAGACGGGAGGCTTTTTATAGATGGGGGCGTTTATAACTCTCTTCCCATCAATCTTGTCAGAGACAAAGGATATAAGGACATCATAGTGGTAAGGACCTTTGCCCTGGGGCGTGAACGGAAAGTGGATACTGAGGGTTTAAACCTTACATATATCACCCCTTCGGAGAATCTTGGATCCATGCTGGACTTTGGAAGGGAAAGGGCCCGCAAAAACCTTAAGATGGGCTATTATGACGCTTTGAGAGTATTCGACAAGCTCATGGGCAACATGTATTATATAAAGCCATTGAAAGATAAGGATTTTTTTGTTAAATATCTGATGGGGCTGGAAGAAGAAAAAATCCGGAGGATCAGCGATATTTTCGGAATAGAAAAGCGCTCAGGCAAAAGGGTGCTGTTTGAATATATAATCCCTAAAATTGCGGACCTGCTCGGCCTGCCGGAGGATGCCACCTATGAAGATATATGCATTGCTTTGATCGAAAATATAGCCAGGGTTTCAGGTATTGAAAGATTTAAAATATATACTTTTAAAGAGCTGTTTTCCGAGATAGCAGATAAGTACAAGCCCTCCAAAGATGAGTTTGTTAAGGAGATTCCGGGCTTTTTAAGGAAAATGGATCTGGTTTCAAAGATTGTGAAAGATCAGATCATAAGCAGCATTGCGAAGGAGCTGCTTAATGACGTAATAAGCCCCATTGCCCAGTGAAATAAAATAACTTACTATGTAATCAATTAAGTTAATAAAGACAGGGGAACTGCTTCCCCTGTCTGCCTTTATGCACCTTGGCTCCAGCCATCGGCATATTCCACAGGTTCCAGCGGAGGGAACTCGTAAAGATTCAGAGGGGTATCCTGCAGCACTTCTATTGCTTCTTCAAAATTGTTTATGAGGTCTAACCCCTTTTCCATAAGCACGTGCTGCAGTTCCAGCTTTTCCCTATATTCCCACCTGGCATAGCGGCTTCTTTCTTCCAGGTATGGCTTAAAAGCGGCCTGTAAATTTGGATGCTCGAGTATTTCGCTGCAGATGAAGAAATTGCACACTATTGTCCTGTAGCGCGGCGGCAGGGTACAGCCACGGCCGCCTTCGACAAAGGGACATGCCCTGAAGAACATGGTATGGTCCTGTATAGAACCATCTCCAAGCAATCTGCCTTTTTTCATATACTCATCATAGCCCTGCCTGTCAAAATAACCTTTAACATGGATATGATAGCTGTAAAAAACTGCCCCCGGCTGCCGCCTGATAATTTCCAGCGTACGGAGTCCCTCCAGCGTGACGGACATTCTGTGTATATCTACAAGCGTAAACTCAGGGAAATAGAAACAACAACCCCTGTTTTTGATTTTGCAAAGGCTGGTGCCGTATAAACTGGTGCATCTGTGGCAGCTGGTGCATACATAACGCGCCACACCGTCATCGTATTCTACGTAAACTTTCCCCATACACTGACCCCTTAGCTGACATAATAAATTTATTGTAGCTCCAGCCTGCTTCAGGTGCAAATATGCATTTTAGACTTTTTTCGGCTGATTTGGTTTAAAATTGAAAATCTTTGATTTCACATATTTTATATCTCATCAAGAATTGTATTATTGTGAATTTTTTCATTCTTTCATGACAAAAAAGCTATAGGTAAAATTTTTACGCAGATGGCAAGGCCTTTAATCCAGAAAGAAGCGTCTCCTTTACATATTTGCGTTGAAAAAAACAAGAGGAAAAAGTAAAATAAAATTAACTAATCTTATCATTCCCTTGATCTAATTTGATCTGATAAGAACATACTATAAAATTGCGGGAAATGTTTAACAAAAAGGTTTGGTGTTTATGCTGAGGCTAAAAGTGATAGCATGTGATATTTTAAATAGAGAGCTTTCTTTTATAAGCAGCCAATCCTCATGCTATGTTGATGTTGTTTTTCTGCATGCAGAGCTTCATAACACCCCCGATAAATTGAGGAGTATGTTGCAGGAGCAAATAGATATCGCCAATAAGGGATTTCCTTATAATTATTTTGGCCTGGCTCCCAACTACGACTATATTGTTTTGGGATACGGGCTATGCAGCAATGGTATAGCGGGAATATCCTCCGAAAAGATTCCGCTGGTTATTCCCAAAGGGCATGATTGCGTAACCCTGCTTCTTGGTTCAAGAGAAAAATATAACGAATATTTTAACAGCAACCCGGGGACCTACTGGTATTCGAGGGGCTGGATCGAGCGTTCCATTCAGCCCGGGGAAGAAAGGTTCAAGGGCTTATACGCGGAATATGTGCAGAAGTACGGTGAGGATAACGCCGAATATCTGATGGAAACGGAGCAGGGCTGGTTTAAGAACTATAGCAAAGCTGTTTATATAAATTGGCAGAGCCTTGGAAATACAGAGTATTATAGGGAGTATACCAAAAAATGCGCCCAATTTTTAAAATGGTCTTATGATGAAGTGGAGGGCAGCCAATCGCTGCTTCATAAAATCATGAACGGGATATTTGACGATGATGAAGTTCTGGTAGTGCCTCCAGGGAAAAGAGTTGTTCCTTCAAATGATAAAAATATTATTACTTACAAATAGTGGGATATGACCATCCCATAAATGTCTTGATTAAACTACAGATTTATTTTAAAATAATACTAATTTAGTCTATAAGTTACAAGTTTCACAAATAAAATCATCTGGGATAGAAGGAGAATAAAATGGCTGAAAAGATTAAAATGAATGTGCCATTGGTGGAAATGGATGGCGACGAAATGACAAGAGTCATATGGAAAATGATAAAGGATATACTTCTTGAGCCTTACATAGAGCTCAAAACCGAGTATTATGACCTTGGGCTGGAGAACAGGGACAAGACTGATGACCAGGTGACCATTGATTCCGCCATGGCTATCAAAAAATACGGGGTTGGGGTAAAATGTGCGACGATCACGCCCAACGCAGACAGGGTAAAGGAATATAACCTCAAGCAAATGTGGAAAAGCCCTAACGGCACTATAAGGGCTATCCTGGACGGTACGGTATTCCGTGCGCCCATAATAGTCAGCAGCATAAAGCCCTTCGTAAGGACGTGGAAAAAGCCCATCACTATTGCGAGGCATGCTTACGGCGATGTTTACAAGGATGTGGAGTACCGTGTGGAAGGCAAGGGGAAGGCCGAGCTTGTTTTTACTTCAGAGGATGGCAGCGTATCAAGACAGACGGTGCATGAATTCGATGGTCCCGGCGTTCTGTTGGGAATGCATAACCTTGACGCCTCTATAAAGAGCTTTGCAAGGGCATGCTTCAATTATGCCCTTGACCAGAAGCAGGATGTGTGGTTTGCTACCAAGGACACCATTTCGAAGAAGTATGACCACACCTTCAAAGACATTTTTCAGGAGATATACGACAGCGAGTACAAGGAAAAATTCAAAGCAGCCGGTATCGAGTATTTTTACACCCTTATTGACGATGCGGTAGCGCGCGTCATAAGGTCTGAGGGCGGAATGATATGGGCCTGCAAGAATTATGACGGTGATGTGATGTCTGACATGGTGGCTACCGCTTTCGGAAGCCTTGCCATGATGACTTCGGTGCTGGTTTCACCTGAAGGCTACTATGAGTTCGAGGCTGCCCACGGAACGGTGCAAAGGCATTACTATAAGCACCTTAAAGGTGAAGAGACTTCCACCAACTCAATGGCCACCATATTTGCATGGACCGGAGCCCTCAGGAAGCGCGGAGAGCTGGATGGCATAAAGGAATTGGTAGACTTCGCAAACAAGCTGGAACAAGCCTCTATACGGACCATTGAAGAAGGGGTAATGACCAAGGACCTGGCAGAACTTTCAGAGGTCCAGGAGAAAAAGATTGTTAACACTGAGAACTTTCTCAGGGAGATAAATAAGCGGCTGGTTGAAATGCTGTAGTCAAGAATGGCGTATGCGAGCGGGCAGGAGGGCCTGAAAAGCCTGAGTCCCTTTGCAAACGCATATAAAATTTTGGATAAAATGCCGGAAAGGGGCTGCTTTTTTAGACAGCCCCCGGCAGCTGTTCCAGAAATTTTAGCCCCGATCGGGCGGCAGCCTTAAGGGCGCCTGGTTTGCCGATTATCTCACCTTTGCCGTCTACGCCTGAGAAGAACAGGTCTCCCGCATACTCAATATCCATTGAAATCATAAAGGTCCGTATTACAAGTTTGGAATTTAAGAAATACTTATCGCTGTTAATTGCGCCTACTGATATGTAGAACCCTTTTTTGCCGGGCTGAGGGCTTTTTTCTTTAAGCAGGAACTTCCTTACCCAGAAAGCCTGGGCCCTGTCGATAAAAGCTTTTACCTGTGCCGACACGCTGGCAAAATAAATAGGCGAAGAAAGAACCAGCCCCTTTGCCAGGTCGATATCTTCATATATGCTCCAGATTTCATCCTTGTAGATGCACACCGCGGTTTTGCTGCATCCTTCACAAGCGGTGCAGGGTTTAAGCGGTATATCCCTTAAATAATATTTTTTCACCTCTACGTGAGGGTACAAAGGCTCTAAGAATGCATCCATCAGGAGATCCGTGTTTCCGCCCTTTCTCGGGCTGCCGTATACTGCTACAATCATTTCATAACCTCCACAATTTCTATTGTGGCCGATAAGTAATTGTTCAACATGAAGTATATATTTTTTTGCTTTGAGCTTCAACCTTTTTTACGCTGAAGCTCAAGAAAATGATTCTCTGGAAAATACGCCCACAGGGCACGGCCTAGAGCTTTATAAGCCCGATCGAATTCAGGAACACTATAATAAGCAGCACCGGAGTTATGTATCTGATAATAAATCGGAAAGCAGAGATAAGCTTAAAGTTATTGAGTTTTCCGCGATTGGAAAGCTCCTTCTCAATATCGCTCCAGGGGATAAAATACCCTGCGAGAAGTGCAATGCAAAATCCGCCCAGAGGGAGAAGAATATTGGATGATACGAAATCAAACAGGTCGAAGAAGCTCTTCCCGAATACCGTCACTTTGCCAAGGGGGCTTGAAAGGTCTGCCGACAGTGTAGCCAGAATTCCTACGGCGAATATTGCCAGGCAATTTATGATAACCGATATCTTTCTTGGCACGCCTTTTTCCTCGGACAAGTATGCTACAGGGACCTCTACCATGGATATCATTGCCGTAGTTGCGGCTATAGACGTTAAAAAGAAAAAAGCGACCAACAGCACGTTGCCCAACGGAATTTTTGAAAACACCAGGGGTATCGTCATGAAAAGCAAGCCGGGTCCTCCACCAGGTTCCATATTAAAGGAGAATACCGCAGGAAATATAGCTATGCCTGCAAGGAGTGACACCACCGTGTCCGAAAGCGCCACCTTTGCAGATGTATTGATCATGTCGCTTTCATCGGTGAAATAGCTTGCATACGTAGTCATGGTACCCATTCCGAGGGACAGTTTAAAAAAAGCAAGGCCCAGGGCGGTAAGTATTGCTCCTGCCGTCAGCTTCGAAAAGTCGACGCTGAAGAGGAACTTTAAACCTTCAAAGGCTCCGGGAAGCGTTAATGCCCTGATAGCGCAAATAACAATCAATATGAACAGCACAGGCATAAGAACCTTTGTTACCCTCTCTATTCCCTTTTTTACACCCGAAATGAGTATGGCGGATACAACAGCTATAACTATAAACTGCCAGATGATTGGAGGCCAGGGGCCCACTGCTGTATTTTTAAACAGAAGGCCGGCAGACTCTTTTGAGATTGCTGCGAAATCTCCTTTTGCAGCTTTAAACACATATGAGTAAACCCAGCCTGCGACGCAGCTGTAAAAAAACATGATTAAATATGCGGCAGCTGCACCCATCACACCTACGTATTTCCAGGGAGACCCGGGTTTGAGCTGTTTAAAGGCTCCTACCGCATTTTTTCTTGTCGATCTGCCTATATAAAATTCGCTTATCATCACGGGGAGCCCGACAAACAGGATGCACACAAAATATACAAGCAAAAAAGCGCCACCTCCGTACATACCTGTCAAATATGGAAATTTCCATATGTTGCCCAGACCTACCGCTGAGCCGAGGGTGGCCAAAAATACTGCCAGACCGGAAGAAAAGCCTTCCCTTTTTGTTTTGTTGTTTTTCAAAATAAACACTCCTCATTTTTGAATAAAGATAAATTTAAGCACACAATAAGTATTATCGGTTATATACGCTCATTTATTCAGTCCCATTTTTCAATACATGGGAGCAAATCGGAGATGTATAAGGGAAATGACCGGATTATAAACATTGCCATAAGCAAATCTTCAACGCTCAGGCACCGCCCATTCGATAAATTTTACGTAATATTCGGTAATTGGCAGAAACACGATAGCGCTCAGCACATTGAAAATAGTATGGGCATTGGCTACAAGCCTTGTTTCATCCTGGCCGATAGCGGATGTTACATATCTGATGAGGCCTGAGAAAGGGGAAAGAAAGGCAAGGGCTATTATAGACCCGATAATATTGTAAAGGGTGTGAGCCCAGGCGGTCCTGCGGCCGTATATGTTGGTGCGGAGGCTTGCAAGTTGTGCCGTTATGCATGTGCCTATATTGTCACCCAAAACAAGGCCCAGGGCAGCGCTGAAACTTATCAGGCCCGCATTAAACAGGACAATGGTCAGCCCTACTGTAGCGCTGCTGCTCTGGACGAGCATGGTGGTTATCATGCCGATAGCAAGGCCTATGTATGGGCTTTTGCCGTATTCCATGAAAAGCTGGTAGGTTAATTTGCTTTCCCTTAGATATGGCGCTCCTGAACGCAATATCCCCAGCCCTAAAAACATTAATCCAAAGCCGATAGCAGCTTTTGCAATGTTTCTTAAGGAGCTTTTACTTGAAAGGATGTAAAGAACGACTCCGGCAATTATTATAGGCAAGGCAAGATCGGTTACTTTAAAGGCCATCAATTGAGCGGTTATGGTTGTACCTACATTGGCCCCATATATGACCCCTACAGCCTGGGTCAGCTTCATCAGGCCGGAATTGACAAAACCTACCGTAATAACGGTAACCGCCGCACTGCTCTGCACAAGCGCCGTGATCAGGGTTCCTGTAATAAAAGCGGAATGCACCTTGCCGGTGAATCTGGCAATGGTGTTTCTCAGCAGATTTGAATTAATCCTCTCCAGGCCGCCGCTCATCAGGTTAACGCCAAAAACCAAGCACAGGGTACCTGTTATAAAGTTGTATAATATTATTACAATGGGATCCATCAGCTTCCCTCACAAATGATGCATATAATTTATGGGGTTTTCGTCACTGCTTATATAATTAAATCATAATTAGGAAGCTGAGAATTTAGAACACATTTTTATCTTCCGCTGCCGCTTTCAAACTGGCCTAAAGCACGGCAACCAAAGCTTTTTTCAGCAGCTGTTATTTTTCAGCGGGTTTAGCCGGACTTGCCTCTTATTTGTCGCAGCCATTTTAAGTACAACATCATCCTCCGGACTTTCTATTTTCATTAATCTTGTTTCATTAATCTTGCAGCTTATTTCAAACAGCGAGGGCTGCTCACCATTCCCATAAATGAAAAGGAGCCGCCTTAAGACAGCCCCTTTGACTTGCCGTACTCAGTTTTCCGTTTTCACATTGACCTTGTTGACGTCCAGCTTTTTGATTTTGTAAATGCCGTAAACCAGCGTCAAAGCTGCAAAAACCCACGGGAAGACCGTTGCAAAAACGAGGCTTATATGCGGCATTATCAGTTTATCTTCCAGGATCATGGCCAATGCCGTGTGCATCAATACCGCGCCGCCTATATAAATTGTAATTTTATATTTCCTCATAAGAATAGCTACATACTGGCTTCCGAAAAATATTATGGGAATATTGAGGATTATTCCGAATGCGATGAGGCCGATATGGCCGTGGGCCGCCCCGCCTATTGCCAGAACATTATCTAGGCTCATGCTCACATCTGCTATAATAATGCTGCTTACTGCCTTCCAGAAGTTTCCGGAGGACTTCACATGGCACTCTTGGGACTCATCCTCATCTTTCTGGTTAATCAGGTCCCAGGTTATCTTAAGAAGGAGAAGGCCGCCGACCAGCTTTATGGGAAGCCATTCGATACTCATTATAAGCGTTACAATTGAAGCAAAAAGTATACGAAGGCCTATTGCGCCTGATACACCTACTATACTTGCAAGCTTGGCTTGCTTTGGATCGAGGTTCCTTATTGCGAGGGCTATAACGCCGACGTTGTCACCTGAAAGAACAATATCCAGTAATGTTATTTGCAGCGCTGCCAGAATAAAAACCACTATATTATCCATATTAGTCCTCCCCTTCGTTGCCAGGTGCGTACTTGCTAAAAGCGTACACCATCAGCTTAGTTATAAGATAAAACAGTATCAAAACTATAAACACACCGCTAAGACCGTATGCGGAAACCTTAAGGCCTTTAATAATCATATCCGTATTCATAAGTGCCCCCCCTTATTTTAAAAGTGCGGGTACCAGCGCAAGCAACAGGCCTCCTGCGACTATGGAACCCAACTGGCCCGCTACATTCGCACTGATAGACTGCATAAGAACAAAGTTTGTCGGGTCTTCCTTTTTAGCAATGTTCTGGATGACCCTGGCGGACATCGGGAATGCTGAAATACCTGCCGCACCTACCATAGGGTTTACCTTGTTTTTAAGGAACAGGTTTAACAGTTTGGCAAACAAGACTCCGCCTGCCGTATCAAATATGAAAGCTACAAGGCCCATTCCCATTATAAGCAACGTATCCCAGCGCAGAAACCTGTCTGCAACCATGGTAGAGCCTATCGTTATTCCCAAAAGAATGGTGACAAGGTTTGCGAGCTCGTTCTGAGCGGCTTTTGATAATCTTTCAAGGACACCGCACTCCCTTATGAGATTACCGAACATAAGCAAACCTACGAGAGCTACGCTTATAGGCGCTATTATTCCTGCGATAACCGTTACCACGATAGGGAAGAGTATCTTTACAATCTTCGGGACGTTAACCTGCTTGTAATCCATGCGTATCATTCTCTCCTTACGTGTAGTAAGAAGCTTGATAACCGGTGGCTGTATTATTGGCACAAGAGACATATAGGAATATGCTGCAACCGATATCGGCCCCAGAAGGTTTTTGGCAAATTTTGATGCTACATAAATGGATGTGGGACCGTCGGCGGCGCCTATAATGCCAATAGAGGCAGCTTCTTTCAGATCATATCCGAAGAGCAGCGCCATCATCATAGTTGCAAATATGCCGAACTGGGCCGCTGCGCCGAAGAACAGCATGAATGGATTCTGCAAAAGCGGTGTAAAGTCAATCATCGCACCTACAGCTATAAAGATGAGAACAGGGAACAGCTCGGTCTTTATACCTGCCTCGTACAATATTGACAACACGCCTTCATCGCCAATTGCGGCGGATAGAGGTATGTTCGCAAGTATTGCTCCAAAACCTATGGGTAAGAGAAGCGTTGGCTCATATTCCTTGGCAATTGCAAGATATATAAGGATGCCCGCTATAATGAACATGACTAGCTGTCCGAGCTGGAAATTTAGTATTCCGTTTAGTAGTTCCTCCATTATTTTGACCTCCGTTTTTAATTTCTGACAAGATTTCAGCAAATTTTTGCCGATATACAGTATAATTTTTAAGAATCAATAATACAAATATAGAAAATTAATAGGATGTATAAATAAAATTAATAGTAAAACTTTTACAAAAGCATTAAAAGTTTCGGCGACCCGGACTGGGTACTATAATTTTGCGAATTTGATTTTTAAATCTTTAATAGTTACCTGCATATCCGGGAAAATTTTCAGCTAAAGTTTTCGATTAGGGCCGAAGGACTTTCTCAAACAACCGATAATAAATTCTTGTATTATTTTGTAGAAATTTTGGCGATAAGGAAGAATTATTGTGTTATAATATACTTCAATGCTTTTTGAAGGGAGGAAAGGAGTGTGGACCTACACTATTTAAAGGTCTTTAATATACTGGCATCGGAATTGAGCTTTTCAAAAGCCGCCAATCTGCTTTACATCAGCCAGCCGGCGGTATCGATTCAAATCAAAAAGCTGGAGGAGGAACTGGGTTTTAAACTGTTTCACAGATCGGGGAGAAACCTTTATTTAACTGATAACGGAAAACTGCTTTACGGATATACAAAGAAGATATTTGCGCTTTTGGCTGAAGTCGAATCGATATTCAGCACCCAGGCTGGAAATATGAGAGGCCTTTTGGAAATAGGAGCCAGCAACACGCCGGGCACATACATCCTTCCTGCAATACTAGGCGAATTTAAGGAATTGTATCCCGATGTTGTTACAAGCCTTCACATCGGTAACACATATGAAATTGAAAGGATGGCTATCGAAAACAGGATAGATTTCGCAGTAAACGGAGGAGATATTTCATACAGCGGTGAAGTACAAGTTGAGAAGCTTTCGGAGGATGAAGTGATACTTATTGCCTCGCCGTCAAACAGCCTGGCTAAGCTTCAGTATGTTGAGCGGGCTGATCTGGCTAACGCTAAATGTATAGCCCACGAAAAGAACTCTCAATTGTATAAGCTTTTTGAAAGCATTTGGGATGAGCTCGACTTGCCTATAAATATTGTAATGGCCATGGGCCATATTGACGCAATAAAGCAGGCTGTAGCAGCAAACCTAGGTATTTCGGCTGTGCCGGCTTCAGCTGCAAAAACCGAGCTAAAGCTGGGGCTTCTCAAGCAGTTAAAAATCAAAGGCAAAAGATGGTTTTATCCGTATAATCTTATATATAATAAGAAGAGACGGATTTCTCCTGCGTGCAAGAAACTCATGGAGCTAGTGCGTAAAAAAATGAAGGTTCTTTAGAGCAAAATTATTAGAAGCAATTTAACAAAAAAGAATTTAAAAAGAACTTAAGATAGGTTTTCCAATAATACCGATAGGCAAACCTTGGCTTAAAGGGAAAATTGTCCACATTTAGTTGACGTAAAGGAGCTTTTGGAGCGGGTGGAATTATTAAACAAATAGTGATATAATTTAATAGACTGGCTAAGAATAAAAGTAATGATTAGTATATTATATGGAAGAAAAAAATCCGCTAAAAAGGAGTTGAAAAGGCAGGTATGGAGAGCATCACTGTAAGGCAGATTTTTAAGCAGACAGACCAATATATTGGAAAGCCGGTTAAGATCTCCGGGTGGGTAAGGACCATAAGAGATTCTAAAAGCTTTGGATTTATTGAAGTGAACGACGGGTCTTATTTTAAGAATATTCAGGTTGTATTTGAGGAGGGAAGGGTGGACAATTTCAAGGAAGTTGCCCGCCTTGGTGTAGGCTCGTCAATTGTGGTGGAGGGAGATCTGGTAGAGACGCCTGCCGCAAAGCAGCCTTTTGAAATCAAAGCCTCAAAGATTTATATAGAGGGTGCCTGTCCGGCTGATTATCCGCTGCAGAAAAAGAGGCACTCTTTTGAATTCCTTAGGACCATATCACACCTGAGACCCCGTACCAATACCTTTTCTGCGGTATTCAGGGTCAGGTCGATAGCTGCCTATGCGATTCATAAGTTCTTTCAGGAAAGAGGCTTTGTATACGTACATACGCCTATCATCACTGGAAGCGACGCTGAAGGCGCAGGTGAAATGTTCAGGGTATCAACCCTGGATTTAAATAATTTGCCAAGGGATGGGAAGGGAAATGTAGATTTTTCACAGGACTTTTTCGGAAGGGAAACAAGCCTGACGGTCAGCGGACAGTTGAATGTTGAAGCCTATTGTATGGCTTTCAGGAATGTTTATACCTTCGGACCCACATTCCGGGCGGAGAATTCCAATACTTCGAGGCATGCGGCCGAATTTTGGATGATCGAGCCTGAGATAGCCTTTGCGGACCTTGAAGATGACATGGAGCTTGCTGAAGACATGATAAAGTACCTCATTAATTATGTGATGGAGAATGCCCCTGAAGAGATGCAGTTCTTCAACAGCTTTATCGACAGCACACTGTTTGAAAGGCTGGAAAACGTGGTGAATTCTAAGTTTGGTCACATAACTTATACCGAAGCCATAGAAATTCTCAAAAAAGAGAAAGACAAATTCGATTATCCGGTAGAATGGGGGGCGGACCTGCAAACCGAGCATGAAAGGTACCTGACTGAGAAGATTTTTAAGAAACCGGTGTTTGTAACTGATTATCCTAAAGATATAAAGGCTTTCTATATGAGGCTTAATGATGACAACAGGACTGTAGCCGCCATGGACCTCCTTGTGCCTGGAGTCGGAGAAATCATAGGTGGGAGCCAGAGGGAGGAAAGGTTTGACTACCTCGAAAGAAGGATGGACGAACTGGGCATGAAGAAAAAAGACTATTGGTGGTATCTGGATTTGAGAAAATACGGCGGGACCAAGCATGCCGGATTCGGCCTGGGCTTTGAAAGGTTTATAATGTACATCACAGGAATGTCCAATATAAGAGATGTCATACCCTTTCCCAGGACTCCTAAAACTGCGGATTTTTAGCTGTGGCGTGAAACCTATGTCAAGTCAGGACTTCACCAGGCGCCGATTTTCGATTTCGATCTCCGCTGTATGCACATTTGCCGTATGAGAAATAACAGTTATTCAGCAGCCGGTCTGCGGAAGGATTTATCGGTTTTAAAATATCCTTAGATACCGGTTGCTGAATTCCGAATAATAGCAACGAAAATTTAGAAAGGGGAAATTTGTTCATGACAGAGGCAAACAAAGTTGAGGTCAGAGGAGATAAGTTAAGGATTTCGGAAGAAGTCATAGCAACAATAGCGGGTATAGCGGCTTCCGACGTTGAAGGCGTTGCTTTGCTGAGCGGAGGTTTGGCAGACGGCATCGCGGGCATGCTTGGAAAGAAAAATCTTAGCAAAGGCGTAAAAGTGGAAGCAGGGGAAAAAGAAGCGGCAATTGATGTATCGGTAATTGTTGAATACGGTTGTAAGATTCATATGGTTGCGAAAGACGTACAGAACAAAGTAAGGGAAGCGGTGGAAGGCATGACCGGCCTGAAGGTTGTCGAAGTCAGCGTCAATGTGGTAGGAGTAAACGTGCCTAAGGAATTTAAAAAAGAGGGAGCTGAAACAGGCGCTCAGGGAGCCGAATAAAGGGCCTTTAAAATTTGCGGTTGCCTTTTTTCCGAGAGCTCTTTTTATTGAGCAGTGATATAAGCGTCGTCTGGAACATAAATATTTTTCAAATGAGAAAAATATTTATGGGGAATGTCATGAGAAAAAAGCTGCTTAACTTGACTATAATTTTATTTACTACTGCTGTTTTTGTAATACTTATATTTTTTACCAACGGGACGAACCAGCTGATACAGCTCCTGGCCGGCATAAAATACCGCTGGATTGCTGCCGCTTTTGGCTGCATGGTCATGTATTGGGTGATGGATAGCTTTATAATCCTATCTATCACCAGGGCCTTATTTGAAAACCAGCGGTTTGCAGATTCCATCAAGATCACCATGGTCGGGCAGTTTTTTAACGCCATAACACCTTTCGCAGCAGGAGGACAACCTGCCCAGGCGTATGTCATGATAAAGGACGGAATCAGGGCAGGACACGCCATATCCATACTTATCGTTAAATCAGTATTGTATCAGGCGACGCTGCTGCTGTATACGCTTATGATGGTGTCTTCTAAGGCGCCTTTTTTTGCAGCCCGCATACCTCATTTTTTTTTGCTGTACTTTATTGGAGTCGCCGTCAACGCCTCGGTAATATCCCTGTACCTCCTCTTTCTCTATAATAGAGCGGCGGCACAGAAAGTGACGGCGTTAATTTTTGGGATTATTAAAAAGATTGGATTTTTAAAAAAGCTGGAGGGCGTCCAAGAGAAATTTGAAGCCGGGCTGAAAAGCTTCAACAACGGCGCAGCAATGCTGAGAAATGCTAAAAGCACCGTGCTGAAATCGCTGGTTTTCCAAGTAATGCAGCTTACCTTTTACTTTTTGATACCATATTTCATTTACTTGGCGGTAGAATCCGGAGAGGCCAGCATATGGAATATGATAGCCGCCCAGTCGGTGGTTACCATGATAACGCTGATGGTTCCGACTCCCGGTTCGGCCGGCGGGGCGGAGGGGACCGGATACCTGTTTTTCAGTATGTTTTTTAGTCCGGGCGTAGTCCTGCCTGTAGTTCTCATATGGAGGTTAATAACCTACTATTCTGTTGTCGCGTTTGGAGGCCTGGTGTCCGTCTTTGCGCCTGAAAAGCCCTTAAAAGCCCAATAAGCGTTGCAGGCAATAACTGTAAATTGCTTTAAAGAATACAAAGCTAATGGTATAATCATAAAAACAGGGCATTTTAAAAACTGCAAAAGGGGAATTTAAGGTGAAATTTAAACTGATATGTTGTGAGGTATTCCTCCGGGAAGCATGTATAGCAATTGCGGAAAGCCTTAATACCATAGATCCTGAATTTACTCCCAAAGGGGCCCACGAGCAGCCCAATTTCTTGCGCGAGATTATACAGAGCAAGATTGACGCTGCTGAGGGGAAAGGGTATGACGCCGTACTCCTGGGCTTTGGATTGTGTGGGAATTCAGCAGCAGGGTTAAAAGCCCGTTCTGTTCCCCTGGTAATTCCCAGGGCCCACGACTGCTGCACCATATTTCTGGGCTCCAAGGCGAAATTTGTAGAGCATTTTAAAGACAACCTGAGTGCGGAATGGAGTTCGACGGGCTATATGGAGAGAGGCGATTCATACATCAGGGAGACTGATACAGGTAAGCTTCTCGGCCTTGATAAATCCTATGAAGACCTGGTTGAACAATACGGTGAGGAGAATGCCAGGTATGTATGGGAGACGCTGCACCCGGATTTTCACGGCGATGAGATGATTTTCATACAGATTCCCGAGACAGCGCACCTCGGTTACGTAGAAAAATTAAAATCTTTGGCTGCTGAAAAGGGCAAAAAAGTGCGCATAATAGACGGTGATATGCGTTTGATACGCGGATTGGTCAATGGGGGCTGGAGCCGGGAAGAGTACCTTGTGGTACCTCCGGGAAAGGAAATTAAGCCTGTGTATGACCAGGATAAGGTTATGGAAGAGTGAATAACTTTTATAAAAATAAATTTCATCACGGTTTCCTTAGGTTGTTAATATAATAAACGGGCTTGTTCGGCTTTCTCGAAGGTCTCATGTTGATAACCAGATATGTGAATATTCCGATACCGATTAAGATATCGCCTATGCTGAGCACCTTTGAAAAGGGAATCCATGAGGGAACGTAGAATATATCTCCAAGCCACGGAAGCAGGGTTTGACCGGTAATGACAGAAGAGCTGCCTACCGCTCTGACCTGGCTAATAACTTCAGCATATTTGGTTATAGGCGTGTTTTTAAGATTTTCCGGTAGGGTAGGCATGTAGCCGCCGTTCAGGAATGTTACCAGCCCGTTTGCAAAAATGCCGGCACCAATCAAAGCAATGCCCGAAGCTTTTATATTGCGCAGGGCAAAAACAAGCAGAAGGACATATGAAACGTAATAAAGCGCAACACGTATCATTTCCGGGGCTGATTTCAGAAAAGATGAAAATATGACGATTTGCACCAGGATAGCCGATACGGCAGTCCATTTCCAGTAAAGAGGCTTTTGCGCCAGTTGTCTGAGGTTTCCGCCTGATATATAACCTATTATTAAACCTAAAATTAAAGGATAGACTATAAACATTACTTCATCTCCTTGTAACTGTAATCATTTTCTTTATAGCCATAATCATTTTTTAGCACATCAATAAAGGCATCGATCACTTTAGGATCAAACTGAGTTCCTGAGCACCTGCGGAGTTCGTCCACGGCTGCAGACTGAGAAAGAGCCTTGCGATAAGGTCTGTTGGTAGTCATGGCGTCGTAGCTGTCTGCAACAGCCAGGATTCTGGCGCCAAGAGGTATATCCGAACCTGTCAATCCAGCGGGGTAACCACTGCCGTCAAAACGCTCGTGATGATGAAGGACATAAACAGCTCCATTTTTATAAGGCTTTAGATTGCTGAGCAGCCGATAAGCTATCACAGGATGTTTCTTTATATGCTCATACTCTTCGTCGTTTAGTTTGGTGGGCTTAAAGAGTATTCTGTCTTCAGTTCCGATCTTTCCAAGGTCATGCACTTGGCCGGCAATCTCAATTTCATATATGTCATCCGGGGGGAGGTTCATGTACTCCGCAATTTTTTTTGCATATTCCGCAACGTTTGAAGAATGTGAATATGTATACTTATCCCTTTCGTCAATGACGCTGGCAAGCGCCCTCAGAGTAGTTTGAGTTTCCTGGTTCAGGCTGTAATATCTTCGGAGAGCCTGGTCTGCCATGATCAAGGGAGGGGTCATTATAAATACAATATAAGGATGTTCATCCCGGTACAGCAACGATGCTGCTATGCTTATAGGCGCAAGGTTTAAATAATAGCTTGCAATAACTTTAAAATCGCAAAAGAAGACGTCTATTAACCTATTTCCTGATGTAAGGGAGATTACGACCGAAATAAAAAATGTATTCAACAGACAGTAAACGCTTACCGAAACCAGAATGGCAGGGAAGTCGGAGATAATGTCGATTGGCACATTGGAAGGCGACATCTTCAGCAGGTGGAAGATAACCCCGATAACCGCCAATGACAGGCCGTACTGGCCGGCATTAAAAAGAACCCGATCCCAAGACTTTTGTGATATGATTTCGGTGGCAATGGTTGCGATCAAAACAATGTAGACAGCCTCGCCGGTATCAAGAAGGATAACTGCAGCAAACTGCACTGCAAAGGACATAGTCATTTCCATCTGTTGATAATAAATTACTCTAAAAGGCTTCAAGTCCGCGGCCATCTCCAATATTATCCAAAATAGAATATACGGCAGCCTATTAAAGCGCAGGGAGGGTATAGTAAAAATTAGGAGAGGGAATGTACTGAATGCAATGGAATAAACATAAATCCTGCTAAGTACCTGTAAATGCTTTTTGGCCATTTTACCATCCTCTTACAATTTGCGATGTTTTGCGTCATTACTGTATGCATGCCGCACTTGGAAATTAAAAATGCCGGCAGATCAACGCGCTGCGACGCGCACGCCAAGCCGGCGCTGTGCCGTGAGCTTGTTTTTTCCACTTCAAATCGCGCTGCCTGCATCTGGATAAATAGTCTAGTATTATATTCTCTGTTGAAAGCCAAGAATCCTTCTTGACATTTGATATTATTGACAAAATTATGACAAAAGCATTGGTAAAATGTTAAAAAGACACATAAAAAACAGCCTTAAAGCCCTTTTTATATACCTTTGGAATCATACAGATTCCTATGTTTTAAGTCCCCTGCTTTCAGCTTGCTATGGCGATTAATACAAGGCTCAGTTTTTATTTTCCTGTCCATGAAGAATAAGTATTCGTAAGCCGCAGTTTTTTTCAAATAATATTAACGTGATACAAATGCTGTGCCTTGAAATTAAAATGGACAGCGTATAAAGGAATAAAAAGGGAGGCGAAAAAATGGAACAAGGAAATATTGAGGAGAAGGGCATTGATTTCGGCGACAGTGAAAAGGTGAAGCAGAGCGAGGACCGAATTCCGGAGATAGTATACGATCCTGAAAAGGATTTTTACAGGGGAATAAGCGGCGAGTTAAGGCTGAAAGCGGAAGGGTTATTCAAGAAAGCCAAGGAAAAGGGAATTTCGATAGAAGAGATAGATATAACAATTTTAAGGGAAAATCAGGTAGACTTTCCGGGTATAGGCCTTGTGGATCTTCCCGCCTATGTCGTCAAAGTAAAGGGAAGGGATATACAAAGCCAGCGGGTTATAGCCGACGGCAAGCATATTGATTATTTCAACAGGTACCAAAAATATGCGGCAGAAAAAATAGAGAGAAAAAACCTGGCAAGAGACGAGAGAGGAAGGATCGTGAGAGAAAACAACAAACCGCTGGTAAAACAGGATGTAGAACTTACTTTGACGGACTGGGAACGGTTTGAAATAGGAAGAGATCTTGTTTCTGATAAGGAGTTCGGCCTTGAAAAAACAATAACAGGTGCCTGCGACAGGGTGATCAGAAAGCTTATGGGTGAGAACGACTGGCTCGATCCTGAGGAAGCCAGGCTGCTCGATGAAGAGTATAACAGCGTCCAGAAAGCCATAGCGAAAGAGCAGGAAACAAGAAAGCAGGTGTTTCCCGGTTTGCAGAAGAAAGCCACAGAAAGGCAGATAAATTATTTCAAGGCCAGGATAAAAAATTCGGGGCTGGATCCCGAGAATGAATCTATAGTCAGGGAGATATTGCGCCAGGCCGGCTTTGGAGTGATTGATATAAACGATTTAAGCATTGCAAACATGAGCAGACTTATAGACAGCATGAGTGAAATCCTCCCAAAGGTTAAAGATGTGCTGGGGAAAAGGGGCCACAACGGGGCTCATTGAAAGTTTTGCAGCCATGTGCTATATTACTATTTTATGTGTTAAGCTATGGTAGTATAATATATAGTAAAAACAGATAAATTGGACAAGGCGGCGTTTATCGAAGCTTTATGCAAAACCGTCGGCGTTAAAGGCGAAAAATCAATTTGAAAATTTGGAGGGCTCAATGGAAGAGATTATTTTAGCATCGGCGTCACCCAGAAGGAAGGAGCTGCTCGAGCAGATAGGCATACCTTATAAAATCCTTCCAAGCGGAGTGGAGGAAGACATGTCTAAAATAGAAGGGACGCCGGAAGAGAAGGTAGAAAAGATGGCATTAAATAAAGCAATGGATGTAGCTGGTAAGCTAAATCGCGGTTTGGTACTGGGGGCAGATACCGCAGTTGTTTTGGGAAAGGATATAATGGGAAAACCAAAGACTTATGATGAGGGCTACAGCATGCTGAAAAAACTCAGCGGCAACACCCACTTGGTTATTACAGGCCTGGCCCTGATAAATGCGGAAAACATGCAATATATTACGGACCATGAAATAACTGAAGTAGTGTTTGATACTCTGACAGACAATAAGATCAAGTGGTATCTCAAGACAGGCGAATATAAAGATAAGGCAGGTTCCTATGGGATTCAGGGAAAAGGCGCCGTATTTGTCAAAGAGATTAGAGGCTGCTATTTTAATGTTGTTGGACTTCCGCTGTTCAAGCTGACCGAAATGCTCGAAGGATTTGGTCATCCTCTGTACAGGGACTGATTTGCATGTTGTTAAAATATGTAAAACATTGTATAATTTTGATTAGCGGAAATTTCTAATAAATTTTAATGCCGCTGAGGTTGTTACTTAGGAATAATAAAGTTATAATAAAAATTATGACATGGGGTGTTAAATGAGCGGAGTTCAACAAAGGTTAAAGATTAAGGACCTTCCTCTAAGCGAGAGACCTTATGAAAAGCTGGAGAGATTCGGGGCGGAGGTGCTGTCAAATGCGGAACTGCTGGCAATAATTATTAAAACGGGAAACAAGAGTGAAACGTCAGTTGCTCTCGCCCAGAGAATACTCAAACAGGACGAAGAGGGAGAAGGGCTTGCATTTTTATATGATGTCTCTTTGGAGCAGCTTAAGGCTTTAAAGGGAATTGGCAGAGTTAAAGCCATACAGATAAAAGCTTTGACGGAGTTGTCCAAAAGGATGGCGTCAACCTTCAATTTTAATAAGAGGGTCGTAATAAAATCGCCTGAAGATGTAAGCAGGTTGCTTATGGAGGAAATGCGCCGTTTAAGGAAAGAGGTTTTCAAGGTTGTTCTGCTGAATACAAAAAATCATGTAATTAAAATTATAAGTGTTTCAGTGGGAAGCCTGAATGCTTCAATAGTGCATCCACGTGAAGTTTTTTCAGAGGCTGTCAAAGCCGGTTGTTCATCGGTCTTATTGGTACATAACCACCCAAGCGGAGACCCCGCGCCAAGCCCTGAAGACATAGAGACCACCAAAAGGCTGGTCAATGCCGGGGAGATTTTAGGAATAAAGGTATTGGATCATGTCATCATAGGAGACGGCAAGTACATAAGCTTGAAGGAAAGTGGAATAATGTGAGTGTATTAAAATTCTGTAACAGGTTGAAAAAAATAGTTGACAATGAAAGTTAAAAGGATAAAATTTGGAATATCAAAGGAAAACTGTTTTTGGATTACAAACGGAGGAAGTAGAATATGAGCTTGTTTGCGAGAGATATAGGAATTGACCTTGGAACAGCCAATACGCTGGTTCACGTAAAAGGGAAGGGCATAGTGGTGCGGGAGCCTTCTGTTGTAGCTATAGATACAAAAACAAACAATATACTTGCAGTGGGAGACGCTGCTAAAAGCATGATAGGCAGGACTCCGGGCAACATTGTGGCCATAAGGCCTATGAAAGACGGCGTCATAGCTGATTTTGACATTACCCAGAGCATGCTGAAGCATTTTATAAGGTCTGCTATGTCGATAGGCATGTTTTCCAAACCAAGGGTGGTAATTTGCGTGCCGTCAGGCGTGACGGAAGTGGAGAAAAGGGCTGTGGAAGAGGCGACACTTTCAGCCGGCGCAAAAGAGGCTTATCTCATAGAGGAGCCGATGGCGGCGGCTATTGGCGCCGACCTGCCGGTGGATGAGCCTTCGGGCAGCATGGTGGTTGACATCGGAGGAGGAACCAGTGAGGTAGCGGTGATCTCCCTCGGGGGAATTGTTACCAGCAAGTCGCTGAGGATAGCCGGGGATGAGCTGGATGAAGCTATTGTACATTATGTAAAAAAGGAATATAATTTAATGATAGGAGAAAGGACTGCGGAAGAGATAAAAGTTACCATAGGCGCTGCTTACCCGAAACCTAAAGAGGAAAGCATAGAGGTGAGGGGCAGAGACTTGATAACAGGGCTTCCTAAAAACCTTGTTCTCACTTCTACGGAGATTACTGAGGCTTTGAAGGAGCCTATCAATGCGATAGTGGATTCAATTAAATATACCCTGGAGAAAACTCCTCCTGAACTGGCTGCAGATATCATGGACAGAGGTATCATGCTCACCGGCGGCGGTGCGCTGTTAAGCGGCCTGGACAAGCTTATTAACAAGGAAACAGGCATGCCTGTTTCGGTTGCCGAAAATCCTCTGGACTGCGTTGTGAGAGGAGCGGGTAAGGTGCTTGAGGAAATTGAGACATTGAAAAAGGTATTGATTTCTCCTAAAAAGCTGAAGTAGAAAGGAGAACAATCCTTTGCAACGCCTTTTTAAAAACAAGCTGTTTTTAATATCATTGGTAACCATAGCTACTTTGATCGTTATGGGGGTCTCTGCGAGGCAAGACAGTGGAATTAACTGGATTAACAATATTGTCAGCGTCCCCCTTACTCCCGTGCAGAAGGCTTTTTCTTTTGCCAGCCGGAGGATAGATGCTGCTTTGACTTTTTTTAATGATATAAAAGCCATCAAGCAGGAAAATGAAGAATTGAAAATAAAAGTTAAGGAACTTGAGAAAGAGAGGAATGACCTCCTTGAATATAGAGAGAAAATAAAGGTGCTCAAAGAAGCCTTGAATCTGAAGGAGCAGTTTGAGGATTATGAACTCACCGGCGCCAATGTAATCGGAAAGGATCAGGGAAACTGGTTTAATATTTTCAAAATTGACAGAGGGAAAAAGGATGGTATTGCCAGCGACTATGCTGTGGTGACGGCAACCAAAGGCCTTGTCGGAAGGATATCTACCGTCGATCTCACGTCTTCCAAAGTGGTTTCGATTATCGATGAAGACAGTGTGGTGAGCGGATGGATTTCCAAACCCCAGGGCGGCCCTGTGGTAGTCAGAGGAGATCTGACTTTAAAGGAGAAGGGCCTGTGTCGCATGGACACCATCCCTGTTGACGTGGATGTGGCGGTCAATGACGTGATAGAGACTTCCGGACTGGGGGGCATCTATCCTAAAGGCATAATTATCGGAAAGGTAAAAGAAGTCAAGAAGACAAACAGTGAACTCAACAGGTATGCAATAATTGAGCCGGCAGTGGACTTTAAAAGGCTTGAGGAAGTCTTTGTCTTAAAGCATAGAAATAATGTTGATGAGATTGGCAGTGCGGAGAGATGAAAATTAGGGTTCTGGCGTACACTATTTGCATTTTTTTTATCATCCTGTTGCAATCTACCGTTTTCGAATATATTAAGATCTTTGGCGTAAAGCCGAGCTTGCCTATTATATTTATTGTTTCTGTAGCTTTATTAAGGGGTAATGTTGAAGGAGCTGTGGTAGGTTTCTTTACCGGCCTTTCCCAGGATATAGTGTCAGGGAAAATACTTGGGTTGTACGCTCTGCTTGGGCTTTACCTGGGCCTGGCCATCGGCTCGGTGAATAAAAGGCTTTACCGGGAAAATTTTTTGGTGGTTATATTTTTTACTTTCGTTTCAAGTGTAATTTATGAATGTATGGTGTTTTTTCTGTACACAATTTTACCATTGCTTTTATTTCATGAAAAGGATCAGCTCGATTTACTGGTTCCTTTAGGACATATAATTTTGCCGGAGGCTATATATAATAGCGTGGTTTCGATTTTTGTCTATGTGCTTGTTATAAAGTTGAACCGTAAATTCGAGGAAATAAGCAAGGCTTCGAGAAAATATTAAACTTACGCCGGACATTGGGCTATGGATGGCGGAAAGACAGGCCGATAGCCTGTTGCCTGTAACGGAGGTGAAAGACTTTGAATTTGAAAGAAAAGTTAAAAGATAGATATGTAGTACTTGGCATGTTTTTTGTATTGTTTGGGGTTATCATACTGCTTCAATTGATTAACCTTCAAATTATACACGGCCAAGAGTATGATGAGGCCTCCCAGCGTAAGGTGTTAAAAGAGAGGAGAATTGTAGCCCAAAGAGGCAATATACTTGATACCTATGGAGTTCCTATCGCAGTTAACCGTCAGGGATTTATTGTGCAGGTGGTGAAGACCGGCATAAAAAATGACGAATTTAATGAAATGGTTTTAAGGCTTGTAGAAATCCTTGAGAAGAACGGAGACACCTACTACAAAAAGCTTAGCAAGTACCTAACCTTCAATCCTATTACTTTTAACGGCAAATCTATGGATGAAATAGAAAAATGGCAGGAGGAAGTCCTTGGAGTAAAGCAAGGGGAGATAATGAGGTCACCGGAGGAGGTTTTTGCCTACCTTAGGGATAAGAAGTTTAAGATAGATAAAAAGTATACTGATGAAGAGGCCTATAAGATTATGACTCTCAGGTATGAGATACTCATCAATGAGTGGTATTTCAATACAGGCAACTCCATCACCATTGCAAAGGATGTAAGCCAAAAAACTGTTGCGGAGGTTGAGGAGAAACATCATCTGCTGCCAGGGGTTAGCATTGATATACAGCCTATGAGGAAATATATAGACGGTGAGCTGGTAGCCCATGTTTTAGGATATGTAGGCGCCATCAATTCTAAGCAGCTTGAAAGCCTTAAAGACGAGGGCTATACTGCTAATGACGTCATAGGCCAGACGGGTATAGAATTGGCAGCTGAAAAGTATTTAAGGGGCAAGGATGGGCAGAAGAGGATAGAGGTTGACATAAACGGAAGGCTGACGGAAGAATTGAACAGCATCCCTGCGATACCGGGCAACGATGTGATACTTACTTTGGATATGAACCTGCAGAAAGTAGCTATGGAGTCCCTGGAGAGAAATATTAAGAGAATCAGAGAAATGGGAGGAAAGAATAACTTTGGAGATGCTTTTGCAGGCGCTGCTGTTGCCATGGATGTCAACAGCGGGGAGATTCTTGCAATGGTAAGTTATCCTACCTATGATCCGTCAATATTCCTTGCCAGCCCCGACAACAAGGAGGCTCAGAAAGCAATAGCCCAATTGTTTGCTGATGAAACTGCTCCTTCATTCAACAGGGCCATACAAGGCGCTTACGCCCCCGGCTCTACTTTTAAGCCCCTTACGGCAATTGCTGCCCTTGAAGAGGGGGTTGTCACCCCGGAGACAAAAATAGCCGATCCCGGCAAAGTTAACATCGGAGGATGGGAGTTTGTATGCCTTGAATACAGGCAAGGGCTGGGAGCCCATGGTATGTTGAACCTCGTAGATGCCCTAAAAACCTCTTGCAACATATACTTCCACCAAGTGGGATACCGGACCACCATCGATAAGATTGACAAATGGGCGAAGCTGTTCGGCTTGGGAGAACTCACAGGAATAGATATAGACGGTGAGTATAAAGGAATACGCGCAAATAAAGAAACCAAGAAAAAGCTGCGCAATGACGACTGGAGACCCGCGGATACGGCCCAAACGGCAATAGGGCAGTTTGACAACGCTTTTACTCCTATACAGCTTGTAAACTATATAAGTACCATTGCCAACGGAGGCAAAAAGTACAAGCCCCACCTCATAAAAAAAGTGGTGAGCTATGATGGCACGGTGGTGAAAGAAACGGAAATCGAGTACGAGAGGGTTCCGGTGAAGAAAGAAACCCTTGATGCTGTCAAAAAAGGTATGGTAGCTGTTACGAATGCTACCGACGGCACAGCCTCCGAAGTGTTTAAGGACTTTCCCTTTGAGGTGGCCGGAAAGACGGGTACTGCGGAGACGGGATATGAGAGCAGCCGTTCATCCAATGCGCTGTTTGTTTGCTACGCCCCCGCCGATGATCCGAAAATAGCGGTTGCGGTAGTTGTGGAGAGAGGGGTATGGGGTGCCTATACTGCGCCTATAGCCAGGGACATACTGGAGGCCTATTTCGGGTTAAATGAAAAGCAAAAGTTCGACGATACCGCCAAGCCCGATGAGGCCGTGTTTACGAGGTGAGGCGGCCAGAGAGGTGTCGGAGGGCATAAGCCTGTTGAAAGATGAAGAGGTAAAGTGTTATTATATAAATATATAATATGTAGCGATAATTCTTGCTGCTGCGCATACAGCTCTCAAATTATTTGATGGGGGTTAATTTTGATGGATGACTGCGTCGTGACTTTCAAAGCAACAGTTAACGGGTTGTATTTGATATTGAGGGAAGAAGACGAATTTGAATCGATAGTTGAGCAAATTGAAAAGAAGCTTGCTGCTGCAGGAAGATTTTTCAAAGGAGCGTCACTCTCGGTAAAATACCGAGGTAAAAAGCTTTCAAAGGATGAGGAGGAAAAAATCCTCCAGCTTATGGCCAAGAATATGGGTGCAGAAATTAAAAGCTTTGAGGAAGACACCACAGAACCCGTTGAAACTCAAAACAGCGGGCAGGATAAACCTCAAAGGCTTAAACTGAAAAAATTCCATTTTAAGGGCATTGACGAGGGCATTACGAAATTTTATAGAGGTACAGTGCGTTCCGGGCAGCTTGTCAGCTTTGACGGCAATCTGGTGGTCATAGGCGATGTGAATCCGGGAGGAGAAGTTTCAGCTACAGGCAATGTGGTTGTGATGGGCGCTCTGAGAGGCAATGTCCATGCAGGGGCTGACGGAAATAAAGAAGCGATAGTGGTCGCCCTTAACCTGCAGCCGATGTTGTTGAAAATTGCAGATGTCATTACCCGTTCTCCTGATCCCGATGAAAAGGAGTTTAAGGGAGCCGCTGTTCCCGAGCTTGCTTTTGTTAAGGACGGGAGGGTGTACATAGAAAGCTTCCTGCCCCAATACAAATAGTATTTAATCTAAAAGCCATGCATGTATAATTGACAAATAATAAAATAAAAGTTATATTTGACTTATAAGTTACCAGTATGGGGGTATATTGATGAGTGAAGTCATAGTTATTACTTCAGGTAAAGGCGGAGTAGGAAAGACTACCACTACGGCTAATATTGGGACGGGCCTTGCTTTAATGGGCAAAAAGGTTGTTTTAATTGACACGGATATAGGGCTGAGGAATCTGGATGTTGTGATGGGACTTGAAAACAGGATAGTTTACGACCTGGTAGATGTCGTAGAGGGTTTTTGCAGATTAAAGCAGGCTTTAATTAAGGACAAGCGGTATGAAGGCCTTTACCTGCTTCCGGCGGCTCAAACCAGGGACAAGACTGCTGTAACCCCACAGCAGATGATCAAACTTTGCGATGAGCTGCGAGAGGAATTTGACTATATTTTAGTAGATTGCCCGGCAGGGATCGAACAGGGTTTTAAAAATGCGATTGCCGGTGCGAACAGGGCGATAGTTGTCACCACCCCTGAGGTTTCGGCTGTAAGGGATGCGGACAGGATTATAGGGCTGCTTGAAGCCAACGAACTGAGAAATCCCAAGCTGCTCATCAACAGGGTAAGGCCGGATATGGTAAAACGCGGCGACATGATGAGCATTGACGATATAATTGATATATTGGCAATAGATCTTATAGGAGTTGTGCCGGATGATGAGAAAATAGTGGTGTCCACAAATAAAGGTGAACCTGTGGTTACCGACAACAAATCGCTGGCAGGCCAGGCCTACAGGAATATAGCAAGAAGGGTCCTTGGTGAAGAGGTACCTATAATGGACCTTGAAGCTGATGAAGGGTTTATGGTGAAGCTGAAGAAGCTGTTTGGATTAAAGACTACCTGACAGGAGGGGAGATTATGATATTAGATTTATCAAGATTGTTCGGAAGGCCAAAGAGTTCCAAAGACCTTGCGAAGGAAAGATTAAAGCTTGTTTTGATCCACGATAGAGCAAATGTTTCTCCCCAGTTCCTTGAGATGGTAAAGAGTGAAATCATTAAGGTGATAACAAATTATATGGATGTAGATGAAAGCGCTCTTGACATACAAATAACAAAGACCAAGAGCGAGGATGGCGACGGAGTTGTACCTGCGCTGGTAGCAAATATACCGATTAAAAATGTAAAAAGTTGTGGGAGATAGGTCCAAAGGCGGGTTTGTGATTATAAGGCTGAAAAGTTATCACAAACCTTTTATTTTCGCCTTTTCATAGGAATTTTTATAGTAGCTTCATTGGGAGAGATGTTATGAATATAGCGCTGATAGCACATGACAAAAAAAAAGAATTGATGGTCAATTTTTGTATAGCATATAAAGCGATACTTGAGAAGCATAACCTGTTTGCAACGGGCACTACAGGTTCGATTATAATGGAAGCGACAGGACTTAACATTCACCTGTTTTCGCCCGGTCCTCTCGGCGGGGAACAGCAGATAGGGGCGAGAGTTGCTTACAATGAGATGGACCTGGTCATATTCTTCCGTGACCCGCTGACGGCACGGGACTATGAACCCAGCGTCAACTCTATATTGAGGCTGTGTGATGTTAACAGCATACCCCTTGCAACTAATATCGCTACGGCAGAGATGCTGATAAAGGGTGTGGAAAGAGGCGACCTGGCGTGGAGAGAGCTCATTAACAGAGGGGTGTAAAGAGGTGTTGTGGCGCACTGTTTTGAGCAGATGCCTAATACATTATGGATGAAACTATAAATTGCCGGCAGGCCGGTGTGGGGTCTGTACCTATATCAGGCCAGCAGCCACAGCTCAGGCCGCTTTTGGGCTTGAATTTGCGTTGGTCTATCCGAGGCTGTTCATAAAAATGCATTAGGATGTCAAAAATAGAGAAAGAGGGGTTGCCTTTTAGACAACCCCTCTTTGATGTTTACTGGAGTCTGGACCGCAATTCATCGTACACCTGTTCAGCGGTCATTCCTTTAGCATCTATTATAACCGCCTTTGTGCCGGTATCGTTAATTCCCATGAAGTTATCGTTCATTCCCCTGACAGCAAGAGCATCGTATTTATCCAGTTTGTTTGAGTACTCTTTGCTTATATCTATGCTTTCTACGCTGTAGCCTTTGTTGGACAAAAGCCCTTTTACAGGAGTAAGGTCGTGTTCAACAGCAATAACCTTTTTATCCATTTATATTCACCTCTGGATTTATTATTTGTCTTATAAAGCAATCTATTCAGTAATAAATTTTCCATGCTGAAAATATAATTTTACTAAAATAGAAACATAAAATTGCACATCGATAGGATTAATATGGCTTTAATCAACATAAGAGGATGTGAAAATATGGATGATATTATTGTAAGGTCAAGATATCCGCGCCATAGTATACACGGCCGAAGAAGAAAAAGATCTGCCAGGGAAGATAAAACAATAATAGAAACCATCCTATGGCAGGCCGCCGTTTCCGCGCTGGTGCTGCTGGCAGTAGTAGCGATAAAAAGCCTCAACACTCCGGTAACTAATTATATAACAGGGAAGCTGCAGTCTGTTCTTTTTACAAACATCGAGCTGAAGAACCTATATGAAAAAATTGACAGCATTTTAGACAGAGTAAGAAGCACAAGATCCGTCAGCAAAGAAAAAAGCGACATTGGAGGGAAAGCGGTGCCGGTGAGCGCCGGTTTTAACGAAGCTGAGTTTGATGGAAATGCCGCTGCCAGCGATGAGGGCTACTCCTTGGAGGGAGAAGACAAGGCCCAGGAAGTCGAGCATGACGGAGACACCGTCAGAATGATTGCCAGGAAGCATAGTTTTGTTTTGCCTGTGGATGGAGTGCTAAGTTCACCCTTTGGAACAAGGATTGACCCTGTAACAAAAGAGGAAAAGTTCCACAAGGGCATCGACATCGAGGCGGACAGCGGGGTTTTGATCAAAGCATCCTTAGATGGCGAAGTTATTGAGTCCGGATCGGTGCCGACCTATGGAAAGTACATAAAGATTAGACACGACGACGGAATAACAACGGTTTATGCCCACTGCTCACAATTGATAGCGCAAAAAGGGCAAAAGGTGAAGCAGGGGGAAGTTATTGCCAGGGTTGGGGACACAGGTGTAGCTGTAGGCTCTCATTTACATTTTGAAATCTGGAAGGATGGAAAACCATTAAACCCGATAAGCTTTATAAAAGTTCCGTCAGATTGAAGACAAAGACAGGATATGTCATTTTGGACATTAATTATTTATTGTTTGTAGTCCTGCTCATAATGTTTTTGGCCGGATATTTAAAAAAATTTTTGCTTACCTTCGCTTCAATGCTGTTACATGAGATGGGACATGTGGCCGCGGCAGTCCTGCTGGGCAAAAAGGTAAGTGCCGTAAAACTGTTGCCGGTGGGTTTAAGCGCATGCATGCAGGAGAATACATGCAGCAGGTGGGAAAATATTATTATATACTCCGGCGGCCCTTCAGTAAATATATTGCTGTCCATGTCAGCTTACATAATGAACGCCTATGGTTTGTTCGACTCAGATGCCGGGCATTTTTTTATGCTGCTAAACATATACCTTGCGCTGTTCAACATGATACCCCTTTTGCCGCTGGACGGCGGAAAAATTTTGAGGGAAGTCATGGCGCTGCGGCTGGGCCTGCTCCTTGCAAACAGCTATGTTGTGAAAGCTTCTGCGGTTCTATCGCTGCTATTGGCGCTGCTGGGAGCTATACAGATGTTTAACAGTCCCCATAATTTCAGTCTATTTGTCATAGGTTTATATATTTTCTTTTACCTCGATTCGGAGAAGGAGGAGGTGGCACTGATGAACATAAAGCATATCATTTACAGGCGCTCCAGGATACTTAAAAAAGGCGTCTATGGAGCGAGAGATCTGGTCGTGGTCAAGTCAATGCATCTGGGAGATGCTTTAAAAAGCATGGATTTTGACAGATTTCACTTCATTCATATCCTGGATGACGATTTGAAGCTGATAAAAGTCATTACGGAACAAGAGCTGATAGATGCGATGCTGAAATATAATGCCGATATGACCTTTGAGGAGCTTATCCGGGCCGGAAGTTTGGACAGTTAGCTTGCTGCGGGGCAGGTATCGGTATAATGAGCTCCCAGATGGGCAGGGCAATAAGAAGCGCTTTGGCTCCTAGCTGCAAGGCCCATGCCCAAACCGCTTTTTTAAAAGGCATTGGCCACGGGGCTGATGCTTGTCATGCCATAAAAATACATCTTATCAAAATCTCTATGGTTTTTCCCCAATATACGTTATAATTATAAACAAGCAGAGAAAAATTAAGTCTAATTTAAAGACAAAAATACAAAGGATGGTATTTTATGAAAAAAATTGTTTTACTTATGATCACCGCAGGTATTTTAATGATGGCGGGATGCGGCAAGCCTGCTGTCAGCACAAATGACATGGCGGATAAAACTCAGGAAACTGTCTCGGAAGAAGGCAGCGAACAGGCAAATGAAACTGGCGATGAGGTTGAGGAAGATAAGGATGTTCGGAAAGATGCCGGGACTGAAAGGCCGGCCCAGGAAGAAACTCAGCCCCAACCTGAGCCTGAACCTAAAACGGAGCCAAAGCCAGAGCCTGAGCCAAAGCAAAAATCTGAGCCTGCTAGCAATAAAGGCATAAAATTGAACTTTGCAGAGTTGAATAAATTGAGCAATGTAAAGTATTCATGGTACTTTAAGATGAACAGCGAGCACAAAACTCCGGAAATTCCGTCAACGGCAAGGAAATTAATCGACAAGTACGGAGGCATATTTACCGGAGACACGTCAAAAAAGGTTATATATCTTACTTTTGACGAAGGATATGAAAATGGCTACACTCCTAAAATACTTGATACGCTTAAGGAAAATGATGTGAAAGCAGCCTTTTTTATTACGGGGCCCTATCTCACAAAAAATGCCGATCTGGTAAAAAGGATGCTTGAAGAAGGCCATGTTGTGGGCAGTCACACCGTAAATCACCCAAGCCTGCCCGACGTTGACAACGAAACTCTGGAAAAAGAGCTTTATGGGTTTGAGGAGCAGTTCCGTGAAAGCTTCGGTATTGGGTTCAAATATATGCGTCCCCCTATGGGAGAATATAGCGAGCGTGTGTTGGCTGCGGCCTCCCAGCTTGGCTATAAAACGGTGTTCTGGAGTTTTGCTTACAGGGATTGGGAAGTTGATAAGCAAAAGGGGCCGGAATACGCATATAATATGGTGATGGGCAATATTCACAATGGAGCGGTGCTGCTTCTGCATGCGGTTTCAAAAGATAATGCGGAGGCCCTGGACAGGATAATAAAAGATGTAAAATCCCAAGGGTATGAAATAATGCCGCTGGATTTATAGAAATTGGGGAGGAATTAGAGTGAGAGCGGTTATAACCGTTATAGGAAAAGACAGAGTTGGAATAATAGCCGCGGTCAGCACTATACTGGCCGATTGTAATGTGAATATACTTGATATATCCCAGACTATAATGCAGGGCATGTTTACGATGATAATGCTGGTCGACATGTCTTGCATGAAAATTGACTTTTCGGAGTTGCAGGATAAGCTTGAAAACAAGGGGCATGAGCTTGGCCTGAGTATAATGGTGCAGCACGAGGATATATTCAACTCCATGCATCGCATATGACAGGAGGGGGAAGATGGTAGGGCCATTTGAGGTAATGGAAACAATTAAAATGATAGAGGAGGAAAACCTTGATATAAGGACCATAACTATGGGCATATCCTTGAGAGACTGCTGTCATCCCGATGGAAAGGCCGCAAGGCAGAAAATATATGACAAAATTACGCGCCTCGCCGCGAATTTGGTGAAAGTCGGGGAGGATATAGAAAAGGAATACGGAATTCCCATCATAAATAAAAGGATATCGGTGACGCCCATTTCCATTGTAGCTGAGAGCTGCGATGAAAAGGATTATGTCAAATTTGCCGAGACTCTCGACAAGGCTGCTGAAACCGTAGGAGTAAATTTCATAGGTGGTTTCTCCGCCCTTGTGCATAAAGGATTCACCGAAGGGGACAGGAAATTGATAAAGTCTATACCTGAAGCGCTGAGCACCACAAATAAAGTATGTTCCTCCGTTAATGTTGCCACCACCAAATCAGGGATTAATATGGACGCGGTGAGGGAGATGGGACATGTCATCAAAGAGGCTGCTGCCCTTACTGCAGATAAAGGCGGCATGGCGTGCGCAAAACTTGTTGTATTTGCCAATGCGCCTGAGGACAACCCCTTCATGGCCGGGGCATTTCACGGCGTAGGGGAGCCTGAATGCGTGATCAACGTAGGCGTCAGCGGGCCCGGGGTTGTGAGAAGCGCTTTGGAAAAAGTGAAAGGCGCTGATTTCGGGACTGTATCCGAGACCATCAAAAAGACCGCCTTTAAGATAACCAGGATGGGACAGTTGGTGGCACAGGAAGCCTCCAAAAGGCTTGGAGTTCCTTTTGGCATAGTGGACCTGTCCCTCGCGCCTACCCCGGCAGTCGGCGACAGTGTCGCCCATATCCTGGAGGAAATGGGGCTTGAGAAATGCGGCACCCACGGCACAACAGCCGCCCTTGCCCTTTTGAACGACGCTGTCAAAAAGGGTGGTACCATGGCTTCCTCATATGTGGGAGGGCTGAGCGGCGCCTTTATTCCTGTGAGCGAGGACGCCGGAATGATTGATGCGGTAGCGAAAGGAGCCTTGACGATAGACAAGCTTGAAGCCATGACATGCGTTTGTTCTGTAGGCCTTGATATGATTGTGGTTCCCGGAGATACGAGTGCGGAGACCATATCCGCTATCATCGCCGACGAGGCGGCCATAGGCGTGGTAAATAATAAAACCACCGCTGTGAGGATAATTCCCGCGCCGGGAAAGGCTGTAGGAGATGTTGTGGAATTCGGAGGTCTCTTGGGCTCGGGGCCGGTGATGAGGGTCAATGAGTACAGCAGCAGTGAGTTCATAAAAAGAGGCGGAAGAATTCCGGCGCCGGTAATCAGCTTGAGAAATTAAATATGAAACATGTAAGGGGACATTGTGATGATGCAAGGGTCCCCTTGCTATTTATTGAAAATAATGGAATATTATGTTATAATTCAATGAAAAAGGCGGGAGGAGGAGCCGTCATGAGCGATAGAATTGATAAGATCCTTGATTTGGTGGAGAAGGTTTACATAGAATTACAGGACACAAAAATAGAACTGCAGGACACAAAAGCAGGCATAGATGAAAGATTTGGCAATATAGATAAGCGATTTGGCAATATAGACGAGCGATTGGATAATATAGATAAGCGAATGGACAATATTGAAGGAAGATTGACTAAAGTGGAACAAGGGCAAAAAAGGCTTGAAGCTTTAATTGAGAATGATATTAAAACTGATATAAAAGCTTTATACGATGGGTATAAGCAAGTGTATGAGAAACAACAGGAGCATGACAGGCGTTTCAATATTCTGGAAAGTAAACTGGAACAACAGAATGTTGAAATAAGGGTAATAAAAGGCGGAAGCAGAAAGATAAAATGACAGGGGGCAGGGATATCCTGCCCATATATTTTAAATCAATCCTACGTTTTGGAGTATTTCTTTGCTTGATTTCGGCCTGTTCATCGTGAGAAGATGAACGCCGTCAACACCGTTATCTATCAAATCCCGTATTTGCGTGCTGGCATACTCGATGCCTGCTTTGCGGAGGTCTTCGGGACTATTTTCGTATTTATCCATCATGATGACCAGCTTTGCAGGGATGGAAGCGCCGCACAGATACGTAATTCTCTTAATCTGGTCTGCTTTAAATATAGGCATTATGCCGGGTGTCACAGGGCAGTTTATGTTTAAGGCGGCAGCTTTGTCCAAAAAATCGTAAAACAGCCTGTTGTCGAAAAACAGCTGAGTTATGAGGAAATCAACTCCCTCATCAACCTTTTTCTTAAGGTAAGCCATATCTTCCTTTAATCGCTTGCAGTCTACGTGTCCTTCAACATATGCTGCTGCGGCTATGCAAAAATTACTTTTGGACTTTATATACCGAATAAGTTCGCTTGCGTAGCGGAAAGCTCCCTTGCTGAAATCGAAATCAGGCTGGTTTATCGGGGGATCGCCCCTCAAGGCGAGTATATTTTCTATCCCATTTTTCTGTAAAGAGTCGAGCATCAAGTCGATTTCTTCCTCAGATTGGCCTACGCAGGTTAAGTGGGCCATGCTTTCAACATCGTATTCATTTTTAATCTTTGACGAAATTTCGATGGTCCTGTCTTTCTGGCTTCCACCTGCGCCATAAGTAACGCTTATAAAGTCCGGATTTAAATCCTTAAACTGCTTGAGAGAGTCGTATATAGTCTCCAGGGGAGTATCAAACTTAGGCGGAAAAATTTCAAATGATATAACAGGTTTCTTGGTTTTAAACAGTTCTTTTATTTTCATCGCCAACCTCCAAAATGTACTATTGTTTCAAATAATTATACTACAAAAACAAATATAATTAAATAATTCCATCAATCAACTGATCAATAGGATTAAGAGTTTGAAGGCTAAAGTCTTAGGGTCAGATGAAATCCGTAAAATGACGGAATTTAAAGAATTGCGGCACCTATATTGGGCCAGCGTTGCAATAGGTGCCAGTTTTTGACTTCATTTGCGCTGCCTGAGATTATTCTGGTTAGGACAGGGATTTGGCCTTATACTTGCTCCGTCAGCAGGTTTCCAGATCCCCTTGCATATGTCCTTCTGCAATTTAGGTTTCCAAAATTTTTAATTTTCATTGCCATAATATGGCCGCTTTGCGCTGCAATGTCGGCTAAGCTGGTAACTTGCAGTTGACTAATGGCTGTTAAAAATATAAAATAGACGTAATACAATTTTAATGTTTTGATCTTGCAAAAGTATCCAGAGGGGGTTGTTGGATGTTCAAAATAGTAAGGAAGGAAGTGTTGAATCCTTCCGTAAAATTGTTGGAAATTGAAGCCCCATATGTGGCCAGAAAAGCAGAGCCGGGGCAATTTATTATTTTAAGAATAAATGAAGAGGGTGAGCGGATACCCTTAACTATAGCGGACTATAATCGGGAAAAAGGGACTGTTACCATCATATTCCAGGAGGTTGGCAAAACCACTAAGGTGCTGGGCACCATGAAAGAAGGAGAAGCGCTTCTTGATTTTGTAGGCCCGCTTGGAGTGCCTTCCCACCTTGAAGGGTATAAAAAGGTGGCGGTCATAGGTGGAGGCCTTGGGACAGCTATAGCATATCCCCAGGCGAAAAAGCTTCACAGCATGGGGGCGGAGGTTGATTCGATAATAGGTTTCAGGAACAAAGACCTAATAATACTGGAAAAAGAAATGGCTGCCGTAAGCAGCAGGCTTTTTATAACGACGGATGACGGTTCAAACGGGAACAAAGGATTCGTTTCGGATGTCTTGAAAAAGCTCATAGAAGAGGGGAACAAGTATGACCTTGTAATCGCCATAGGTCCCCTGATCATGATGAAAGTAGTAAGCAACCTTACAAAAGAGTACGGCATAAAGACCATAGTAAGCATGAACCCTGTAATGGTTGACGGTACCGGAATGTGCGGGGGTTGCCGGGTCACTGTGGGAGGAAAGACTAAATTTGCATGTGTGGACGGCCCTGATTTTGACGGACATGAAGTGGATTTCGACGAAGCCATGAGAAGGCAAATGATGTACAAGGATATGGAGAAAAGGAGCCTGGAAGACCATTTATGCAAGTTAGGAGGTGTAATGAATGCCTAATATGGCTTTAAATAAAGTAAAAATGCCCGAGCAGGACCCAAATGTGAGAAACAGAAATTTCCTTGAGGTGGCCTTGGGCTACACCGAAGAAATGGCCAAGGAAGAGGCTCAAAGATGCCTTCAGTGCAAAAACAGGCCTTGTGTAGGAGGTTGCCCTGTAAACGTTCAGATACCCGATTTTATTAAGCTGGTGGCGGAAGGCAAGTTTGAGGAGGCATACAATAAAATAAGAGAGACTAACAGCCTGCCTGCCATATGCGGGCGTGTATGTCCTCAGGAAACCCAGTGCGAGCAGCTTTGTGTAAGAGCTAAAAAGGGAGAATCGGTGGGTATAGGAAGGCTTGAGAGGTTTGTAGCCGACTGGTACATGGCCAACAGGGAAACAAAAGTTGAGAAGGTAGAGAAGAAAAATAAGAAGGTAGCAGTGATAGGCTCAGGCCCTGCGGGGCTGACTTGTGCCGGGGATCTGGCAAAAATGGGGTACGATGTTACAATATTTGAGGCCTTTCATGCCCCGGGAGGAGTTTTGATGTATGGTATTCCTGAGTTCAGGCTCCCTAAATCACTGGTGCAGAAGGAAATAGATACGGTGAGGCAGCTTGGCGTAGAAATTAAAACAAACATGGTTATAGGTAAGGTGTTATCCCTGGAAGAACTGAAAAAAGAAGGGTTTGAAGCCGTGTTCATAGGCACGGGGGCAGGTTTGCCAAGTTTTATGGGCATCCCGGGAGAAAACTTGAATGGCGTATATTCAGCCAACGAATTCCTCACAAGGATAAACTTGATGAAGGCATATAAATTCCCCGAATGTGATACGCCCATCAAGGTGGGCAAAAGCGTTGCGGTGGTGGGCGGCGGAAATGTTGCCATGGACGCTGCAAGGAGCGCAAAAAGGCTTGGAGCGGAAAAAGTATATATAGTATACAGAAGGTCTGAGGCTGAAATGCCCGCGAGGCTTGAAGAAGTCCACCACGCTAAAGAGGAGGGCATAATATTCAAGCTTCTCACGAATCCAGTTAGAATTCTTGGGACAGAGGATGGATGGGTAAAAGGGATGGAATGTGTGGAGATGGTGCTGGGCGAGCCCGATGCTTCAGGAAGAAGAAGGCCTATACCAAAAGCCGGATCGGAGCACGTAATTGACGTGGAGACTGTAGTAATCGCCATAGGGCAGACTCCGAATCCTCTTATAAAGTCCACCACACCCGGGCTTAAGACCCAGAAGTGGGGAGGAATAATAGCCGATGAAGAGACAGGGGCTACCAGCATTGAAGGAGTATATGCAGGTGGAGATGCCGTAACAGGTGCCGCAACCGTGATACTTGCAATGGGCGCAGGCAAGAAAGCCGCTAAGGCGATAGATGAGTATTTAAGCACAAAGGCTTAAAAAACAGGCATTTGTAAAATCAATAAAGGCATTTAAAAAAAGAGGACATGGGTTAGGTTTTAGTTGGCCGGGTCCTCTTTTTATAACTTGTGGAATTATGGCTTATTACGGAGACCTCGCTTTAATATTGTAAATTGCTATTCAGCAAATCGGGAAATCAATGAAATGGGCATCCCGTACCATGTCGGTGTTGTAACGCGCATCGATTTTCAACTTCAATTTGCTGTACTCCTAACGTTATATTCCTTGCGTTTTGATACAGATTTGCGATACACTTGCAAATGACAGAAGAAAATACCAACTTGCAAAATGAATCAAATCATGCAAAATCGTATATTTATTTAATTTTGTGCAAGATTTCCTTCATTTGATGTAAAACATCAGGTTGCCTGATAAAAATAAAAATGAATTTTTGCAACAAATGTCTTGCATATTTTGGGGCTGTTATGCTATAATTTTTTATAAATTACGTGATATACAATCATATCGTTTATTCCCCCAGACAATTATGTTGTGGGGTGTACAATGGTGTATACCGTATACAATGTGCAGTGAAGCATGTTGTCAAGCCTTACGGCAGATGTAAGGCATAATTTAATAATGGTGGTATTGCGTCAGGAAACCGAAATTGCCTTTTCTTAAAGCTGCTGATTTCGGAGCCTTGTCTGTTTGTTCCGTAATTTTTATTAATGGGGCAAGGGTTATATTTTTGAGCATGCTGAGCAATGCTATCGTTGGGAATTATCAGCTTTTTAAAGCGGTTATTCATAAAAATGTTAAACGGGGGTATATAAAAAATTATGAAAATATTAAGCAGCGTAATGGAGCAAGTTATCAAGAGGAATCCACATGAGCCGGAATTTCACCAGGCAGTGAGAGAAGTCCTCGAGTCTTTGGAGCCGGTGGCTGAGAGACATCCTGAATGGGTAAAGGCCGGCATATTCGACAGGATAGTGGAGCCTGAGAGGCAAATCATTTTCAGAGTGCCATGGGTGGATGACAATGGCAGAGTTCAGGTCAATCGTGGTTTCAGGGTACAATTCAACAGCGCAATAGGTCCTTATAAAGGCGGTTTGAGGTTCCATCCTTCCGTGTACATCGGAATAATAAAATTCCTGGGATTTGAACAGATTTTTAAAAATTCTCTTACGGGTCTGCCTATAGGCGGCGCCAAGGGAGGAAGCGATTTTGACCCTAAAGGTAAGTCCGAAGGGGAGATAATGAGGTTCTGTCAGAGCTTCATGCTTGAACTCTTCAGGCACATAGGCGAAGATACCGACGTGCCTGCCGGAGATATAGGCGTTGGCGCACGTGAAATTGGCTACATGTACGGCATGTACAAGAAGATAAAAAACGACTTTACGGGTGTGTTGACAGGCAAGGGCTTAACTTGGGGAGGAAGCCTTGCAAGGAAAGAAGCTACAGGTTATGGCCTCTGCTATTTCATGGACGCGGCGATGGGGGCAAAAGGAAAGTCTTTCAAAGGTGCAACAGTCGCCGTATCCGGCTCGGGCAATGTTGCTATCTACGCTACCGAAAAGGTTTACCAGTTGGGAGGAAAGGTTGTGGCAATGAGCGATTCTAACGGGTATGTTTATGACCCGGATGGGATCAAACTGGATACAGTTAAGCAGATTAAAGAAGTGGAGAGAAAGAGGATAAAGGAATATGTTAAATATCACCCCAATGCCCAATACTTTGAAGGCTGCTCGGGGATATGGTCAATAAAATGCGATATAGCTCTTCCGTGCGCAACTCAAAACGAACTGGACGAACAGGCTGCCAACACTCTTGTAGCCAACGGCTGTTTTGCAGTGGGAGAGGGAGCCAACATGCCGTCAACTCCTGAAGCGATTGATGTATTCCTGAAGAACGGCATTATATTTGGGCCTGCTAAGGCTGCCAATGCAGGCGGCGTTGCAACCTCAGCCCTTGAAATGAGCCAGAACAGCATGAGGTATTCCTGGACTTTTGAAGAGGTAGATGCTAAACTGAAGGGTATTATGGAAAACATATACAAGAATGTAAGCGCAGCCGCAAAAGAATACGGCTATGAGGACAACCTGGTGGTGGGAGCAAACATAGCTGGTTTCCTGAAAGTCGCAGATGCGATGTATGCCCAGGGAATAGCATATTAACATAGCATATTAATATTAACATTAACATATTGCCTCACGCTATAAACAGATAGCATACTTTCCTAAAAGACTGCAAGGGTTTGCAGTCTCTTTTTTTTAATATAGGAAATTTATATATCGGATGGGCGGAGGCACAAAACAGGAAAAATATGCCGAATCCTTCCTCGCAAAAATCCTTGACAATTGCCTTATGAGCATGTATAATATCTTTCGCGGCCAAATGATGCGGGTTTAACTCAGCGGTAGAGTGTCACCTTGCCAAGGTGAAAGTCGCGAGTTCAAATCTCGTAACCCGCTCCAACCTGCGGGTGTAGTTCAATGGTAGAACATCAGCCTTCCAAGCTGATTGCGAGGGTTCGATTCCCTTCACCCGCTCCATGCAGTGTCCGAAAACTGTTGATATGTCCAAGGGTTTTCGGCATTTTTATGTACAGAGTTCTTATCTTTTAAATTCACAGGAGTCAGCAGATACAGCCTTTTTGGGCGGTCTGGCCGGTGAAGGCCTATCTTGTATGCATATGGTTGTATAATTAGAGAAAAATGTTACTTCTTTTTTGTATTTTTTTTATATTGAATATTCCATAGTAGGATATTATAATATACAATGGCATGGGATTTGTCATAGATCTTTCTGCTTTAGGCGAAGATTTACCATAGTAGATTTCATGCACAAAACTACATAATTTTTACAAAGGGGGATTTTTTTATGAACTTGCTGTTCTTGGCCCCTCTAGGGTCGATTGCTGCTCTGGTTTTTGCAGGGTACCTTGCACACACTGTTCTAAAGCAGAGTGAAGGCACGGATGTGATGAAGACAATTGCTTCCGCTGTCCGCAAGGGGGCTAATGCATACCTGAAGAGGCAGTATACAGGTGTAGCAATATTCTTCGCAGTAATGTTTGTCATCTTGTTCGTTCTTGCGTCATTAGGGTATTTAACGATATTTGTACCCTTTGCCTTTCTAACAGGAGGATTTTTCTCAGGTTTATCCGGTTTTATAGGTATGAAAATTGCAACGGCTGCCAACTCCAGAACCGCCAATGCGGCCAGAGAGAGTTTGAACAAAGGTTTGAGGGTAGCTTTTTCAAGCGGCGCCGTTATGGGTCTGGTAGTTGTGGGCCTTGGGTTGCTTGATTTGAGTTTCTGGTATTATTTTCTCAATTGGTATTATTCCCACGTACAGCTTGTAACGGATCAGGCCGTAAGAATACAATATATTACCAGCGCTATGCTTACCTTCGGGATGGGCGCAAGCTCAATGGCGCTGTTCGCCCGTGTCGGCGGTGGTATCTTCACAAAAGCTGCTGACGTAGGCGCTGACCTTGTAGGTAAGGTTGAAGCCGGAATACCTGAGGACGACCCGAGAAATCCTGCCGTCATAGCCGACAACGTCGGAGATAATGTGGGAGACGTGGCAGGAATGGGTGCGGACCTCTATGAGTCCTATGTGGGTTCAATAGTGTCCACAAGTGCCCTCGCTGTCGCTGCAGGGCTTGGCGTGGCAGGCGTAACCATTCCCATGACCATGGCTGCTGTGGGAGTTATTGCCTCTATTATCGGTACCTTCTTTGTCCGCTCGGGTGAACAGGCAGAACAGGGTGTCCTGCTCAAGGCTTTGAGAAGGGGAGTTTATATAAGCGGCATATTGATTGCGGTAATCGCATATTTCCTCGTTAACTCCGTTCTCGGAAGTGAGCACATAGGCGTTTATTTCGCAATTCTCAGCGGATTGCTGGCGGGCATACTGATAGGGTTCTTTACCGAATACTACACTTCGGACACTTACAGGCCTACTCAAAAGCTGTCCTCCACTTCAACCACAGGTCCTGCAACGGTGATCATCGGAGGAATATCGCTGGGAATGTTTTCGACAGCAATTCCTGTAATAATTATAGGGGCTGCGGTCCTTGCGAGCTACTACCTTGCCGGCGGTGCGCAGAGCTTCAGCCTGGGGCTGTATGGTGTCGGAATATCCGCCGTAGGAATGCTCAGCACGCTGGGTATCACACTGGCAACCGATGCCTACGGACCGGTTGCTGATAACGCCGGAGGCATTGCGGAAATGTCTCATCTTGGTCCTGAAGTGAGAAGGCGTACCGACGCTCTCGATTCCCTCGGAAACACTACCGCTGCAACAGGAAAGGGCTTTGCCATAGGTTCTGCGGCATTGACAGCCCTTGCGTTGATAGCCGCTTACAAGGAAGAAGTGGAATTGATTGTTAAAAAAGAGAACCTGGATTTTGTATTCAATTTAAGTATAGTTAATCCCCAGGTACTGATAGGATTGTTTATAGGCGGCATGCTGCCGTTCCTGTTCGCTTCCCTTACCATGGAGGCAGTTGGCAGGGCTGCACAGAAAATCGTTGTCGAAGTCAGAAGGCAGTTCAGGGAAATAAAAGGCCTGATGGAAGGTACCGCCCAAGCCGATTATGCGGCTTGTGTTGATATATGCACAAGGGCTGCACAAAAAGAAATGGTACCCCCTGCATTAGTCGCAATAGTGGCTCCTATAGTCGTAGGAGTGGTGCTGGGTGTGAACGGCGTCGCAGGAATGCTTGCGGGCGCAGCGGTGACAGGGTTTGTGCTGGCTGTGATGATGGCAAACTCCGGTGGTGCATGGGATAACGCCAAGAAATACATTGAGGCGGGAAATCATGGCGGAAAGGGTTCGGACAGCCATAAAGCCGCTGTCGTCGGCGATACTGTAGGAGATCCTTTCAAGGATACGTCAGGACCTTCAATAAACATTTTGATAAAGCTCCTGTCTATGGTATCGATAGTGTTTGCCGCCTTTATACTGCATGTGTCCATATTTTAAATAACGCTGCGGAGAGGGTTGCTGCCGGTTATTTGGGGGAAAACCCCTCCAATGCTTACGACTAAATCCATTATATATGTAAGTGTCCTGCGGAAGCCGGTAGCAGCAGTTGGATTCATGACATATGACACAAATTGGAAAGTTTTGTTTAGAAACCTTGCAAAGTTAGCTTTTTGCAAGGTTTCTTTTTTAGCATGATTGATATATAATATTTAATTAAGAAATAGGAAGTGGGGAGTTTGCCATGTTTTCAGTTACACTTAAAGAGCTGGTGAAGGAGTTCCAGCTTGAAAGCATCACAGGTGGCGAAAAGCTGGATGAGGTGCTTATAACGACGTCCGATGTGAACAGGCCCGGGCTGCAGTTGGTAGGGTATTTCGAATATTTCGGCGCCGATAGGATACAGATAATAGGCAAGGTGGAAACCTCATACCTTGCAGGCCTTTCGTCTGAAGAGCGGTATAAGAGGCTGGACGAATTTTTCCGGCACGGTTTTCCTTGTGTCGTGGTTACAAGGGGGTTGGAGATTTTCCCGGAAATGGTGGAAGTATCAAAAAAGTACGGTATACCGATCCTGAGGACCGACGATGTAACATCCAGGTTTGTCAGCGGTGTGATACGCTATCTGAATGTTGAACTGGCTCCCAGGGTTACCAGGCACGGCGTCCTTGTGGAGGTATATGGGGAGGGAATCCTGATACTTGGAGAGAGCGGAGTAGGTAAAAGCGAGACTGCCCTTGAGCTTGTAAAAAGAGGCCATAGGCTTATTGCCGATGATGTGGTGGAAATAAGGGCGGTATCGGATAAAACCCTGCTTGGTACGGCTCCGGATATAATCAGACATTTTATAGAAATAAGAGGCATAGGGATACTGGACGTTAAAAATCTCTATGGGGTTGGCTCCGTAAAGGTCCAGGAAAGCATAAGCCTGATCATTCACCTTGAATTGTGGGATGAAAAGAAAAACTACGACAGGCTTGGGCTTGTGGATGAGTATACCGATATTCTCGGTGTAAAGGTGCCCTCATTAACAATCCCTGTAAGGCCTGGGCGTAATCTTGCAATCATAGTGGAAGTCGCGGCGATAAACAACAGGCAGAAAAAGATGGGATACAACGCGGCAAGGGTATTGAATGAAAGAGTATTGGGAGAGATAAACAGAGATAAATGATAAAGGGAGGCAGCATTTTGAAAATAGTAGTAGACACGCACACACATACAATATCAAGCGGTCACGCTTATAGCACTGTTCAGGAGCTGGCGCGGGAGGCAAAGGATAAAGGAATACAGATGTTTGCCGTGACAGACCATGGGCCGGCAATGGAGGGAGCCCCCAGGTATGTACACTTCTGGAATCTAAAAGCTATACCGGAGAAATTGTATGGAGTAAGGGTAATCAAAGGCGTCGAAGCTAATATAATTGATTACGGCGGCAAGCTGGATTTGCCGGATGAAGTTTTATCAAGGCTGAATTTTGTTATCGCAAGCCTGCATGACATTTGCATTTTGCCCGGGACTGTCGAGGAAAACACATCTGCATTTATCAGCGTTTTGAAAAATCCCTACGTTGATGCTATAGGACACCCCGGGAATCCGAAGTTCCAGGTGGACATTGACAGGGTGGTAAAGGCCGCGAAGGAATACGATAAGCTTATTGAAATAAACAACCATTCTTTTTATGTCAGGAGCGGTTGTGAGGCCAATTGCATGCATTTTGCCCGCAAATGCAAGGAGTACGGGGTGAGAATTGTATGCGGAAGCGATGCCCATATAAGCTTTGATATAGGCAAGTTTGAAAATGTATACAAGCTCCTGGAGGAGGCTGGAGTGCCTGAAGAGCTGGTGCTGAACACCGGCGCAGATAAGATTGAAGAATATCTGAGACAAAAAAGGTTAAGAATTGAGAATATGCAGCGTAAGATATAGTAAAGGTTGTTAGGCAAAGGGAGTTGGATTGTTTGAACAAAGAATCTGTCGCAGGGCTGTTAAAGGACATAGTAGGTGAGAGAAACATCGAGATTGACGCGCCCATGAGGAACCATACATCCTTTAGGATAGGGGGACCCGCCGACATACTGGTTACACCCCAAGACGACAGCCAGCTTGCAAAGACTTTAGCCCTATGCAGGAAAACCGATGTGCCGGTTTTCGTTATGGGAAACGGCACCAACCTGCTCGTGAGGGATAAAGGAATAAGAGGAGTAGTAATAAAATTGTGTGACAACTTCAGCAGGTATAAAGTTGAGGATGACACAATTACGGCGAGTGCCGGCATACTCCTTTCAAAAGTAGCCGACATCGCACTGGAGCATGGACTTGCGGGTCTTGAATTTGCTTCAGGGATACCCGGCACTCTCGGCGGGGCGGTGTTTATGAATGCGGGAGCGTACGGCGGAGAGATGAAGGATGTGGTGGTCAAAACCGAATATATGGACAATGAAGGAGAGATCAGGCATATTTGCGGCCCGGAGCATGAATTCGGCTATAGAAGCAGCATTATTCAAAAGAAGGGCGGCATAATCCTGAGGTCTCAAATAAAGCTTCACAAGGGAGACAGGCTTGAAATAAAAGCGCGAATGGATGACCTGAATTCAAGGAGAAAAGACAAACAGCCTCTTGAAATGCCAAGCGCAGGAAGCGTCTTTAAAAGGCCTGAGGGATATTATGCCGGAAAGCTGATACAGGATTGCGGCCTTAAAGGATACAGGATCGGCGGGGCGGAAGTTTCAAGCAAGCACTGCGGCTTTATAGTAAATGTCGGGGATGCTGATGCAAACGATGTTATAGAGCTTATACACTTTATTCAGGATAGGGTAAAAGCGGAGTTCGGGGTCGAACTGCACACCGAAATAAGGATTGTAGGGGAAGAGTGAGGAGACTGTAAATGAAGTTTATCATAATAACAGGAATATCGGGGGCTGGTAAAAGCCTGGTTGCCAAGCACCTCGAGGATATGGGGTTCTTTTGTGTGGATAATCTTCCGCCTGCTTTGATTCCTAAATTTGCGGAGATATGCTCCCAGAGCGGCGGAAGGATGAATAAAATTGCCATGGTCATCGATATCAGGGGTGGAGAGCTTCTGAATGACTTGTTTCCGGCCCTTAACACCTTAACCGAGTTGGGATTTTCATATGATATCTTGTTCATGGAAGCATCCGACGGGGTGCTGGTAAAAAGGTATAAGGAGAGCAGAAGAACCCATCCTCTTGCACCCGAAGGGCGCGTTATTAAAGGCATAAGTGAAGAACGCAAAGTGCTGAAAAAAATCAAAGATAAGGCAAACTACGTCATAGACACATCAAATTTGACTCCAAGACAACTGAAAGAAGAGATTTCGCACATCGTCGGTGATGGCAGCACTTTCAAAAGCATGATCATAAACATAATTTCTTTTGGCTTTAAATACGGCATACCTATAGATTGTGACCTTGTTTTTGACGTAAGGTTCATACCCAACCCCTATTACATTGAATCCATGAGGAAGCTCACAGGAAAGGATGAAGCCGTCAGGGATTATGTCCTGAGCATGAGGGAGACAATCGACTTTTTAAAAAAGCTCACGGATATGCTGGATTTCCTGATACCAAACTATATCAAAGAAGGCAAGTCTCAGTTGGTCATAGGTATAGGCTGTACGGGAGGAAGGCACAGATCGGTTGCTATTGCGGATGCATTGTACAAGGCACTCATTGAAAGGCAGCACAGGGTGGTAATTGACCACAGGGATATCGAGAAAGACAGCAGGAGGTGAGTGCAAATGAGGGCTGTGGACCGGTTCAGACCCGGTATAAATATGATGAAAAGATGGATTTTGCTGGCTATTGCCGGAATTATCAGCAGCAGCTTCGGGATATTCCTCGGCATCCAGGAGAAGCATTTAGAATTCACGAAAGGCATACCTTCCGCCGTTCTGGTGGTTGTGGGCTGTGTAGTTATTTATATTTCGGTAAGAAACATAGCCGGCGTTTTTTATGCTGCAGTCACAAACTATGGTTTTAAAAAAATTTCCCACGATGCCGATAGGTTGAACAACATGCTTTATGAGAAGCGGATGCTTATAAATGGCCCCAAAATAGTAGCGATCGGCGGTGGCACCGGACTTTCAACAATGCTCAGAGGGCTTAAACTCTACAGTTCAAACATAACTGCCATTGTCACTGTTGCCGACGACGGGGGAGGTTCAGGAATGTTGAGGCAGGACTTGGGTATGCTGCCTCCCGGCGATATAAGAAATTGCATTCTTGCCCTTGCCAATACCGAGCCTATAATGCAGCAACTTCTCCAATACAGGTTTAAGGAAGGCATGTTAAAGGGACAAAATTTCGGTAATCTGTTTCTGGCTGCTATGGACGGCATTTCCTCCAGTTTTGTTGAGGCGGTGCGCAAAATGAGCGATGTCCTTGCAGTTACCGGAAAGGTTTTACCGGTAACCCTGGATGACGTCAGGCTTTGCGCCGAACTGGAAGACGGTTATGTCGTTTCAGGTGAGTCTAATATAGGCAGGCATAACACCTTTCATAAAGGGAGGATAAAAAGGGTTTTCCTGGATGCTCAGAGCGCAAGGCCACTGCAGGATGCCTTGGATGCCATTATGGAGGCGGATGTTATTGTGCTGGGGCCAGGAAGCCTGTATACGAGCGTAATTCCCAATCTTTTGATTGACGGTGTGTGTGAGCATATAAAGAAGTCTAAGGCCGTAAAGGTCTATGTATGCAACGTTATGACACAACCGGGGGAGACCGAAGGCTATTCGGTATTCGACCATATAGAAGCCATAGAAAAGCATTCCTGTGAAGGGATTATCGACTATTGCATCGTAAACACCTCTGATATACCCGAGGAGTTAAAGAAAAAATATGCTGACGACGGTGCCGAAACTGTTAAAATCGATTACGATTTGATTGAAAAAGCCGGCATAAAGGTGATATCCGGTGAATTTGCAAGGGTGAGGGATAGCTATGTGCGCCATGATTCCAAAAAGATTGCGGAGACCATAATAGACCTTGTGGCTGAAACGGTGCTTGCAAAGGATAAAAAGAGAATAATTGACTATTATTATGCAAAAGATAGAGTGAGGAAGTTAAAGGGTTGAAAGGCAGACAATGAGAGACAGCAATGTGTTTGAAGAAAGTATTAGCTGTGGAGGTATTCGAGGTGGAGTTCGGGAAGTCGTACTGGAGGACCTTTGAAAAGGGGATAGAAAGGGAATGGCTTTTGACCAACGGAATAGGCGGCTTTGCCTCATCCACCATAATAGGCGCAAATACCAGGAGGTATCACGGGCTTCTGGTCGCAGCCCTGAATCCTCCGGTACAAAGGCACCTGATACTTTCCAAAATCGATGAGAGCGTTGTAATAAGCGGCCGGTCCTATAACATCTATTCCTTCAAGACCCCTGACTATGTCATGAAAGGCTACCATCACCTTCAAAGGGTTGTGTTTGATCACCTCCCTACATTTATATACAGCGTCGAGGATGTGTTTATTGAGAAGACTGTAAGCATGGTGCACGGAGAGAACACGGTATGCGTACTTTACCGCATCATAAGCGGTGAAAATGCTGTAAAGCTCAAACTTGCGCCTTTGGTGAATTTCAGGGATTATCACCACAATTCCGGCAGGGATTACATGAGCTTTTCCCGGCAACCTTACAACGGCGGAGTTCTGATCAATCCATATGGCCTGAATGTCAACATCAATATTTATTGCAGCGGTGGGAATTTTATCAAAGAAGACGACTGCTGGTTTGTGAACATGCAGTATCCGGCGGAACAAGAGCGCGGGCTGCATTCTGTCGAGGATCATTATATACCCGGATATTTTGAAATCGAGGTAAAGCCGGGAGAAGATAGGTATTTTACCCTTATTGCCACTATAGAGGATGACATAAAGGACCCAGACGGCCTTTCGATAATAAAGAAAGAGAAGCAGAGGATAGAAGATGTGCTTCGCAGGGCAGGTTACAGGGACGGCTTTGCCATGGAGCTTGTCAGAGCGGCCGACGATTTTATTGTATATAGGAAGTCCACAGATGCGAAGACCATCATCGCAGGCTACCCGTGGTTTACCGACTGGGGACGGGATACCATGATTGCGCTGCCGGGCCTGACACTTGCCACAAAACGCTTTGATGATGCCAGACAGATTTTATGCACATTTTCTAAACACATAAAATACGGCCTTCTTCCAAATGCCTTTCCGGATGAAGGGGAGGAACCGTCCTATAACACCGTTGATGCGGCTTTGTGGTATTTTGAATCCACTGCCAAATACCTTAAGTATACGGGAGATTGGCGGTTTGTGAGGGAAAACATATATGAAGGCTTAAAGGAAATAATTGATGCGTACGCCGGAGGGACCCTGTTTAAAATAAAAATGGATGAAGACGGGCTTATAAAGGCCGGAGACAGTGGAACCCAGCTCACATGGATGGACGCAAAAATAGGGGACTGGGTAGTGACGCCGAGGCATGGAAAGGCTGTCGAAATCAATGCCTTATGGTATAACGCGCTGAAAGTGATGGCCCATCTGGCCGAAAGGTCAGGAGATGACGCTTCCCGTTACGAGGATATGGCTCAAAAGGTGAGGGAATCTTTTATCAGCACTTTCTGGAATGAAGAAAAACAGTGTTTATTTGACGTTGTGGAGGCTGATTTTAAGGACGACAGAATCCGTCCCAACCAGATACTGGCAACAAGCCTCACGTATCCGGTACTTGAAGGAGAAAAAGCCAGAAAGGTTGTACGCAAGGTGTGGAAGCTTCTTTATACCGCTTACGGCCTTAGGAGTTTGTCAAAGGATTCAAGGGAATATAAAGGGATTTATGCCGGAGACAGGTACAGCAGGGATGGAGCATACCATCAGGGTACCGTGTGGGTGTGGCCCCTTGGGCATTTCGTTACAGGATTCCTCAAAGCTTACGGATATACACAAAAAAACAAAGAAACTGCGCTTAAGTTTATAAAGCCCTTCGAGGACCACCTGCGTGACGCGTGCATAGGTTCGATTTCGGAGATATTTGACGGTGACGAGCCTCTGACGCCTAGAGGCTGTTTCGCCCAGGCATGGAGCGTTGCGGAGATACTGAGAGCCTACGCCGAAGATATTGGGGTTGTGTGAAAGGAGCTTATAGGGTGCACTTCCATATTATATTTACAATATTACGGTTTTTTGGTATAATTAATTAATTAATATAACCTATTGCTTTAGGCTAGCATGAAGGTCAATTAATTTCTTTGCACAAAATATTCAGCCAAGTATGCATATTAGATGGGGTGTATGATTTGTCCTTTTCATCGGCAGTAAAAAATGAATTATGCAGGATGGACGTGGAGGATAGCTGTTGCTCGATTTCAGAGCTCGCTGCTGTGATAAGGACAAGCGGCGTAATAAAATTCATATCCCCTGACGAGATGAATATAAAGATTGTGACGGAGAACGCGGCCTTTGCACGCAGAGTATTTTCCCTGATAAAAAAGCTGTGCAATATTTCTCCTGAGGTGATCATACGGAAAAGCAAAAAGCTCAAAAAGCACACTTCATATATTGTGGTGGTAACGGCGGCCATGGGCGCCAAAAAACTGCTGGATATAGTAAACCGTCCTGCCGATGAAAGTGGTATAATCAAGGGCGTTTGTTGCAAAAAAGCATATTTGAGGGGGGCCTTCTTAGCAGGAGGCTCGATAAGCGACCCTGAAAAGACATATCACCTGGAGATAACGAATCACAGCCTGGACCTGGCTGTCGAGCTGAACAAATTGATGAATACGTTCGACCTGAATCCTAAAATAGTAAAACGGAAAGGAAGCTATGTCAGTTATCTAAAAGAGGGAGAAAACATAGTGGATTTTTTGAATATAATAGGAGCCCATTCAGCTTTGTTGGAGCTTGAGAATATAAGGATACTGAAGGAAATGCGGAACAGCGTCAACAGGATAGTTAATTGCGAAACCGCAAACCTTGAGAAGACCGTAAACGCATCTTTAAGGCAGGTTGAAAACATTAAGTACATCAGGGACAACATAGGTTTTGAAAACCTGCCTGAGAACTTGAGGGAGATAGCCGAAATAAGATTGAAATACAATGATGCCAACCTTAAAGAATTGGGGGAAATGCTTAATCCCCCTTTAGGGAAGTCGGGCGTTAACCACAGATTGCGCAAGCTTGACAGAATAGCTGAGAATCATAGGAAATTGAAAGGGGAGCCGTGAATGGTGGAAAAAACCATTAAAGTATCCAATCCTACGGGACTCTACGCGAGGCCTGCAGCTCTGTTTGTGCAAACTGCCGGTAAATTTGCATCAAATATATGGATAATTAAAGGGGATAAAAAAGTAAATGCTAAAAGCATTATGGGGTTGATGTCCCTTTCCGTCTCCCAGGGTACCGAGGTCGCGATAGCTGCTGAGGGTGAGGATGAGCACCTTGCCGTAAAGGAGCTGGCTGACCTTATAGCTTCGGACTTCAGAGAATGATCGGCACAGCGGGCTGTTTGCAAGCGGTAAAACACATAACAACATTCAAATGCATCCATTATTCCTTATTTAATCCGGTAGATATACCGGATTTTGTTGTTTTATATCGACAGAAAAAATTTTTTCTACAAAAGCTTACATAATTCATTGAAGGGATTTTAATATATGTGAAGAATTACTAAAAGGTATGGCTGAGGATATGAACGGCAAGGGGAGGATAGCTTTGCAGATTAAATTTTCTAATAAAGGGACTGCTTTGGTGATAAGCATTATAGGTGAGCTGGACCACCACGCGGCGGAGTATGTAAGGAATAAAATTGATGGAGAGTTGATAAAATCGACGACTAAAAATATAATTTTTGATTTTTCCAGGCTTAGTTTTATGGATAGCTCAGGAATTGGCGTTATCATGGGGAGGTATAAAATTATCCGGCAGCTTAACGGCAAAGCGGCTATTGTAAAGGCCAATGCCCAGATCAGGCGTATTCTTGAGATGTCCGGCATTTTGAAAATAATGAGCTTGTATGAGAGTGTGGATGATGCCTTTAAAACATTGCAGCAGGCTTGAATTATAGGACGGACAAGGCCGATAATTGAAAAATGTAAGGAGAGAGAGATAATGCAACCTATTAATGAAATGAAACTTGAATTTATAAGCAAATCGAATAATGAAGCTTTTGCAAGAGTTGTTGCAGCGGCGTTTGTATCACAGCTTGACCCCACGCTGGAAGAGCTTGCGGATGTGAAAACTGCCGTATCGGAAGCTGTAACCAATGCAATTATTCACGGATATGAGAATAAAAGCGGTTATGTAGTAATGATATGCAGGCTGTACAGTGATTCGGTAGAAATAATAGTTAAAGACGAGGGGAAAGGCATAGAGGACATTGAGCTGGCAAGGCAGCCGCTGTATACTTCAAAACCTGAGATGGAGAGGTCGGGGATGGGCTTTACCGTGATGGAAAGTTTCATGGACAGAGTTGATGTGGTCTCCGAAGTCGGGAAGGGTACCACCGTCACCATGTATAAGACCTTTAAATCCCTCGTGAAATGAGTCTTTATAGCTTAAGCTTGTCTCAAGCAAAAGAGCAAGAAGGGTCAAACAAAAGAACAAGAAGGGTTAGAAATATGGATGGTAAATTTTTGGAAAAGGACAGCGAAACTCAAAATTTAATAGACAGGGCTAAGGCCGGAGACAAAGAGGCCCAGTCGATACTGGTTGAAAGGAATGTGGGGCTGGTATGGAGCATCGTAAGGAGGTTTCAAAACAGGGGATACGAGACGGATGACCTCTTTCAGATTGGGTGTATCGGCTTGATAAAAGCTATAAATAAATTTGACAATTCTTTTGACGTCAAGCTTTCTACATATGCGGTGCCGATGATTATCGGAGAAATAAAAAGATTTATCAGGGACGACGGGATTATAAAGGTGAGCCGTTCGCTTAAGGAAACTTCCAATAAAGCAAGGGTGGCTAAGGAGGTTATGAGCAAGGAACTAGGGAGGGAACCCACAATCAGCGAAATGGCCGAGCGCTTAAACATCCCTGCGGAAGACCTTGTAATGGCCCTTGAAGCCAGCTACTCGCCCGAATCCCTTTATAATACCATAGGAGAAAGCGACAATTCGCCAATTTTGCTGATTGACAGGATAAACGACGAAGGCGGCAGCGAGGTAGACCTTATTGATAAAATTGCCGTAAGGCAGATACTTGAAACCCTAAAGCCCAGGGAGAAGCAGATAATAATTTTAAGGTATTTTAAAGAAAAGACGCAGATCCAGATCGCAAAAATGCTTGGAATTTCGCAGGTTCAGGTTTCCAGAATCGAAAAGAAGATCCTTCAGGAGATAAAGAAGAAGATAAGCTCCCATTAGTTGGCTTATGGACGGCTTTCGCCTGACCCACCGATAGTGAGTCGAAAGCGGTCCATTATCTTGCTTCCCATCATCTTACACATGTTCATTTCAAATTATTTTTTCAAGATCCGCAAAATTTTGTAAATTCCTCATTATTGAATATTGTGCTGCCGTTTATACAATACTATCTTAATAAAAACTACTTTTTGGAGTGGATGATATGGCTGAGATTCTTCAAAGGCACAGGATAATCGTTATAGCTATAGGGTTTATAATGATTGCTGCCCTGGTCTGGCTTTTTATATCGAGACACAACGCAAACAAAATTCCCTCGAGGGGAGTTTTTGTAATGGGGTATCATTATGGCACATGCATGATTCATGATAACGGCTGCACGGCTTTGAATTCATTAACATAGAAGGATGGTGTACTTGATAATGCAAAATAAAATGACGAAAAAGGAATATCAAAGCTATGTGGAAAGAAAATCCCCTAAGTCAAAAGTTTTAATAAACGTAGCAAGGGCTTTTTTAGTGGGAGGGCTGATATGCACCCTCGGACAGTTCATTACAAATCTGCTTAAAGCGAGGGGATTGCCCCAGGATGCCACTACGAGTATTACCGTCATAATAATGATATTTTTGAGCGTCTTCTTTACCGGCATAAACATATACGATGACCTTGGGAAGTTTGCCGGAGCGGGATCGATTATCCCGATCACAGGTTTTGCAAATTCCATTGTTTCACCTGCTATGGAGCATAAAAGCGAAGGCTATGTGATGGGAGTAGGAGCAAAAATGTTCACTGTCGCAGGGCCTGTCCTTGTATATGGGATTTCCGCTTCGGTGGTTGCAGGCATTATTCATTATTTGTTAACACGTTAGAGGTGATTTATGAGTAACAAGCGCAATGGCAAACAGACGGTAAAAATGCAAACACCGCCCAGCATAGTGTCCTCCGCATGCATCGTAGGTCCGAAAGAGGGCGAGGGACCTTTGAGGCTATATTTTGATGAGATAATTGAAGATGAAATGTGGGGCGAGAAAAGCTGGGAAAAAGCAGAAAGCAAGCTGATGAGAGAGACCTTTGCGAAAGTTCTTAAAAAAGGCGGCAGATTGCCTGAACAAATAAATTATGTTATTGCGGGAGATTTATTAAATCAATGCATAGCGGCAAATTTCGGCCTGAGAGAATCAGAAGTCCCATTCCTGGGCGTATTCGGGGCTTGCTCTACCATGGCCGAGTCTATGAGCATAGGTGCAATGCTCATAGACGGAGGGTTTGCAGATGATGTGGTATGCATTACCTCCAGCCACTTTTGCTCTGCCGAAAAGCAATTCAGGTTTCCTCTTGAGCTTGGCACCCAGAGACCCCCCACATCCCAGTGGACGGTTACAGGTTCAGGAGGAGTGCTGCTCTCCAATCAGGGGACCGGGCCTTATATAACATATGTGACGACAGGCAAAATAGTGGATATGGGAATAAAAGACGCCAATAATATGGGAGGTGCTATGGCACCTGCGGCCGTGGATACAATCCTTACCCATTTCAAAGATACGGGGCTGTCTCCTGACTTTTATGACCTTATAGTCACAGGAGACCTTGGATTGGTGGGGAAGGACATCTGCGAGGAAATACTTGAGAGTGAGGGATATGATATACACGAGAGATACAATGACTGCGGCTTGATGATATATGACAGGAAAAAGCAGGATGTACACGCCGGAGGCAGCGGTTGTGCCTGCTCAGCGGCAGTTCTCGCAGGTTTTATATTAAACGAGGTGCGCAACGGCAACCTGAATAATGTCCTGTTTGTAGCGACGGGTGCTCTGCTAAGCCCTACCAGCACCCAGCAGGGGGAATCAATACCCAGCATTGCCCATGCTGTGAGCATACAGAGGACATTGAGCAGAGAGGGTTAGCGATGGGAAAGAGGTGATTTAATGCAGAACGGGCTGTTGACATATATAAATGCTTTTCTCGTCGGAGGGATAATATGTTCCATCGGACAGGTGCTTATTGACAAAACAAAACTTACGCCGGCAAGAATTCTGGTTCTGTTTGTAACCTCAGGCGCCATCCTTACGGCGCTGGGAATATACCAGAAGATTGTGGATATCGGGGGTGCAGGCGCAACCATACCTCTGACAGGCTTTGGATACAACCTTGCCAAAGGCGCCTTCCAAGATGTCGATAAAAATGGTATTCTGGGCGCTTTTACCGGAGGTATAAAAGCTGCTGCAGCAGGCATCACAGCGGCAATATTTTTTGGGTATATAGCTTCGGTGGTTTTTACACCTAAAGCAAAGAGATAGGAGGAGCCGATGGATAAACGGAATGTGATTGTGGTGACTGACGGAGACAGCGTTGCCCGGAGCGCCGTGGAAAGGGCAGCTTTCAATATCGGAGGAAGGTGCATTTCCGTTTCATCGGGGAACCCTACAGCCCTGACAGGCCATGAGCTTGCAGAGCAGATAAAAAAGGCAGCCAAGGATCCTGTTGTGGTGATGGTTGATGACAGGGGAGCGGAAGGTGCGGGCAGGGGGGAAAAGGCTTTGGAAGTCCTCCTGAAAGATGAGTCTGTCAATGTGTTGGGCATAGTGGCTGTATCCTCCAACGGAAAAGACTGTGACGGAATAAAAGTTACCTGCTCAATTACAAAAGAAGGGGAGGTCATCGAAGGAGCAGTAGATAAATATGGCAATAAAGCAGGTGATGATGAAATATGCGGCGATACGCTGAGTATATTAAAAGGCCGAGATGACCTCATAATTGTAGGCATCGGGGACCCGGGGAAAATGGATTTTAATGATGAAATATTGAAGGGGGCTCCAATCACGACTAAAGCCCTTCAGGAAATATTAAAGAGAAGCAACTTCAGTAATTAAGTAAAATATTCGATGACTGCCTCGGGGAACCTTTCCCTGATAAGGTAAGAGATATACTCCTTCATCTCTGCTGCCGTTTCCTTCGGATACACATATTTAAACCTGCCGAATTTGCCCCATTTAAGCATGCGCCTGGACTCGTCCATGTCCAGCTTGGTTCCGGGAAACCTTTGGAGGATAAAACTTTTGGCAGTGGGCGTAAACCTATGCTGGATGAGCTCGAAAGTTACAGGCTCAGGAGATTTGGCCACATCGACTTTCTGCTTCAGCTTATCGAATAATTCAAGGTAATCCTCCTTCCACCCATCGTACACCATTATAGGCGCCACTATAAAACCAATGGGATATCCAGCGTCTGCTACCTTGGCTGCCGCCAAAATCCGTTCGTCAAAATCTGCCGTGTTGTGCTCAAAGTTCTTTATGACATACCTTGAGTTTATGCTCACCCTGAAGCGGGTGTGACCGCTGTGATTCAGATTCAGAAGGGGATCTACATTACTGAATTTTGTGACAATGCGCAGCCTTCCGTTGTCAAGACGACTGAAAAACTCTATGGTTTGGGCCAGGCTTCCTGTAATGTGCTCCAGCGCCAGAGGGTCACCGGCGCTTGCCACTTCGAAAGTAGTGAGCCGGTCGCCGTTTTTAGCTATATGCCTTTTTATGGCATTAAAAATATCTTCAAGATTTACATAGGTCCTTAAATAGGGCCTATAGCCCTGGGTAGTCTGGAGATAGCAGTATTCGCAGCTTCCGGGACAATTTGTCACAAGGGAGAATTCGAAGTCGGCGGATGGTTTGCATACATCAAAGGTCATGCTTTTTTTGGTAGCTACCGCCAGGGTTTTTTTGGAACGCGCATATTTTTGCTTTTCAGTAGTTCCGGCAATAGAGCGGTAGACATTTTGAACACCGGTTTGTATAATCTCAATTCCTTTATCTTCAAAGTATTTATACAGCTTCCGTCCAAGAGGATACTTGAGAGCCGACGGCTCAAAGAATACTCTTTCAGGCATAAACAGCTTCATATTATCTGTTCCTTTCCTTTCCACCCCCCAAATGTATATTATTTCTTTGAAAAATATAGTTTATTACTAGAATTTCTCGGGAAAAAATTATTATAAAAAAAAGAAGGATTTTTGCAGTTTATGTAGAATATCAGTAAAAATATATAATAGGGCTTTAGAACCAGACGTCGAAAATGTATAATAGGACTTTGGAATTAGATATCAAAAGTGATATAATAAAATTTTAAGATTAAATGTGATAATTTGTTTTTTTTATTGCAGAGTATAGTGCTAATGTTACAAGAAAGCAAGAGATAACCCGGAGGAAGGTGTGAGTTGCCAATGAATGTGGAATATATTAACCCTTTCATCGAAGCAAGCCAGACGGTATTAAAGCAGATCGCAGGGGTAGAGGCAAAGCTTGGGAAAGTATATTTGAAGAATTCGCCGTACAAGAGTGATGATGTTATGGTGATAGTCGGCCTGACGGGTAAAATCAGGGGCCAGGCCATATTCACAATGAGCAAGCAGGTTGCGATGAGAATTGCATCAAACATGATGGGCGGAATGCCTATCGCTGAGTTGGATGAGATGTCTAAAAGCGCTATTGCGGAGATGACAAATATGATACTCGGAAACACCGCTACGATATTATACAATAGAGGAGTGGGAGTAGAGATAACTCCGCCCTCGCTTTTGATGGGTGAGAACATACAGATATCCTCAAACAAACTTAAGACAATTTGCATTCCGCTTATTTTAAATAATAATGATGTGATGGAGATAGATATCTCTGCTGAGGATATGTAGGTGTTGCCTTTTAAAATTGCAGCTGCTGCTCGGAAGTTGAAACTTAAAAAGCTGTTGCCGAAAAATCAATGGGATGCGGCCCATGTGCCAAGGCGTGTTTAATACCAGTTTAATACCAGGATCAAAGTCCGAATTTATGTCTGTGCATATGTGTAATCAAACTGCAAAAATGCCGAAATTTAAACAAAAGAGATGCTCGAAATGAAGTGCACCCCAAATGTTAGACACATTCTAATATTGGCTCTACGTCAAATGTTGGGGTTAACCAAGTAAAATGAAGTAACCTATGAATTATTGGCAGATGATCAAGTATGGTCATCTGCCATTCTTATGTATAGCTTTAAGCCATAGCATGCAG
>Ga0134099_1000113_pt1 | contig 103416 bp, 98 predicted proteins | sample 10_taG_2_FD_105482 | JGI IMG/M metagenome (GOLD analysis project Ga0134099, IMG submission 105482) | Switchgrass degrading microbial communities from high solid loading bioreactors in New Hampshire, USA - 10_41_5_180_A2 metaG | ecosystem: Engineered > Bioreactor > Semi-continuous > Anaerobic >...
TGCCCCGTCCTTCTTCGGCTCTTGGCGCCAAGGCATCCGCCGTGCGCTCTTTCTAACTTGACCTGATTGGACATTGAATCCTAAGGGTTTCACGAGAAGTTTTTCTCTTCGCATGTTACCCTTCTTTTCCGTTGTGCAGTTTTCAAGGTGCAGTTCGCGGCCGGCGTCAGTTCGCCGGCCAGCAAAAATGATTTTACCATGGATACAGACGGCTGTCAACTGGAGTACACCATCACTCCTGCTACCGGCCCCTCTGTGTCTGCGCTTGGCACGCACTCTTCACCATTAACTGCTTTTCATTGACAATCTTCCCGATATTGGGTACCATATCCGCAGATCCGAAAGGAGGGATCCGCATGTGCGGCCGCTTCACCTTAACCAGCGACATGGATATTCTCATGTACCGTTTCGCCGCAGTCATGATGCCTGACTTGACTTATCTTCCACGTTACAATATTGCCCCCACCCAACCTGTCGCGGCAGTGGTCAATGAACAGGGGATAAAGATCATCAAGGAATTTCGGTGGGGATTGATTCCATCCTGGGCCAAGGATGAAAAACTGGCCGTCAAGATGATCAATGCCCGCAGTGAAACTCTCGCTGTCAAACCGGCGTTCAAGTACCTGCTGACCCGGCGGCGCTGCCTGATCCCTGCCACTGGCTTTTATGAGTGGATCAGCAGCACAAAGCCAAAGCAGCCGGTTTACATCACGCTGAAATCCGAGGAGTTGTTTGCCTTTGCCGGGCTGTGGGATGAGTGGCGGTCACCGGCGGGTGTGGTTTATTCCTGCACAATTATTACAACGGATGCGAACAGCTTGATTCAACCTGTCCACAACCGCATGCCGGTGATCCTCAGGCCGGAACAGGAGCAGATCTGGCTTGATCCTGAGGTGAGTGAGCACAGCTTGCTGCTGCCGATGCTGAAGCCTTATCCAAGTGAGGAAATGGAGATGTACCGGGTAAGCCCGCTGGTAAATTCGCCGTGGAATGACAGCCCCGAATGCATCAAACCCGTTGGCGGCAGTGCACCCTGCCCTTGATCATCCACCGACGACGATGTATCTGACAGCTGCCAGCAGCAGGACACCTGGTATGCCCAACAGCCCAGCCACCAGGACGGTAATCGGGTTGATGGCCAAATACAGCCCGAAATAACCGCCGATCAGGTTAAAAGCAGCCAACAGCAGCCCTCCGATAATGCCGTTAATCAAAAGCCTGGCAATCACCCGCAGGGGAATCAACAGCAGCCTGGCTACGATGAATAGAATCACCAAGCCCAGTAAATATGAAAACACTATGGACAGGTTCATGGCAATTCCTCCAAAAAAAGGGTTCGTCCCTAACATATATGTCAGGAACAAACCCTTTTAGAACAGCAGTTGGACTAGGTCCCGCACCGGGTTTTGTATTTTTTCAACAAGTACATGTATTTACGTTCGGCTGCTTCCATCGAATAAACTGCATAGTCGATCAAGTCTGGGTCGGTGAGGTTGTTGAAAAAACTGCACGCTGCCTGCCAGTCATTTTTAGCACTTTCCACCTGCTGGCGCAACGCGTCCGGATCCTCTTCTCCGTATGCATCCACAGCGTACGCGTCTGGGTCGGAAAACAGCCAATAAGCAAACCGGTGCAGAACTGAGCTTCTCTGTTCTGCCATGGCCTCACCCCGTTCGCCCAAGATCTGCTTCCTTTTTAGTATAACGATCACAGGGTGAGGATATACACCAAGCCTACAGTTCGCGCCGTCCTTCGATGGCTTTCGTCAAAGTTATCTCATCAACGTACTCCAGATCGCCGCCCACCGGCATGCCGTGGGCGATGCGGGTAACCTTTATGCCCAAAGGCTTGATCAGGCGCGCCAGGTACATAGCCGTGGCTTCCCCTTCAACATCAGGATCAGTTGCCAGGATGACCTCTCTCACACCACTTTGCAGCCGCTCAAGCAGTTCCTTGATCCGCAAATCGCCAGGCCCAATCCCCTCCAGCGGCGCAATCGCCCCATGGAGCACATGATACAGCCCCCGGAAACTGCGCGTTTTCTCCAAAGCGACTATATCCCGGGCTTCCTCAACAACACAAATCACCGACTGCTCCCGTGTGCTGTCGCTGCAGATAGCGCACGGATCCGTGTCGGTGAGGTTATAGCACAAAGAGCAGTAATGGATATGCTCTTTGGCAAAGGTGAGGGCTGAAGCCAGGCTTTGCACACTTTCCGCCGGCTCCTCAATGATGAAGAAGGCAAGCCTCTGGGCGGTCTTCGGGCCAATCCCGGGCAGCTTTCTCAGTTCATCGATCAACCTTGACAAAGGTCTTGGATAACTCGCCATTAAAACAACCCCGGAAGCATGCCAGGAATGTTCAGCCCCCCGGCGACCTTCTGCATCTCTTGGGCTGCCATTTCCTGGGATTTGCGCAGCGCTTCATTGACAGCAGCCATGACCAAATCCTCGAGCAGTTCCACATCATCGGGATCCACTGCTTCCGGCTTGATCTTGACGGCAATGATTTCTTGTGCACCGTTGGCTGTGACAGTGACCACACCACCGCCGGCCGATGCCTCAACAGTCTTGTTCTTGAGTTCTTCCTGCGCCTTGGCCATGTCTGCCTGCATTTTCTGGACCTGCTTGAGCATCTTCTGCATATTCATGTTCAGACGCCACCTTTCTACTGATCCTTTATGTTAATCACCTTTCCACCGAACAGCTTGAGGGCTGCCTTTACCGATTCGTCAAGTTCCGGCTGGGGATCTTGGCTCGGTTCAGCCCCCGCCTGCGGCTGAGGTTCTGTATCCGCTTTTTGATGCGGCTCCGGGTTTGGCTCCCTTCCCACCTGATCCGGCACCGCATCTGCCTGCTGTTCGACATTGCCCATAACACACGTGATCGTCAGCGGAGAGCCAAACATCTTCATCAACGCCCGCTCGGCCGGCTCCCGGTGTCTATCCTGCTCGATGCTGGCTTTATGGAATCCCCGGCCCTGCGGGAAAGCAATCACCAGCTCATCACCCCTGAGGCTGACTGGAAACCCTTCGCGCAGAAATGCTTCCGGCTGGACCAAGCGTTCACTGCGCAGAAGCTGCAGGTAATCCTGCCATCTGGCCTGGATCATCTCCAGCTTTTCCTGATCACCGCTTAAAGGATTGAGCTGCGCCGGCTGCGGCGCCTTCTGTTCCTCTCTCGGCAGCCCAGCATCGGCAGCCCTGACTCCCGTACGCTCAAGATTGGCCAGCTTCTGCTCCAGCTGATCAATCCGCGCTTGCAGGTCCTCAACCGAGGGAGCCGCCTGGATCAGGCGCAAGACGGCCAATTCCAAGGGAATACTCGTCTCGCTGACAAACCGCATATCCCGTTCACATTCAGCAAAAGCCATCATGATCTGCAGCAGCCGCTCATTATCCCAATTTATACCTATGTCAGGCAGTGTTGTTTGACACACCACCGCTTTGCGCAGATAAGCGAGTAGGTCCCGGACAAACTGGCTTAGGCTTTTCCCATCCAGGTAGAGTTCCTGAATCTGCCGGAACAGCTCTGCGCTGTCGCAGCGATCCAGCGCTTTCAGGAAGGCCGTGATCCGCTCCCGGGTCACCACTCCCAGCACTGTGCTCACCGTTTCCACGCTGAGCTTGTCCGAATAAGCAAGGCACTGCTCCACAATGCTGAGGGCATCGCGCATCCCGCCGCCGGCGTGCTCGGCAATGATATCCAGCGCGTCAGCTTCGGGAATTATTCCCTCTTTGCCCAGGACATACTGCAAATGCTGCTTGATGTCTGCAGCGGAGAAGCGTTTGAAGTCATAACGCTGGCAGCGGGAAAGGATTGTTGTCGGAACCTTCTGTGGGTCGGTGGTGGCAAGAATGAACACTACGTTCTGCGGCGGCTCTTCCAGTGTTTTCAGCAGAGCGTTGAACGCCCCCTGGGTGAGCATGTGGACCTCGTCAATGATGTAAACCTTGTAACGCCCGTTCACTGGAGCATACTGCACCAGTTCTCTCAACTTGCGGATTTCCTCGATTCCCCGGTTGGAGGCACCGTCGATCTCGATCACGTCAAGCGCATTTCCCTGTGTAATCTCCACACACTGCGGGCACTGGCCGCAAAAATTGGATGTAGGCCCGTCCACACAGTTCAAGCCCTTGGCAAACAAGCGGGCCATGGTTGTCTTCCCTGTGCCCCTGGGCCCGGAAAACAAGTAGGCATGGCTGATCCTGCCTGAATCGAGCGTGTTCCGCAGTGCCCGGACAATATGTGTCTGTCCCACTACTTCAGCAAAATTCTGGGAACGCCAACGGCGGTACAGCGACAGATATGCCATTTGACTCCCTCCACAAGGAATTCGGGCAAATAAAAATGCCGTGCACCTATTTTCGAAAGGACCTTCCAGGCGGCACCCAACCAGTTAGCTCAGGCCAGGCACCCTCGCGGCACATAAGAGATTTTACTTACCGCTGCTTCCTTCCGGACCTGACGGGGTTCGTAAAGTCTTATTGCGCGAGACCCAACCGTCAACACCACTTAATTGGACCAGGCCCCACAAGATCAATCCTCGAATAGGAGTTCGACCCCGCTATAGCGGATTGCGGGTACAGGGCACCGCTACCTCCCCGTCTAGCACGGCATCAACATCATATCAGATGTGGGTTGTGATGTCAAGATAAGCAGCCTGGATCGGATCCGCGTGTCCCCCCGCCGCTTATTAATTCAAAAAACTCCCAGGAAATCCCTGCAAATGGCTCTCTGTCAAAAAGGAGCCCATCCGGCTCAACGGTATTGAGGCTCCTCATCTTTGATGTGCGCCAGTCTTCCTTTCAAGCGCGGGATCATTTCTTCAATCTGCCGCGACATGGACGCGAACATTTCACTTACGTCAGGTTGTTCCGTTTCCAGCGCATGGTTCTTCAGCTGACCGCACAGGATTTCAGCGTCGGCGATTGTTTTTTCCAGTCTGGTTTTGACTGTCATCTATTCACCTCCCTGGGCTTGCCGTTTGATCATATTCTGCCCAGAAAAGGCCTTGCTAAAGCAAAAACAACCGGCTCAGCGGTTGTTTATCGTCAAATGGCGGAGAGAGAGGGATTCGAACCCTCGAGGGGCTCATCACCCCTACACGATTTCCAGTCGTGCCTGTTCGACCACTCCAGCATCTCTCCACGTTTATTTATGGCACTGGCGGAGAGGGTGGGATTTGAACCCACGGGACACAAAAGTGTCCAACGGTTTTCGAGACCGCCACATTCGGCCGCTCTGTCACCTCTCCTGATTATACTTGGCTTGTTTTCTCAGATTGCCGAAAAACTCCTTCAGCAGCTGCCCACAGGTTTCCCCGCAGACACCTTCGATGACTTCCACCCGGTGATTCAACCGGGGATCCTGCACCAAATTCATCAGCGACGCAACCGCGCCGGCTTTGGGATCACCCACCCCGTAAACCAGAGTGTGAATCCGGGCATTGACGATAGCTCCTGCACACATTGGGCAGGGCTCTAATGTAACATATAACCGGGTATTTGTCAACCGCCAGCTTCCCAAATGCCGGGCCGCTTCCCTGATGGCAATCATCTCGGCGTGGGCTGTGGGGTCACCAAGCGTTTCCCGCCGGTTGAAACCCCGGCCGATGATTTCGTCATTCAGCACGACAACGGCACCGACAGGCACTTCAGCATACTCAAGCGCCTTTTTCGCCTCAATGATCGCCTGTTCCATAAAATACTCATGCATCTGAAACCCTCACACGCTTTGATTATACAGAATACTGGGACCAAAAGTCAAGCTCCAACAGATACTGCTGGAGCTTGATATCGACATTCTAACAGAAGAGACCTATGGCTTCTCTTGGGCATCTGGCTCCAGGCCAAACCCACCCTGCTGATTGATGAGCGACTGTTCAGCAGCGGCGATCATCCTGCGAACCATATGTCCCCCAACAGCACCGCATTCACGAGAAGAAATGTTACCCCAGTACCCCGATTTGTACTCAGGGTTGATGCCCAGCTCGTTGGCCACCTCATACTTGAACTGCTCCATAGCCTGGGCAGCTTCAGGGATCACCTTACGGTTTCTACTCTTGCTGCCTCGTGCCATCATGTCACCTCCTTCGGTCTCCCACTGCTAGTATAACCCCTACGCTCGGGCTTTAGCCTGGTAAGATCCCTCAGCAAAAGCGAGGCAGCCCAAAGCTGGGCTGCCTGTTATTCAATTGTCGAACTGGTCAGCTGTTAGGCTTGAGTATTGGGCTCTTGCGGGAAACCAGCGCGGAAGTTCACCTGGCCGCCCTGGCCGATCAGCGACTGTTCGGCCGCGGCGATCATCCGCCTGACCATATGTCCACCAACCGCACCGCATTCGCGGGACGAGATGTTACCCCAGTAGCCAGTCTTGTACTCAGGATTGATGCCCAACTCAGTCGCCACTTCGTACTTGAACTGATTCATAGCCTGAATCGCTTGCGGTATGACTTTGGTATTGGAACTGCTTGAACCTAGTGCCACCATATTCACCTCCTTAAATTCCGGCGCATGCTTAATGTACCCAGTTAGCTCGGAACATAAGCAGGTGGAGATCTGGTGGGCTTGCCAAAATAATAAAAAAGCCCCGTTCAGGGGGCTATAGCGAAATCGCGTTCACCGGGCAGGAATCTGCCGCCTCCTGGCAGCAGCCGGCCGCGTCACAATCAGCATCTTCCACCACATCTGCCAAATTGTCATCATTCATGTAAAACACATCCGGGCAAATCTCCGTGCACAGCCCGCAGCCAATGCAGAGATCATGATCTACACGCGGATTAGCCATTGTCTCCTAATTCCTCCTTTATCAGCCGACTCGTTCAAACATATCTTTCCCAACGCCGCAATCGGGGCATACCCAGTCATCGGGCAAATCTTCAAACGCTGTTCCCGGCTCGATGTCCTGGGTGGGGTCGCCAACCTCCGGATCATAGACATAGCCGCACACTGTGCATTCCCATTTTTCCATACATTCAACCTCCTGTTTGTATTTTGCAGATTTCCAAAACATCTGCCAGCGTAGTTTGGGATAAAACATTCAACATCGCATTCTGAGCTTTCTTCCACACCGGGTTCAAAGGACAATGATCCTCTTTTGTGCAGCTCCCCCCAACGGACAAGCACTTGGTAATCGCGATCGGGCCTTCAATCAATTCCACTATTTCCAGCACGCTGATTTTGTGCGGATCACTGATCAGGCGCACACCGCCGCCGGGTCCGCGCATTCCCTCTACCCATCCTTTGTTTCCTAGTAAAGCGACAATCTGGGGAAGAAAGTTGGCTGGGATATTCTGCCGGTAAGCAATTTCTTTGGAAGAAATGTATTGACCGGGGTTCATCGCCAATTCCAGGAGGGCACTGATGGCATACTCAGCCTTTTTTGTTATTTCCATCAAAGAACCTCCCCCTCACAGGGAAAAAAAGAGACAATTATTATTTCTTTACTCAAATTATACACTTCGGGCTGCTGGATGTCAACAGAACCGAGCCTACCCTTGCGGCGCGCAAACCTAGACCGTATAATATTAATAAGGGAACTAATATTGCTATTTTGACTTAGATTTGTTAATATATGGTAAATATGTGTTGATTAATTGAAAAGGAGTTTGGCACATGGAACGGATTGGCATTATTGATCTGGGGTCGAATTCTGTGCGGCTGGTGATCGTCGAGGTTGACGACAACCGAGCTTATTACCAAAGAGAAAACCTAAAAGAGACTGTACGCCTCGTATCCGAAATAGATGAAAACGGCATCCTTTCGGAAAAAGCGATGCACTATGCCATTGAAACTATTCAGCTGTTTCTCCGCTTGTGCAAAACGCGGCATGTTGACCACCTAATCACCGTAGCCACCGCCGCGGCCCGCCAGGCTAAAAACCGGAAAGCTTTCATGGAGCGGATCCGCCAGGAGACCAACCTAGAGTTCAAGGTGCTTTCCGGCGAGGAGGAAGCTTATTACGGTTACCTCGGCACGGTGAACACCATGCCCCAGACCTCCGGGCTGATGGCCGATTTAGGCGGCGGATCCCTGAAACTGGTCTCATTTGTCGACCGGGTGATGGAGAACTGCCACCATCTGCCGTTCGGATCAGTGACATTGACCAATAACTACAAAACCATGGATCGGCCTGATCCTCAAGCACTGCAGGACCTGGAGCGCGACCTTACCAATGCTTACCGTGCTGTGCCCTGGATCCAGGGCAGCCACCCAATTATTGGTGTGGGAGGCACATTCCGCTCGCTGGCCCGAGTCGTCCGCAAAGCGAAGGAATACGTCCCAGACATCACCGATGCTTACGAATTGGATTACGAGGATGTGCTTAAATGCTACCAGCGGCTCTCGCAGATGTCACTGGAAGAGCGCTTGGCCGTCCCCGGGCTGGAACGTGCCCGGGCGGACATCATTGTGGCTGGAACGGCGGCGATCAAGTGCCTGATGGAAGTCAGCGGGCGCCAAAAGATCATCACCAGCACCACCAGCATCCGCGACGGGCTGCTTTACGAGCATCTGCACCGCTATACCAAAGACCCCATCGTCCTGAGCGTGATTACACACCACATCGACAATCTGATCCTCTATTACAAGCTTGAAGAGAACCATCTGCGCCGTGTTTCCAACCTGGCGGTAACGCTGTTTGACCAGTTAGCCAAGGTTCACGGCATGAACGGGTTTGAACGCCGCCTGCTGCTGATCGCCAGCCTCTTGCATGAGATCGGCAGTGTCATCGATGTGGAAGGGCGCGACAAACACACCCTGTACATGCTGCTCAACGCCCCCGTGCACGGGCTGACGCACCGGGAAAGAGTGATTGCCGCATATGTCGCCGCTTCTCATGACGATCTCTACTTGGCCAACATTGAGCAGTACGTCTCCCATGGGCCTCTGTTGGAAGAAGACGTAGAGCTGATCAAGAAACTGGCAGTCCTACTCCAGATCGCCCACGCCTTGGACCGCGGCCAGACAGGCACGGTCACCCGCATCAAAGCAGACGTGCACGAAGACAAATGCGTCCTAACCCTGCGGGCCAAATCTCATGCAGAGCTCGAGATCAACGACGCCCAGCGCAGGGAGCGGGCTTTCGCCAAAGCGTTCGGGTGCGGATTAACGGTAACCCGCAGCGACGACCTATACTGAGCCTTTACTAATCAGCAATCACATGCCACTGAATGTGGGCGGCCAGAATCCGGGCAAACTGCTCTAAACCGTTTTGATCCACAGCATCAAAACGGTTTAGTTTTGGGCTGTCAATATCCAGAACTCCCCGGATTTTCTCCCCGTCAAACAGGGGCACCACGATTTCTGCATTGGAATCTGGGTCGCAGGCAATATGGCCGGGGAACTGATGAACGTCCGGCACAAGGATGGTCCGCCTCTGGGCCACAGCTGTGCCGCACACTCCCCTGCCGACTTGGATCCGGATGCAGGCCGGCTTGCCCTGGAACGGGCCCAAAACCAGCTCACCCCCTTTGAGTAAATAAAACCCGGCCCAGTTGAGATCCGGCAGCCGGTAGAACAAAAGGGCGCTGGCGTTGGCCAGATTGGCGATTGCATCCTTTTCCTCCCCGATCAGCTCCTGGAGTTCCCGGTTCAGGTTTGCATAAAATGCTGTCCGATCCATTGCGCATCACCTGTTCCAGTATTCTGCGCAGGATGGCAAAACCCTCCATGAAAAAGGCACCCGGCATGCCAGGTGCCTTTGGCGCTAAACATGGACAGGCTCGCGGAGCTCTTCGGTGTGTGCCTCCTCAAGTGTTTCCAGGCTGAACACCTGCTCCTTGATATCCTTGAGTGTTGTGGGCGGCTGATACATGAGGTTGTAGTATTCGGTAAGCGTCCGCTCGATCGTAAACCGGTTTTCCGCCATGGCAATCGCCTTGTTCATCATCTCTACCCACTTTTTGCGGTTCTCATAGTAGGTGGGGATTACTTCGTTCAGCAGCACATCGTATAGGCTTGCGGCGTCGACCCGGGTTTGTTCAGGCCCTTCATAACCGCCGCCCACCTGCCAGCCGTTCTCACCGTGGACACAGCCTTCCGGCCACCAGCCGTCAAGAATGCTCAAATTCAGCACTCCATTGAGGGAGGCTTTCATCCCTGATGTCCCCGAAGCTTCCAGCGGCCGCTGCGGGGTGTTCAGCCAGACATCGCAGCCGGAAACCATCAGTTTGGCAATGCCCATGTGGTAGTTTTCAAGGAAGACCACACTCTCAGGATAGCGTTCCACATACCGCATCAGGGTTTCGGCTATCTGTTTGCCCACATTGTCCAAGGGGTGGGCTTTGCCGGAAAAGACAAGCTGTACTACCCGATCTTTTAGCAGCGGCTCGATGATCTTGAGGCTGTGGAAGATAAGGCCGCTGCGCTTGTAGGCCGCGATCCGCCTGGCAAAGCCGATGAGCAGGCTGTCCGGGTCCAGCCTGACCCCGGTCTTTTCCTCGATGTATTTCAGCAGCTGCCGCTTGGCCGTCATGTGCGGCCGCCAGAGATTGCCCTGGGTTTGGTAGATCTGGGCGATCTGCGGATGCTGCCAGGTCTTGCGGTGCACACCGTTGGTAATGGCAATGATCGGGGAAGTGCCGGGGTTGCCCCGCCACATGGAGCGGGCGGTCATGCCGTGGAGCTGCGATACACCGTTGGCGATGTAGCTCAGCCGCAGGCCCGCCACAGTCATGTTGAACGGATCCCCGCCGATCTGCACCACCTGATCATAATCCAAACCGTCGTAGGCTCCCATGAAGCGCAGCAAATCGTGGGAGTGCTCTTCATTCCCAGCCATCACCGGCGTATGGGTTGTGAACACGATCTGCTGTCTGGCAGCTTCCCAAGCATCCTCAAACGACATACCTTTGGCCATATACTCGCGGATCAGCTCGAAGCCGCAGAATACGGCGTGCCCTTCGTTCAGGTGGTAAATGTCCACATCAATGCCCAAAGCCCTCAGCGCCCGCACCCCGCCGATGCCGAGGATCATTTCCGCGGCTACCCGGTCTTGGCCGTCGCCGTAGTACAGCTGCCGGGTCATCCAGGCATTTTCCGGATCAACACTGGCATCCAAAAGGTACAGCGGGGAGTTGCCGAATTTTTCTGCTTTCCATACTTTACACCGCACATCCTGGCCGCGCACCTGGATGGTAACGGTGACCCCGGTGTCCACCAAGTGTTCCCGGGAATATTCTTGGGCGCAGTCATAAGGCCGGTGATCTTTGTCAATGTACTGATCGGTATAACCTTCATCCCAAAGAATGCCTACCCCTATAAACGGAAGGTCGAGATCGTTTGCCGCCTTCAGCAAATCGCCCGCCAGGATCCCCAACCCTCCGGAATAGATTGGAAAGCTCTCATCCAAACCAAATTCCATGCAAAAATAAGCTACTAGTGGTTTACGTTGGCCGTAAGCCCCCATCAGTGTCACTCCTTCTAGGCTAATCTTCTAGCTGATCTGTGCCAGGATCTCTGCGACAGTCCCTAGACGAAAAACGCGGTAATCAAGATTGGGGAAGATATTGTCTTTGCTCTCCAAATCGGCCAAATACTGGGCATCGACCCGGCCGGAACGGATCTGCCGTTCCAGCTGCCAGAACCGCTCAACGTGCTGATGCGTCCTCATCACAGCGTATTCTGTCATCGTGCCTGCTTTCATGATGAACGCCCAGTCGCTGCTCTGGGCCAGCAGCACCTCCCGGGCAGCCTGGTTCAAAGCCCTGTACAGCAGATCGTCGCCGGTCTCCGCATTGGCCAGTTCTGCCATAGCCCGGGCGATCATGGATAGATGGCGGTAGATCCAAGCGTTGCAGTCGTCGAGCCAAACTTCGTTATAGCCGTTGTACCCCCAGCTGGACATGGAAGGCTGGGCGACCTGATTGACCGGATAGCGTTTTAAGTATTCCCCGGGAGTGCCTAATTTAATTGTCCTTTGATCAAAGGCGATCTTGCGGATCAGGTATTCCAGCCACTGCGGGCCTTCAAACCACCAGTGGCCGAACAGTTCAGCATCGTAGGGCGCAGTGATAATTGGTTCCCGATCCATGTGCAGACAAAGGTACTCCACCTGCTTTTCCCGGTTGAACATGAAATTCCCCGCATGGACCGCCGCTGTCTCCAAGGCCGCCTCGCGGCAGTACGGCTGTTTGTCGTCGGTTCTGCCTGTGATCTTATAGTACTTGATCCCAGTATGGCCCCTGTGATCGCTGTAGAGGTAAGGCCGCACATAGTCGTAGTCTAAATCATAGCCAATATCCCGGTAAAAATCCCGATAGTTGTAATCGCCGGGATAGCCTTCAGTCGAGCTCCAGACCTGTTTGGAGCTTTCCAAATCCCGGCCGAAGAAAGCTACACCCGCCGGAGACAAGATAGGGGCGAACATGGCGTACCTGGGCTTCGGGCGGCTGTGCATCACGCCGTGGGTATCCAAGATGGTGTACTTGATCCCGTGCTTGCGCAGAACCAGATCGACACCCGGCGCATAGCCGCACTCCGGCAGCCAGAAACCCTCCGGATCTCGATGGAATTGTTCCCGGTACCAATTGACACCGACGCTGATTTGGGCCTCAACCGCCTCGGGACGATCCATCAAGGGCAGATAGCCGTGGGTGGCGCCGGAAGCAATGATTTCCAACACGCCCTGATCCTGCAGCCTGGCGAAAGCAGCGACGAGATTACCCCCGTGTTTGCCGACAAATGCCTCCCGCCCCCTGACAAACATTTCGTGGTACATTTGGGCCAAGGCGTAGAACTGAGGCTGGAAGCGGGTCCGCTCCAGCTCCTTTTCCGCAAGCTCAATCAGGCGGTTGAGGTGCCCAACATAACGTTCGACCAGTAGGGGATCCTGCAGCATCGAACCCAAAGTCGGTGTGATGGACATGGTGATTCTGCAGGGGACTTGATCCTGCACAATCCGGTCAAACATCGCCAAAAGCGGCAGATAAGTTTCGGTGATCGCTTCAAACAGCCACAGTTCTTCCAACGTCCGTTCCCGTTCCGGGTGCCGGACATATGGGAGATGAGCGTGGAGAATGATGGCTAAAATTCCTTTTGCCTCTGTCACAGCCACAACCCTTTCTAATATGTTTCTTTCGTGACCAACGTCACAACTGAACGCACTTGCGAGCCGTCCCTGCTTACAGCCTTGATGGGGAAGATTGAGCAGCCTTCCCTCAGGGAGTATCTTAGCGTGAATGATCCATCTTGTTTGACGGCAACTGGTTCGCCCTGGATGTACACGGCGGCGCCTGGGGTGGCTCTGCCGTAAATGATGACCTCTGTATCCAGCGTCAGATTCAGATCTTGGGCTGGAAGCGGCTGCTGCGGCATCGGGCTGGAAATGTGCCACCGCTGAGGTGAGGCCAGATAAGTCCTCCTCACAGAAGCTTCATACTGCTGGTAAAGCTGTTCGATCGTTGCCCACTGCTCGTCTTCTTCCTCACTTACCCCGCCGAAAGGCGTCACGACAAAATTTGATGAGAGCAGTGTAATAGTACCGTTTGCCCCGATCAGCAGCATCTCGATCTGGTAACAGCTGCCAGGATCGGGTAAATACAAATATTGAGCCCCGACGGGGGACTCAACCGTAACATCACACACAATCTGCCGCTCGGGCCCTTGCCCTTTCCAGACTCTCAGGGCCTTGCGGGCAGCATGGTCTCCCCCCAAAGCGGAGACTGCCTGCCTAAGCTGGTCTTCAGTCAGCTCCCAAAAGACATAGGCCCAATGGATGTTCTTGACCAGGCACACCAAGTGAGGTGTGCCATAGCGCTCAGGCAAAGGAGGTTTGGCTGAACCGTGTTCGTGTGCGTTCAAAACTATGCTCCTCCTCCTAAAAGAATGTTTTCAATCCGTTCCGCCCAGGCTTGCGCCAATGCGTCAGCTTCTTCGCTTGTGCCTGCTTCACTGTAGATGTGAAACAGTGGTTCATCTCCATCCGGGACAATAAAAGCCCAGCCCTGTTCAGAGCGGTATCTGATCCCGTCGAGAAAGTCGGTGCGCTCAGGGTCAGCCGTTACAATCATGCTGCGCATCACCTTGCCGATACTCTCCCATGGGCAAAAAACACTTTTGTGGGTGCGGCTCCGTTCCAAAGTGCACACATCACGCAAAGGTTTGCCTTCCGCTTTTAAGCAGCTTAAGGCTTCTCCGAGCGTAACGAGGGGTTCGATGTAGGGGAAATGCTCAATCTCGGCGGTGTGATCCAGCTGAATGTTGCCGAGCTCGGAGGCAACCTCCATCCAAGCCCTGGGATCGGTCTTGGTCCAGGCGACTTCCACGCCGTGTTCCCTGGCAGTGTCAGCCACATGGGTGGAAACGTTGGCCGGGACTGCAACTTTCTCTTGCCGGCGCAGTCTCTGCCCGTACACAAACAACTCCCACCATTGATCACCGCTGAGGGCGGTACCTAAGCGGTCCGCCACCTCCCATTGATCACCCCGGATGCGGACTGTCAGTTCCGGATCCCGATCTGTGATCGTGCATCCGGCGGTTTCGAGGAATTGTTTAACTAGTTTGCCCAGTTCACGGCCGTCGGCATCCACCTTTACCCGGAACCCCTTGAGGTGCGGCGCGTAAAGCCTGGCCACACTGGATATATACTGTTTGATTAGATCTGGAACAAACGCCAGCTTGCCGAGTTCATCTCCGCCGGCCCGGGGGAAATCTTCACGCCAGAAGATGTTTTCAATCTTGCGCTGCTCTGCCTTGGACAGCCAATAGCCCCGCTGATCCCAGCACTGGACGTTCACCATGTGTTCCTGTTCCGGCACGGCCTGACAGTGGAGCGCTCCTTGGGCTTGAATATACGCCACGGCGAAGCGGGTCAAATTCCCTGATACAGTGCCCACGTCATAGACATTGATTCCAGCTGCCATCAAACCGCAGATCAATGTGCGCTTCACCAGCCTGCCGGCGCTGCTCCCGTCAGCGCTTACCACTACCGCTTTGCCCCTGCCGACGAAATTCCCGTAAGCCAGGCCGAACTTGATGATCATTTCCGGTGTGAGGCTGCTGCGGATATCGCCTTTGACGCCGGATGCACCAAACAGAGAAGGCTCATTTTGGTATCCCCAGACCACGCTCTCAGTCAACCGCGAGCCTTTGGCGATCTGTTTGCACGGCCAGATTTTCACATTGGGTCCAATGGTGGAACGAGCGCCGACGAAGGTTTTCTCCCCAACCACACTGCCTTCATACGCATTAGTTTTCTCCCCAAGACAGGTATTATGAGCAAGGATCGCGCCCCGGAGTTCGCATTCTCTGCCGATTCTGACCCGCTGCCATAATGTGGTTCGCTTTAGATCCACATCGCGGTCCAACTGGGAATGATCACCGATGATGGTATAAGCACCCAGGCGGCAGCCGGGGCCGATCCTCACACCGCTGCCGATGTAAACAGGACCGGTGATCTGGACATTGTCAGCGATCACGGCATCAGGGGCAATCCAGCCTTGGGCCTGCTTCGGCATGGACAGTTCGACTGCAACCTTACTGTCAAGACAGTCCAGCTGCGCCTGGCGGTAAACCTCAAGGTTGCCCACATCAGACCAGTAGCCGTCCGCAATGTACCCGTACAGAGGCGCTTTTTGTGCTAACAGCTTAGGAAACAGATCCCGGCTGAAATCGAATTGCTCTCCGTCGGGAATGGCAGCGAGGGCCTCGGGTTCCAGGATGTAGATCCCGGTATTGACCGTATCGCTGAAGACTTCGCTCCAGGATGGTTTTTCCAAGAATTGAGTGATTCTGCCTTCTTCATTGGTTATCACCACCCCGTATTGCAGGGGATTGGCCACCCGAGTCAGCACCAAGGTTGCCAGTGCTCCTTTTTGGCGGTGGAAGGCGGCTGCGGCGCTCAGGTCGATGTCGGTAAGGCAGTCGCCGCTGACGACAATGAACGGCTGATCGAGAAAACTGCTGGCGTTCTTCACACTGCCGGCGGTCCCTAAAGGTTTGGTTTCCACAAAATAGTGCATGGACACTTGGTGGGTACTGCCGTCGCCGAAGTATTCCTGGATCATTTCCGGCAGGTACCAGAGTGTGGCGGCAATATCCCTAAAACCGTGTTTTTTGAGGAGATCAACGATGTGCTCCATCATAGGTTTGTTGACCACCGGCACCATCGGTTTGGGCACAGTGCAGGTAAGGGGCCTTAAGCGCGTCCCTTCGCCGCCGGCCATGATCAATGCCTTCATTCAGTGTCCCTCCTTGAACGCTCACGGGCTGCGGCCATGATTTGATCCAGGTAATCACCGGTCTTCTGGTAGCGGTCGTAACGAATCAGGTTGGTCATGCGGGCATGCATGTCTCTATCATCCTGCATTTCCCGTTGATTGAGGATCTGGTAAAAGACCTGCTCGGTCTGGGCGGCAATCTGGCTCCACTGGTACTTGGCGAGCACATCGGCGTAAGCCTGAGCCCGCAGCCTTTCCGCCAGGGCAGGCGTGTCCAGCACAGCCACAATGTTATCTGCCAGGGACTGGCTGTTGCCGGTGTATGTAGTCAGCCCGTTGCGGCCGTGCTGAATGATCTCGGCAAAACCGCCGATGTCACTCACGACGACCGGAGTGCCGGCGGCCATTGCTTCCAACGCCACAATCCCGAACGGTTCATACAAACTGGGAAACACAGCCACGTCGGCAACACGGTAGAGGCTGTTGCGGGTCAGATCATCCACAAATCCGGCAAAGATCACCCTGTCGGCCACTCCCATGGCTGCGGCCCGGTGCTGAAGCTCTTTCTCATTCGGCCCTTTGCCGGCTATGATAAACTTGGTGTTGGGGATCCGGGCCAGGATTTTCGGGACAGAATCCAGCAGCACCTGGACGCCTTTCTCGTGAACCAAACGCCCGATAAAAAAAACAAGCTTTTCCTCAGGACGGGCATATCTCGCGCGGAAACCAGGCAGATCCGGGACAACGCTCTCGAACTGCTCAGCTTTGACACCATTAGGTATTACAAATAGTTTGTCTTGCGGGACTTGGAATATGCGCTGCAGTTCGCCGCACATATAGAAACTGCAGCAGATCACCGCATAAGCTTCATAAGTCAACCACCACTCCACATCGCTGATATGCCGCTGCAAGTCGTTGTGCAGGCCGTTGTTGCGCCCCCACTCGGTAGCATGGATGGTGGCAATCATCGGCAGGCCGAAGCCGTGTTTGAGGGTTTTGGCCGCATGGCCAACCAGCCAGTCATGGGCATGGACCAAATCCCAATGCCAGCCCTGGTTCCACAGCTGCAGGGCTCGTTCGATCAGTTGGTAGTTGAAGTAGAAAACCGAATCCAGGAAATTCAGCGGCTGGGGATGATGGGAGTCCACCCGCTCAATCCGGACGTGAGTTCGGATCTCGCTGTTTCTGCCCTGTGGGTAATTTGCGGTGATCACACAAACATCGTGGCCCCGGGCGGCCAGCGCTTCCGACAAATCGGCTACGGCCCGCGCCAAGCCGCCGATCACTTTGGGCGGGTATTCCCAAGACAAAACCAGTATCCTCATGAAGTCACCACCTGTAACCATCCTCAGGTAGAGCTTTTCCCAAATCAGCCAATTTTATTAGCGAATATTGGCAAACAAAAAAAGATGGGCCGAGATAGACCCATCTTTTTGGCAAAGCTAAATCCAGTTTTCGCAGCCGCCGGCCAAATTATTCCATGGAATTTACTGCCCGCTTCCGTGCCGAGGCAAAGACCCGCTCCAGAAAAGCCTGCCTGGCCTCGGAGTTAAGCATGTCTTTTTCAGTGATAAAGGCACAAGTGGGAAACCGATCCCTCAATGTAGCAGCGAAAATCCCATCAGTCACTCCAATCTGATGGTCCAGCGACGGCGCGGCAAAAAGTTTGCAGTCCCCAAGGCCGCACGAAGGCGAACGGCTCTTGAGGATGAATCCATCCACACGATCCAGGTTTGCGGCAAAGCGTTCGGCAAACTCTGTCATCGCCTCTGTCAAATCTCCATTTGTGGCGGGTTGGATCAGTCTTTTCCCATGATCTGTCTGGATCACCCAGATTGGATCCCGGGGGACGGGAAGCCCGATTGCCACCTCGGGGCAGACCGGGATCAAATGGACAAACTGAGCCAGCTCCTGCATGTAACCGGCTTCAAGGGGTTCGCCGTTGTAACGGCAGATTTCGAACCCAAGACATTTGCTGACAACTACTACCGGCCTGTGTTCGGCATTCATTGTTTCATCACCTTAATCTGGTTCCAGTCGAAGAGATTCCAGGGTGGTTCGGTTTGCGGCGGCGGAAGGCAGAATGTCAGCCACTCCTGTTTGGTGGGATGGCTGAACCCGATTTGATATGCCCACAGCCCTATCGGCAGCTGCTTGGCAGCCTCGCGGCCGTAGCGGCGGTCCCCGACCAGAGGATAACCTTCCGCCGCAAACTGGACCCGGATCTGGTGCGGACGCCCTGTTTTCAGGTCAACACGTACCAGCGTGCGGCGGCCGCTGCAGCCCAGCACCTCGTATTCCAAGACGGCTTCTTTGGCGCCGGGCACTGGTGTGGAAGAGGCGCTGATCAGATTGGCTGCGGAATCCTTGGTGAGGAAGTGCACCAAACGCCCGGCAGGTTGAGGCAGGATCCCTTCCAAGACCGCAAGATAGACCTTTTGGAAACTGCCATCCGCAATCTGTTTGGACAACCGGGCGGCAGCCTTCGATGTCTTGGCAAACACCATCACCCCACCAACCGGCCGATCCAGGCGGTGCACCAAACCCAGATAAACATTGCCTGGTTTATGGTACCGCCGCTTCAGGTCCTGTTTCAGCAGGCTGAGCATGTCCGGATCGCCGGTGCGGTCAGCTTGGGAGAGCACATTGACCGGCTTCTCAACTACCAATACATGGTTGTCTTCGTAGAGCACGGGAATAGGCATCATCAATCAGTTCATCCTTCACGGTTCCTGAATGCAGCGACGCCAACTGTGGCCAGCAGGTAGTAGAAACCAATGCAGCCTGCCAGAAGGATTACCGGCAGTACAATCAGTGCCCAGGCTAGAGTCAAATCAAGGATAAAACTGACGGCAATCATGATTACGGCAACGGCGATGCTGAACAACATGGTGAAAAAGACATTGATGTTCTGTTTGACCGCTTTTTGCTCTGTGTCCCACTCCAGCTTGGGGTTAAGCAAATCCAAAAGCAGCCCGCACATGGATGTGAGCGTCAAAGGTAGAAGCGCCAGAATCATGACGATTGCCGTGAAATAAGCTGGAACTTTCAGGAATACGGCCAGCACCAGAATCACCGGCACGACACCGGCATATCCAATCACAATCCCAGACAGCAGTTTGGCCATGAGCTGCTGACGGTAGCTGACGGGGATGTACCGCTTGATGTACAGTTCTTTGCCTTCCCGGGAAATGGATGTCGCAGTAATGCCGTTAGATCCGCCGATGAAAGCCAAAATAGCCAAGGTAACACCTAAAGCCGCCCCCATCGTATTGGGATCATTCAAAATGCTGGTCAGTGCCGCCAGCATCCTGGTGGAATCCCGATCTGGGACAACGATGAACGAAAAAACGAAGAACACAGGCCAGATAAACTCCGGTAAGATGCAGTTTAAGAAGTAGACTGGTGTGCGCAGCAAGAGCTTGATTTCATTCAACAGGTAGGCTGCCAGCGCAGGCCGCCTCTTGACCAGCCGGACCAGATCATCCTCCCGGACCCGCTGCCGCCGGGACCCTGCTTCGGAAATACCGATCACACCTTTGATATAGACCAATTCAGCCAAGAGCAGCAGCGCGGCAAAAATCACCAGCGACAAGCCAACGAAAATCAAGAGGCTGGTCAATCCTGACGCAATCTGATAATGGAGCAGTGCTTGGACAGCCCACCGGACTGTCGGAAACAATTTGGTCTCCAACAGCGCCAGCGAATTGCTGCCAGCCTGGACCAGTTCCTCGATCTCATCAGGAGTGATCTGATTGAACTTCTGCATGGCAAAGCTGACCGCCAGCCCCAGAAAAATTGCAAAAGTCCCGCCGATAATCCGCAGCAGTTCCCGGTACCGGGTCAGGTTGATCATACGCATGATCAACATCACCATCAGTGTCCCCAACGCCAGGGGTAGGACAGGCAGGAGGGCCATGGCCAGCAGAGCGTACAGATAGTATAAAAGGCCGCATCCTTCGCGGACGCCGAAATAGATAACGATCGGCAAATAGATAAAGCTGATGAGCAAATACTCATAGAGGAGTATGACGAGAAACTTGGCACCTACAATCTGCCGCGGCCTGACGGGCATGGGCAGGTAAGTCTCGATGTCCTTGGCAAAGTAGAAACTGCTGACGACATGGAAAATGCCGAAGAAAAGGACCATCAGAGAACTCATCACCAGGCCCCAGCTCAAAAGCACGCCCTCCTGGCCAATTGGTGCCAAACCTTCGTAAAAGAAGGCGATCATCTCCACCAGCCCGTAGATCATGATCGGGAGCGAAACGAAAAGCACGAGCAGCAGCAAGGCCAAGGACCCTTTGTTCTTGAGGTTGAACCCGAAGCCCCCACCGTTTTTCAGCATCACCCTGGCCAGAATCAAAGTCTTATTTTTCATTGTCGGTCAACTCCAGGAACATGCTCTCCAATGAGGCGTTCTTGCGGAAGTGCTCCCGCATTTCATCAATGGTGCCTGTGAACAAGATTCGCCCCCTATTGATAATGGCAATTCGGTCGCAGATTTTCTCCGCCACGTCCAAGACATGGGTGGAGAAAAACAAGGTCCTATTATTGTCTACATGCTCCCGCATCATAGTCTTCAACAAGAAGGACGAACGAGGATCAAGGCCGGTCATCGGCTCGTCGAGGATCCATACTGAGGGGTTGTGGAGCAGCGCCCCGATAATGACGATCTTCTGCCTCATCCCATGGGAATAGCTTTGAATTGGATCCCGCAGGACATCGGTCATTTCGAAGCGTTTGCACAGATCGCTGATGCGGGCTTTGCGCTCATCGGAGGGAACATCATAGATGTCTCCCATGAAATTGAGGTACTCAATGCCTTTCAACCGCAGGAACATGTTGGGATCATCCGGCACAAAGCCGATCTGCTTTTTAACTTCCAGGGGATTTTCAGCAATATTGATCCCGTTAACCTTGATCACACCGCTGTCTGGGTGTAAAATCCCGGTAATCATCTTGATGGCGGTAGTCTTGCCGGCGCCGTTTGGGCCTAAAAAGCCGAAAATTTCGCCGCTGGGCACAGTCAAAGACACGTTGTCAACAGCCTTGACACCTCCAGGATAGGTTTTGTTGACATGTTCCAAAGTGATCAATCGCATTCACTCCTCACCGGTAAACAGCTATCTTCACCATACCATATGTTCGGAAAAAGCGTCAATACGCGGGCCGCAGGGAATAGGCCTCCGCACCGCGAATCACTGAGCGAAGGGATCATGATAATGGAGAAAATCAAGCTTAACCCCAAAAACCTGAATCTGCGCCAACTCTGCTATTACTACCCCTGCCACCAAGGCATTCCGGATAGTGAATACGACTGCCGTACCTGCTACTGCCCGTTTTACAAGGAATGTTCCCGGCTGGGACTGACAGAGCTGGGCGGTTATTGGTACAATTACCGCGACCGCGGCGGCACTCAACGCCGCGTCTGGGCCTGCGAAAAATGCACGATCCTCCATCATAGGCCAATTTTCCTCCGCGTCCAAAAATGGAAGCAGCGCGGATATTCCGACGAAAAAGTCCTGCGGATCCTTGCCCGCTACATGCATAGAAAAGGACGGGTATGAACCCGTCCTATTGCTGCTGCGGTAACCGATTATTTTCAGCCAGCATCTTTTCAGCCCGGATGATGGCTGCCTTAACCATGTTACCAGCTTCCCTGGTCGTGATGTTACCCCAATCGCCGTCCTTGACCTTGTCGTAGAATCCCAGATCCTGCGCCAGTTCATATTTCAGCTGATCTGACATGATTCCTCTGCGACGCGGCATACTGCATCACTCCCAGTAATATGTTAACCTGGCTAAGCAGTATGAATACATCAGAGATGGTGGAGATGAAGGGATTCGAACCCTCGACTTCCACAATGCGAATGTGGCGCTCTCCCACTGAGCTACATCCCCACGCAAATAATGTATATTCGACGCTGTACTGCAGTTTCCTTTCAGGAAAAATTATTTATCTGCACGTAAATCCTGGATCCGGTCCGCTGCTAGTTTGCGGTAGCCTTCACTGCCCTGGCGCAGGTTGACAGCCTCCAAGAAGCAGCGCAGTGCCGCTTCTTTCTGCCCCAAGCGCTGATGCAGTTCGCCCATGAGGATATACAGCTTTTGATCACCGGCTTCACTGCGCCGGCCGGCGACAAGCGCTTCTTCAAAGTGCTTGAGGGCGTTTCGGGCCGCATATTCCACCCACTCCCGCGCTTGTGCGTCCTCGTACAGCCAGACAAGACGCATCCACAAATTGCCGAACTGTTCCGGCGACGCATTGATCAGGGTAAACGTCCGCAGCGCCAGATAATAGGACGTGAACACTTCGTCGAGGGTGCGCCTGGGGCTGAACCGGAATTGGATCGGTTTTGCGCTGCCCTCCGCCTTTGCCAACCTGGCCAGCTGCCGCGGGGCGATTTTGTTGAACTGCTTATACGGATAAGCATAGCCGCACTCAGGGCAGACCCAGATATAATACCATAGAGGCTCCATGTTCTGGTACACAATGCGGAAATCGGGACCGATCCGGGCCGAGGCCAGCCGGGATTCCCGGATCCTTGCCGCGGCAAACTTGGCACTGCATGAAGGGCATACCGCCTCGGTGTAAAGTAAGAATTGATCAAATGCTTCCGGAGCCTTGCCGGTGAATTGTGGATGATTGGACGGCAGCACTTGATCCAGATCCGCTGGGAGGGTTTCTGGCTCATCCTCTAGGCCCGCCGTGCGTACCACTTGTGCGGCCTCTGCCGCAACCGACTGCAAAAGCTTATACCCAATCTGAGGATGCGTTTTGAGCAGAGTAATAGTGTTTTCCTCAGTCAACTTAAACAGGTCTGTGTCGGTGATACAGCGGGCCCGGTACGCGGCGGGGATCTGATTGAGAAACGCCACCGCTCCCACCAATGATCCCTGGCCGGCCAAATCAGTATGCTCGTTGGTCAGTTCGACCGTACCCTGCAGCACAAAGAACATGGCCTCAGGCACCTGGCCTTGAGCAAACAGCTCAGCCCCTGCCGGCATCCTGACAACTTCCAGCTTACTCACTGCGTTCCACCCTTTAACTCTGTACTCAGTATTATTACACGGTCAGCTGTTTAATAGTATCTTCCAAAGTCTGGACAATGTCAGCCAGCTCGACCGATGACTGGGCGATACCATGCGTGGCGGCGGACTGCTGCTCTGTCATGGCGGCAATCTCCTGGCTGAGGGCTGCCTGTTCTTGAGTCCGGTCACTGATCACTTTCAGCTGCCCCATGATATCTGATATACGTTTGACAATCGCCTGGAGCGACTCTGTGGTCTCCTTCACCACCAGTGCTCCGTGATGGACTTTATCCCTGCTGATCGCTGTGGACTCGACGGCCGTATTCATCTGCGCTTCCAGGTTGGCCACCAGGCGGTGGACCTCCTGCAGGCTTGATTTGGTCTGTTCAGCCAGCTTGCGCACCTCCTCAGCCACAACCGCAAACCCGTGCCCGTATTCACCAGCCCGGGCTGCTTCAATGGCCGCATTGAGGGACAAAAGGTTGGTCTGGTCCGCAATATCGGTGACCACCTGCACGATCTTCACGATTTCCCGGGACGCCTCTTTGAGGCTGGCGATGGCTTTGGCGGTGGTTTCGGACGCTTCTTCGATCATCAGCATGGATTCCATGCACGAATTGATCCGCTCTGAACCAGCTTTGGCCATATTCCCCGTCTCCTGGGCTTCTTGACTGATCCTTTGTGTGTGTTCGCTGATGGCTGTGACACTGATGGCGAATTCTGATGCGCTTGCTGCCACCTGCTCGATGGAAGAGCTCAGTTCTTCCACAGCCGCTGACATGGTATTACTGGAAGAAACAGTTTCGGAGACCACTTTCTTCGAGGCTCCGATGATCGCATTGAGACCGGTGACCATTTTATTGAAAGCCTTGACCATTTTTCCGATTTCATCATTGGCGTCGTAATCCACCTTGACGGTCAAATCGCCCGCGCTGGCAGCCAGCATGGCACTGTTCAGCAGGCGGATTGGCTTGGTTATGCTGCGTGTATTGTACACTGCCGCCAAAATGCCGAGGATCACCGAGGCCAACAGCATGATCAAGCTGCGGTTGATTCTGGCAACAATGGTGTCGGTGATCACTTCGTTGGCTTCGGCACTCATGGACTGCAGCTGCTGTTTGATCGTGTTCAGCCTGGTTCTGATCTGCGCCAGGTGTGCTTGGGTTTCGGATTGGAAGATACCCGTCGCTTGATTGGGATCAACCGTCAGACTTGCCTGGATTGACCGGGCGCTGTTGTGCAGCTGCCGGTGGTAATCTTCCAGTTCGGCGATGATCGGGGCGAGCTCAGGAATGTTCGCTTCCACTTCCTGCCTCTGTTCTCCCCCCAGCCAGCGCCCCAGCTGGCACCGGTTGGGATCCAGTTCAATGGTGAAATCTGGGTTGTGGGCGTCAATATAATCTCTCAACGTGGCAACCCATGACAAATGGTCTATTTCCCGCTGCGCAAAGTCGTAGCGCAATGACAGAATGTCGAGCACATAATCGCTTTGGCCGCGGATAGCCAATAATCCAATAACATCGATTACTCCAACACCGATGATCAACACCAGCACCGAAATAAAACCGATGGAAATCTTAAATCCGATACTCAGGTTGGACCACCGCATCACTGGTCTCCTTTCGCCGCCTTGTTATGTATTCGTAAAACAAATCACATTTCCCTGCAATTTCCGATATTATCTCAAGTCACCACTCTGTTCCTGCCGCCATTTTTCGCCTTCAAGAGCAGATCATCGACCCGGCGCAGCAGTGACTGCTTGGTATCATCGGGTTCATACATCCCCACCCCACCGGGCGAAAACATCTGTCTTGCGGATTGATATGGTACCTGTTTCCTTGATCCATAGGCTCGTCCCCTAATCAGTTATCTATGGAAATTGTACCATAAAAGCAAAAAACTGGCACCCGTTTCCAACAGAATGCCAGTCTGTGTGTTCAACCTAAGGGCAAAGCTACTTTTTCTTTCGTTTGGACAACTTCTTTCCGGAATCCCTCTTCATCGAAGAGGAAATGTTCCAAGAAGATCTCACCGCCTTCTGGGCTGAGCAGCCTGCCCAAGTTGCGGAGCAAAAAGCCCCATAGAGCAAACCAGGGTTTCACATCCCGGATATCCTCTATATCCAGGTGGGTGCGTTCCCGCTTGGCCCAAGTTCGGAAGCGGGCCCATTTTTCCTTGCCGGAGAGTGACTTGTCGGTCAAGCTGTAAAGCAGCCAGCCCAGATCGAGGAAGTGCAGTTTGCAGCGCACGCCTATTTCTTGTTTAGGCAGGCGCTCGATCTCCTTCCCGTTAATCAAGTCCACAAAAGCTCCCATCAGATCCACCCCGGCAAAATAGCCCAAGGTCACGCCGGGAGCTATGCGCGGATTGCAGTCGATGAGGTAGAGCTTGCCTGTGGCTTCGTCCTGCATGTAATCAAAACTGATGAAGCCTGTCCAGTTGAAATGCTTGATGATGCGGGCGTCAAAGAGCTCCGCTTCCGGCTCGTCCACCGTGATCCGGTAAGAGCTTGTTCCGCCGGTGGTGGGCACAGTACGCAGAGCACGGAAGATCACGTTCCCCTTGATCTCGCCGTTCACCGCCAGGTTCACCGTGGAAACGAGGGATCCCTTGATGTACTGCTGAATCAGAGGTGGCTGATCCTCCAGGTTGTATTCCTTCACAATCTTGCCGTATTCCTCTATGGCATTCTTGGAATCGCTCACAATTTTCTGCCCATGGGCGTTGCAGGCAACCCGAGGTTTGATCACCACAGGCGAGTCCAATGCCTCCAGCAGCTTATAAGCTCTTTCGACCGATTCGGGCGCTTCGGTGAAAGGTATCCGCACCCCGGCTGCCTTGGCGTACTCGCGCATGGCGCTTTTATTGTGGGCATAGGTGATCTCGTCGAAAGACATGGAAATCATCTTGGTGTGCTGTCTGATAATGTCGCGGTAATACGACATTAAAAAACCGCATTCCAAAACGGGGAAGTAAAAGTCGTACTTGTCCCTCTTAAGCTCGTCAATTACTGTTTGAGCAAAGCCCCGGGGGTCGTATCGGAGCGAAGGTGCCAGGATGCGTTTGTCCACCGCGTTGGAATACGACACAAAACTGCGGCTGTGGGAATCCACCACAGTCACTTGGTAACCCAATGCCTTGAGGCGGCGCACCACAAAAAGGCTGGTGGGTGAGGCGGGTGTAGTCACTAGTGCTTTCATTTTTCTTGCCTCCAATGAATTTCAGTTTCGGATTCCTGTTATCGCAACAGTTTATTCAAGATCTCCTGGGCGAACTCCCAGTTCAGCAGGTTCTGCCGGTACAGCTCGCGCCCTTTGGCTGTAATTTGATAGTACTTGCGGCGCGCGCCCTGGGATTCGTCACCCCAATACGATGTGATATACCCGCCATTTTCCAGCCGCTTGTAGCTGGAATACAAAGTCTCCAGCTTCAACTCGTACAGCGATTCTGTGCGGGCGAGAATTAGATGATATATTTCCAGGCCGTAATGATCACCATGCATCAGCATACCTAAGACGATCGTGTCCGTGTGCCCCCGCAGGAGATCCGGCGATAATCTTGGCTCCACAGCAATCCCCTTCCCTTCCAGATACCTGAGCAGGTTTAGAGATAGCTGACGTCGAGATAGGTAGGCGGCTTGGGCAGAGGCACACCCTCTTTCAGAGGCATGAAAAACAGATGATATCTGGGACGCACCCAAGCTTTTTTCGCCAATTGAGCGTATTCACTGTCTTCCGCGCCTAAAGCGGCAACCAGGTAATGGATGCCTTTGGCCACCGCAGCTTGCCTTACCTTTTCCAGAAGCGGATCCAGATCAGCACTCGCGTCCAGCACCAAATCAAAGAGCTGCCACACTTTAATCTCTTCGCCAAGATTAGGAATGTGGGGCAGAGGCAGCAGCTTTGAGCCGGCGCGGAAGATAGGTCGAGCCAGTTTAAAGATCCGCGGAATGTTCAGCACGCGGTTGGTATATTCCTCGCTTGTATCCCAAACCTTCACAGAGGAGCCTTTATAGCTGAATTTACCGAAGAGATAGCGCTTCCGCTGTTCCTGGGTTGCCTCTCTTTGGGCTCGGTCCGGGAAGAGGTCGAGGCTGCCGAATCGGCTTTCTACCGCTTCCCGCTCCTGTTCCTCATCCAACCTGGGGGCAAACTTGACCATGTCCACAGCTTCTCTATGGCGGCTGAAGCGAGCATGCACCGGCATCGTGAGAAAGTCCTTGCTTTCCACTATCTGCGCGCCGTATCTGGTGACAATGCTCATAGAGCGCTCGTTATCTTCTTTCACATAGCCGAAGAGGAAGTCCAGATCCATGCGGGTGATTTCGCTGTGCGCAGCCTGCCAGAGCCGGAACATGAACCGCTGCAGCCCTTTTTGAGCCAGGGGGTTGGCCCGCCAGTCAAAAATCAACCCAGCCCGCCGCGTTTCACCATTAAGCTTTACCGCCACGGGGCCTACGCCCATGATACCTAAAACCATGCCTTCGTCTTCATCTTCAGCCACTAAAAAAATAGGGTCAGCGAATTTCTTAGCGCGAAAGAAATAGTCTTTGCGCTCGCTGACCAATTGGATCTGCCCACCCTGGGGCGTTAGTTGTTCAATGGCAATCAGTTTCTCATTATCGGCGGTTGTAGCCGGTCGCACCCGCAACTTGGCGCCCTCCTTCAACGTGAGCAAAACTATATCTGTCATAATTTATTGTCACACGTATAATTATCTCTGTCAATTATTATTTAATAATTTGTTCATAAGTAAAAACTGACACCTGTTTGTTTGTCACAGCGTGTCAGTTGGTTAATCATTCGTGAATGGCGGCCCCGAGACGAATCGAACGTCCGACACGCGGTTTAGGAAACCGCTGCTCTATCCGCTGAGCTACGGGGCCGCAGCATGTATTAGTTTAACACAAAATCAGGGAAAAGGCAATCAGCTTTTGTCCCTAATAGCACATGGGCAGAAACTCCAGGTAGTCGCTGACTTTGCCGCCGTCCAGGCAGCACTCGATGATTTGCCTGCCCAGTGCGCTCAAATCAGGTACAAGGAACTTCTTCAGCTCCCGGTGGAAGAACTCGGTCAAGATTGCAGCGCCTTGGTCATAGGCACCAAAGCCCACTTCCGGCTGATACTGAACCTGCAGCAGGCCTTTGGGCATCTGGTTGCCGTCAACCTTGACGGAGAGCATGGCAAAGCCCAACAGTGGGCAGCGGGACTCCACCAGGCGGTCTTTACCAAAGCTGGCGCTGCCTCTCCTAGCCAGATATTCCCTGGTGATCCACTGGGGCATGAACCCCACCTTATAGGCACCGATGTGTTGATTGGGAATCAGAATGTAGCGCGTGTTCATAGAGCGGGTGAACTGCTCCAAGAGTAGGTTGGCCTGGTCCACCATCCTTCCTGTGCAGAACGGCCAGTAAGAGCCCACTCCTTCGCTGGTCATGCCGCTGCTGTGATCATTGATGCTGGGATTGTTGACACCCCGCGGCGCCACGAGGCGCCACAACCAGGCCAATGCCGGCGGCAGCACATGGAACATGCCGATAATCCCGTAGCCCGGGCTGTCCTTGGTGGTCAAGGGCGTCCGCACGCCGAAACTGCGGATATCCACTTCCACCGGCTCATTGATCACACCGGAAATCATCCGCCGCGGCACGATCACCCGGGGGTTGGGGCACGGCTGCCCCGGAGCATCCTCCACATGCTCCCAGATCAGGCAGGTGGCGTCCGGTTTTCCGTCCAGATTCATGAAGATCAAAGGTTCTTGAGGATGAATGGTGATCTTTTCATAATACGGCTCGGTACCGTACTCCGCTATATGGTCAATCCGCAAAAACCAGCCGGATTCCGCGTCTTTCACGACCAGTTTGCCCTGCTCCTGCTGCAGGGCTGCCGGGCACATGGCCATATCGTCTGTAATCGGCATCAGCTCGCTCGACTCCCGCAGCTGGATCACAACTTCCTCGCCCGTGACTATGTTCTCGGCAATCTTCACCGAACCGTCGGGCTGGCGGTGGATCTGTTCGATCATTTCGCTTTTACCGCCGCCGCTGGCACCTTCATGCATGATGATTAGGATGTTCTCATACGGTGTGATGATCTTGACCGTGGAGGCATGCAGTGTTGTCCAGCCTTCCGACTCGCCGATGTCCAAGAGCATGCTGTAAACGCCTTTCTTGGCGCTGGGGCCGGGGTAAAGGTTGTAGGAAAACACTTCGTGCAAAGTCTCCGAGCGGTTATGCACCACTATTTGCTTGCCGTTGAAATGGGTGTGGCGGAACGGCGGCGCCACGTAGATAATGCCGCGCGGTGTGTACCCTTCGGCAAGCTGATCCCTCGGAACCAATTCTTGGAGATCGGCCAACGCCGCAGCGAAAAACGCAGCATTACGCGGCGCAATCAACAAGGCTGGATAGCCGTAGTCTTTGCCCCCCGCCATGAACGGCATCACAATCAAACTCTGCTGCCGCAGCCATTCCAGAGTCTGTTTCCGGACCGGGCCGAAGTCCGCGCCGAAACGCTGTTTGTAGGTCACCTTATCTGTCGGCAGCTGATCACCGATCACCATGCAGTCGGGATCGCGCCGGCGCATGTATGGTTCGACAAAATTGACGAGCACACCGTTTTTACACCTGGTAACAGTGGCCTCCAAGACTCTGCCCTGCTCGGGTACATGATAAGCAACCTCGTAGAAGCCGCTCTGCTGCCCCCCGATGGCAAGTTTGACCAACTGCTCCCTGGTTTCCGGAACCAGCACATTTTCATGATCTAGGATATCCGCAATTTCCTTTGGTAGGTTGAACTTTGCCAAGATCGGATTGAACATGACAATTCCCCCTGAACTTGTAAGGACTTGCACATTAAAAAAACCAGTTTTCCTGGATCGTGCGTGCGCTTAGAGTTATCCAATAATATTCTACAGGAATCTTGCAGTTCCTCTTTTGCTATGTAAATAATAACAAAAGGATAGGCGGCAAATGCCGCCTATCCCATTAATCATTCAGCTTATTCCCGAGCTTGGAGATTCTCTTTGAGGCTTTCTATTTGGTCGCGCCGATGTTCATTCTTGCTGATGATCCGCTCCCGCTCGGTTTCCGGAAGAGCATCGTTTGTCAAGGTTTCTTCCGCCTCATCGAGGTTGGCGATGGTGTTTTCCAAATCCTTCCTCAACTTTTCTTCCCGGCGGTTCTTCTGCTTTGCCATGGCTGTTACTCCTTATTGCTCCTTATTTTGCTTAAGTGATTGCTGGTACTGGTATTCATCCTTGATTTCCGCGCGTTTGGCCTCAATCGCCTGTTCGCGCCGGCGATTCTTGGCGATGATAGCCTTCCTCTGCTCCTCGGGCAGATCCTCGTTTCGCAGCGTCTCGTGGGCTTCTTCCAGGTTCTCGATGGTATTGACCACCTGCTCCTGCAGATTGTCCACGTTGTCGCTGCGGTCGTCAGGCTTGGGTTTTGGCATGGCTGCATCTCCTTTCACGACTGGCTCTTCCTTAGTTTTTGCCCTTGAAGCGAATCTATGCTACTGAAACTGTGCCAAAACCTGTTCGATGTTGGGGTTGGCCGTGGGCTGCTTTACCAGCGGCCCATTTCTGAGAGCCGGGAGATGCTCACAGAGTGTCGGGCGTTCAGTCCGGTAAAAAACACCGATGGGGATCCGTTCGCCCCACTCCCGGCATTTTGCCCAAGCTTGGCTGCGGTCGGTGGGATCATAAGTTGGATCTTGGTTGAGATCATAAACCCGGCTGCGGTACCATTGATGGGTGTTGATTTTGTTGAACGTCACACACGGCTGGAGAATGTCCACCAGGGCAAACCCCCGGTGCTTGACCGCCTCCTGGATGATCCCCGCCAAGTGTTCCTGATCCCCGGCAAAACTCCGCGCCACGAAACTACCGTTCATGCTGATCGCCACTGCGAGCGGGTTGAAAGGCTCATACGCAGCTCCCCAAGGTGTTGTGCCCGTCACCATGCCCGGATCTGATGACGGAGACGCCTGGCCTTTGGTTAGGCCAAACACCTGGTTGTTGTGGACGAGATAGGTGATGTCAATGTTTTTGCGCAGCGCATGGATGAAATGGTTGCCCCCTTCGGCATAACCGTCGCCGTCACCACCGATGGCGATCACGGTCAAATCACTGTTGGCGATCTTCGCCCCGGTGGCGGTGGGCAGGGTTCTGCCGTGCAGGGTGTTCAAAACGTTGCCCTTGATGTAGTGTGGAGTTTTACCCGCCTGGCCGATTCCCGACACAAACAAAACGTCCTTGGGATTTAAGCCCAACCCATCCAAGGCCTGCGCCAGTGCGCTGAGAATGCCGAAATTGCCGCATCCCGGGCACCAGGCTGTCTCTCTGCTGACGGTAAACAGTTTGTTCATTGGGAGGCACCTCCTTGCAGAACCTGCTCCACAATCTCTTCCGGGAAGAACGGCCGCCCGTCGTATTTGCGCACACTGCCGTCAGGCGCCAGGGCAAATTCCATCCCAATCAGCTTCTGCAGCTGTCCGGTATAGTTGTTTTCCACTACCAGCTTCTTTCCGGGCAGCTGCCAGATTTCCCGCAGCTTCTGCGGCAGCGGGTATACCTGCGGCAGATGCACAGCCAGTGCTGGGTGGCCTTTTGCCGTCAAGCGATCGATGGCTTCCCGGACCACACCTTTGGTGGAACCAAAGCCGATCAGGATGTACTCTGGATCTGGGCTGCCGTACGTTACCGGATCCAAAACCGCAGCCCTAATGCCCTCCATTTTGCGCATCCGTTTTTGCATCATCCTGGCCCTTGTTTCCGCATCTTCGATTAAATGCCCGTCTTGGCCGTGTTCGTCACCAGCGCTGACTACCAGGCCGCCTGAACCAAACCCTGGCATCAAGCGCGGTGACACGCCTGACTCAGTATACTGATAGCGCTGGTAATCGGGGCCGGCATCATCAAGCAGTTCACCCCGGTCAATCACCACCTTGCCCGGGTCCAGCGGTTTGATCGTCTGGTACGAGTCGGCCAGGTGCTGATCACTCAGCACAATTACCGGAGTATGGAACCGATCCGCCAAGTTAAACGCCGATCCCATCAGGTAAAAGGCTTCTTCCGCATCACCGGGGGCCAGCACGGCTTTGGGATAGTCGCCGCTGCCGCCGTAGACAGCAAACAGCAGATCTCCCTGTTCTGTCCTGGTCGGTAGGCCGGTGCTCGGCCCGGGGCGCTGGGCATCAATCACAACAATCGGGATTTCGGCTGATCCGGCCAAGCCCAAAGCCTCGGTCATCAGGGCAAAACCGCCGCCGGAAGTGGCAGTCATTGACCGCACACCGGCATACGCCGCGCCGATGGCCATATTGATCGCTGATATTTCGTCTTCCGCCTGTTCCATCACGACGCTGCACAGCTCGGCATGGGCGGCAATGAACTCTGTGATTCCGGTGGAAGGCGTCATTGGATATGCGCTCATGAATTTCACACTGGCAGCCAATGCTCCACTGGGCAGGGCATCATTGCCTCTCAGCACCATCCGCCCGCCCGTCCCTTGGGCTTTGGGCAGGCGAGCCAGCTTTTTACCGCTGCCGCGGCTTAAGAGGAAACCCGCCCGGGCACACTGGATATTGCCCTCCACAATCGCCTCGCCTTTCTCCGCAAAGGTTTCTCGAATAACATGCTCAACAGCTTCCAAGTCATCAGACAGGAATGCCCAGGCAGCTCCAGCGGCCACTGCGTTGGCCATGATCTTGGGCTGGCCTTGGCCGGCGGCGGCCTCGGCGAAATTGATGCCGATATAGCTGTCCTGTCCAATGCTGGCCGACTCCGCTGCAGCGATTACAACCGCGCCCGGATTAAGCTCGCCCTGATGCTCAATCAGCGACTGCTGATCCAGGGCAACCAGCAGATCCACGCCCCGTTCACAGCAGGCGACCGGGGTGTCCGCAATCCGCAGCCTTAAGAAATTGTGTCCGCCGCGGATGCGGGACATGTAGTCCTGCTGGGCAAACAAATACCATCCCTGCTTGGCCGCAGCCCTGATCAGCATATAGCCGACTGAAGCCAAGCCTTGACCTGCCTCTCCGCCGACAAGAATATTGCAAGTATTCAACGCATTGACCACCTCTTTCCTATTCTTGCTAAACTGATTATAATACATAATATGGCTAACGTAAATGCTAATCGTTCGCATTAAGGATGACCACCAAATGTAGGGACAAACAGAAGTTTGACTCAGAATGTTGTGGGTAACTCTGTGGACTGTGTGGATAAAAACTAAGCTGAAGAGTTAAATTGCCATTAAAATTCCAGCTAAACGCGGTTTCATAATAACTCAACTGTCTGACATTTCCGGCGAATATAGGTTTGGGATTTCCTCGAAAGGTTATAATATTTCATCAGGTTTTGATCTATTTCCTCGTATAGTTTACGGCGCTCAGCGGGGTTTTTTGATCTGATAATCCTGTCTGCAAGATCAACTATAGTATTTTTTTCTGCTGGAGTGGGGACGGCAATCGGGACTAATTCCAGGAAGCTGCGCAGCACTTTGACCGAGGGGTGCGTCACCATGCGGTAATACTGGGCAATCCGGGAATTGAGCACAGCCAGGATGTATTTGATCGGAACTCCCTCGATCCAGGGTATGACTATGTTGGCGCTGTTGATGCTCAAACGCCCCTGATCATCGTAGGCTGCAATCAGATTTCTGTGGATGAAGCGGTAGACCAGCTTCTCCGGAGCTCGGTAAAACCGGTCCGGCGCCACCTGCTGCAGCTGATCCCGGCGGTAAACCATATGATATGTGCACTGCTCGATCCGGTAGGGAAGCACATCCCTGCCGGAAATCACCGGCTCGCTGCCGGGGACAGGTTCCGTCAAAAGATGCCTGCTGTTATTGCCGGTGACAATCCCCAAGGCGAAATCAGCTCTACCTTTGAGGTATACAAGATTGGGCAGGGATTGGATCATGTGAAGAATGTCCTGGTCGGCCCGATCACCGTAAGCATGGAATCCCTGGATGCCGTTGGCCGGTTCTGCCAAGTCCGCTTTGACTTTGGTTTTGCGGGCAATCAAGGTCACGGCAGGGGCATTGACTGCAGAAAACACCATGCCCAGGTGATCGACAGCCTCGACGCGGCATGATCGGAGCACAAGCTCACGGGCAGCGGTGTGCAGTCTGGCTGTCAAAAACGCTTCGGGCAGGACGTAGCTGATCAAGCCATCTTCACCCACATGGTTGACCGCCCATTCGACGAACAAGTTGAACGACTCGATCCGGCCGTTTGCCTGAGCCGTACGGTACCGCTGGGCAAGGCGGCGGGATTCCCGCTGGGAAAACTCATACCCCCACGGCGGGTTGCCGATAATCAGATCGTATTTCCGGCCTGAGCAGTTTAGGAGTGTGTCGCCGTGGTAGATCTGCAGTTTGGGGATGAGCTCAGGGTCCTGCAGCAGCAGCGCCAGATTCATCTTGGCCAAAAGCACGGCAGCAAGATCATTGTCCCATCCAACCAGCGTTTCGACGGCCCTCGCTTCAGCCTCGCCCTCCGGGCAGCCTGCCGCTGCCAGCTGATTCCGCAGAAATTCAAAGAGGTGGATCAGAAAGTTTCCAGAACCGCAGCAGGGATCTATGATCTTTCCTGCCTTAAACAGATTCAGGTGCCGGAAACTCGCGGCAATCAGTTTCTGAACTACGGCGGTGGGTGTATAGTAGCTCCCGGCGTTTTTCCGCTTGCGCAGCGATGAAATGGACAAATAGACCAAACCGAGAAAGTCCCGGCCGCTCGCCGCGTTCAGCTTGAGATCCTGCACCGCCGCCAGCCTGTGGAAATCGGCCTCCGTGCTGGCAGAGCACAGCTGCCAAAACTCCGCTGCGAGCTGAGCATAACGCCCCAGATCAAGCCTGCCCTGCAGCCATCGGCCCACCAGGGTCCGGCTGCGGTCACCATCTCCTGTGTGAACCAAGCTCCTATCCTTAAGCAGGATCAGATAGAGCTCCAGCAGGAGCAGCATTTGGCCCTGCTCAGAAAGTTCGGCGGCCAGCTGCATCAACGCTTGGGCAGCCTGGTTCAATGATTTGGCATCAAGGTAGTTCTCCGGGACAGCGTAACCGGTTGCTGCCCGTTTATTGCGGCGGCTTTTAAGATATGGCAGGGCGCCGGACGTAATTGCTTCCTGCAAAGAAGCGATTTCGGCTGCGTCAAGCTGCCAATTGCCATTGGTGTAAACCGCATGGGTGATTTTGCCCAGCTTGATCCAATTGCGCACCGTGCTGCTGCTGACCCCAAGCAGATCAGCAGCTTGTTTGATCGAGATCCGTTCGGCCATCTAGATTCCCTCGCTGCATAAGTCGCGGTAGTGTCATGGTCTATATTCGGAATTCTGTTTGAACATCCTCTTCTGTGGGCAGACTACCTTCAGAAAGGATGATCTGCGATGAAATACCGATGGGGCAAAAAGCCAAGCCAAGCGCTCATAGGCGCCCAAAGGCGCAGCCGGGCTGATTCCGTATCGATGCTGGATACGAAAACCGGAGGGCCCATGGGCGTGTTGGACGGCGAAGACCTGAAAACAAGCGGTAAACGGGATTCAAACCAAGGGTAAAAAACGGTTCCGCCTGCCTGTTAATAAAGGAGAATCACTGAAAAGCAAGAATTTTAGATCTGGGAAACTCCGACAGAAAGGCAGGTGAACCTACCGAAACCCGGTGGGGAAAGATGTTTGTCCGAAACTTCATGACCAAAGATCCGATCACTGTGGCGAAAGATGCCACGCTTCCTTACACCGCCGAATTAATGAAGCAGCATAAGCTCAAAAGGCTGCCGGTAATGGACCAGAACGAACTGGTCGGAATCATTACTGAAAAAGACGTGGCCAAAGCCCTTCCTTCTCCCGCGACCACACTGAGCAAATATGAGATTAACTACCTCACAGAGAAAATCAGGGTCGCCGATGTCATGACCAAAGCTGTGATCTCAGTTTCACCCGACACCACAGTCGAAGAAGCGACGATGATTATGCATGAACAAGACGTAGGGTGTCTGCCTGTATTGGAGGATGGCAAGCTGGTAGGTATCATTACCGAGAGGAATATCTACAGCGCCTTGACCAAACTGTTCGGGCTCGACCGCCCGGGGCTGCGGGTCACCGTCCAAGTGGAGGATCGGATCGGTGTGATCGCCGACATGACAACCTTGATCAAATCACTAAACCTGCCCATCATCAGCCTTGCCACTTACGCCGCCAGCGCGGAAGCTGCATATATAGTGGTGCGAATCGCCACCGACAATCCCGAACCCCTGATCGGAACCTTGACTGCCAGCGGCTTCCAGGTAGTGCATTGGACCATGCTCAATGAACAGTAGAAAAAACACCCTCTGCCCGGCACACACAGTGCGGAACAGAGGGTGTTTTCATTTCTCGAAATCCTTGTACAACAGGCTTGGCTGAATGCCGGTATTATTCTGGTATTTGCCGCTGGAATAGGGCTCATAGTCCCCTTCGATCGTGTGGTAGTAGATTTGGCAGATTTCCACGCCTGGGTAGACTCGGATCGGATTGACGCAAAACATCTCCAAAGTCCAGTATCCGGCAAAACCCACATCGCCGAACCCGGCGGTGACATGGATTACCAAGCCGAGCCTGCCTACGGAGGATCGGCCTTCCAGCATCGGCACAAAACCTTCTGTCTTGGTGTATTCCATGGTCCTGCCCAGATAAAGGCGGTGGGGCTCGAGAACCAGGCCCGATTCGGGAATCGTGATCAGCCGCGTTTTATTAGGTCTTTTCATGTCCAGGACTGGCTCTTCATAAACCAGCAGTTCATTGTGGAGCCGCAGGTTGTAGCTGTTGGGGTTGAGCTGCTTGATGTTGAAAGGTTCGATGAAAATCTTCTTGTTCAGATTCCGGTAGATCTCTTTACCTGATAAAATCATCGGCAGTCACCTCAAAACCCAATCTGTCTAAGCCACTGCGTCAACAACTCCGTCCAAACCGCGACTTCCGGCTGCTGCGGCGCCAAGCCCAAGCCATGCCTGCCCCGGGGCAGAATGTGCAGGGCAAAGCTCACCTTCGCCATGCTCAGTGCAGAGGCAAACATCAGGCTGTTTTCCACCGGAACTGTCTGATCATCGGCTGTGTGCCAGATGAACGCCGGCGGCATTTGCTCATGGACGTGTTTTTCCAGGGCCATCGCATCAATCAGCTTTGGATCAGGATCCGGCCCGAGCAGGTTCTCGCGGGAACCTTCATGGTAGAACCTTTCCATGGAGATCACTGGATAGCCCAGTACCAGGCAGTCAGGCTTTGAGCTGACCCTTGCTACAGGGTCGGCCGCTGTTGGGTCTGGCGCCAGCGGATAGACTGCGGCCGAGGCTGCCAGATGCCCTCCCGCGGAAAACCCCATGATGCCGATCCTGTCAGGATCGACATGATACTCGGCAGCGTTGGCCCGGACAAATTGAATCGCCCTTCTGGCGTCCTCCAGTGGTGCCGGATGCCGGTAAGGCGCAATCCGGTAATCGAGCACGAAGGCTGATACCCCAATAGTGTTCAGCCACCGGGCCACATCCTGGCCTTCATGTTTAGCCTTAAAGATATATGCGCCGCCGGGACAGACGATGATGGCGCTTCCTGGCTGTTCCGAATCTACAAGATAAGGATCGAGGGCCGGAACTTTCTGGCCGTGCTCCGGAACCCACCCAGGAATCTCCTCTTTCCAGATCTCAATCATGTGCATCGCTCCTTAGACTGTCCAAATTGAAAATCTCGCCGTCGGCTTCCACTTTCATCCGGTTGACAAAATCCATCACAAATCTACACTTGTCATCAAAGATCTGCCTTGATAGGTCATAATTGAGGAGGCTGCGTATTTTCGCGGCCAGAGCCGGAAACTCGGTTTCGTAGAACCTGATCGAATCCGTTAAGGTCATGTCCGCATGGGCACAGTATTGAAAATTCATCCAGATTTCCACCACCCCGACGTGATCAAGGATATCGGCATCCTGGATGATCTTGATATAATCATGGTAACCTTTGCTGGGATCGCGGAACTGGTGATGGCGGATAAGATCGGCAATAAAATCCAGCTGCTCCGGCGTGCAGTGTTCTGCCAGGATCTCTCGCACCAAAACAGCTCCATAAACGCTGTGGGGCTCAATGCCTTTGGCGATGTCGTGGAAATATCCGGCCGCAGTCAGCTCTTGATCGCGGCTGGGGTCATCAGGAATGAGCAGCTTCCGCAGCTTGACGGCGATTTTTGCCACCCGCTGCCCATGGTAGTAGATAAAGCCGATTTCCCGCTCCTTATGAGCCCGCCGATTGGCCATATGCTTGAATGCCAGTTCCCTGATTGCTTCCAAATCCATCCCATTCCACCTCCTACTCGATCCAGGGCCGAACCGGGACGTTATGCCCTGCTAAATATGCCTTCAATTCTTTGACAGAGTAGTTCCGCTCCAGCCTGGGAGAATAGAGCAGCGAGCTGATGATCCCAGCCGAAGCCTGTGTTTTGGTGAACACTTCCAGCAGATGTTCAGGCTTGCCGGCTCCTCCGGAGGCAATCACGGGAATACGCACATGCTCACTGATTAAGCCGGTGATTTCCAGATCATAGCCCATGTGTGTGCCGTCGCGATCGATGCTGTTGACGCACAATTCACCGGCACCCAACTCTTCGCCCCGTCTGGCCCACTCCACCGCATCCATCCCTGTGGGCACCCTGGCGCCGTCGATCCAAATCTCGTAGCCGCTGGGAATCTTGGCTGTCTTTTCCACCCGTTTCACCTGCATGCTGAGGACAATGCACTGGGTGCCGAAAGCCAGGGCTCCCTCGGTAATGATCTTGGGGCTGCGTACAGCCATGGAGTCGACGCTGATTTTCTCCGCTCCAGCCTTCAACACCTGATACATGTCATCGAGATTGCGGATGCCCCCGCCCACGGTAAACGGCACAAAAACCTGCCTGGCGACGCTTTTGACCATCTCCAGGTCGATCGGCCTTTTCTCTGCGCTGGCGGTTATGTCATAAAAGATAATCTCATCGATCTGGTCTGCATAGACTTTGCCGGCAATGACTTCCGCCCGCTCGATATCAATATTGTCCTGAAACTGGCGGGCTTTGGTCACCATGCCGTTCTTCACGTCAAAACAAGCAATCAGCCGTTTGGTCAGCATGCTCTGTCACCCACAATCGCAGCGAAATTCTGCAGCATTCTCAGGCCCACAATCCCGCTCTTCTCCACGTGGTACTGCGTGGCCAAGATATTGCCGCTGGCCAAGGCCGCGCAGAACGGTAGCCCGTACTCGGCGGTGCCCAGGACAATCCCATTCTCTTCAGGGGCTGCGTAATAGGAGTTGACGAAATAGAAATAGGCAGGGCTGTTGATCCCTGCTGTCAGCGGATGGCTGTAAGCGAAATCAACCCTGTTCCAGCCGATCTGAGGCACCCGCACTTCCGGCGGGAAACGTTTGACTGTGCCTCTAAGCCAGCCCAAGCAGGCGGCATTCCCTTCTTCACTGTGCTCAAACAGGATCTGCATGCCCACACATATGCCCAAAAAAGGCTTCTGCTCTCTCAGCACGAAATCTTCCAACGCGGAAATAAAACCCAGTTCATCGAGGGAATCGATCGTTGCCGGTGCCGAACCGACGCCGGGAAGAATCACCCCGGACAGATCCCGCAGCTGTTCAGGGGTGGACACGAATTGACAGGCAATATCCAATTTACGCAGTGCGTTGATCACACTGGGTGCATTTCCTGCCTTGTAGTCAATGACTCCAATCACCAGAGCTACATCCTTCCAAAGATTGACTTTGTGATTAATTCTTTACTGCTTGCCTTAATCCTGTCAGTTTTTCTCAGCTTGAGACAGGCCCCATGATGCCAGAGCCCCGGACACCAGCAGCAGCAGAGCCAGCAAGCTTTCCCCGAAACCGCGGGGTAATCCGGGAAAGACTACGATTATGGAACCTGCCACCACTCCCAGAAGTCCATAATAAGTCAAGCCGTAAAACCGCCGGAGCAGGTATGAGGTCAGCTTGGAAATCAAGAGCGCGCTGATCCCAGCCGAAACCGCCGTGGGAACCAGCATCAGGATCCGCAGTTCAGCGACCGCCTTGAGCAAAACCTCATAGGTACCGGCAGTAATCAACAGGAACGATGAGCTGACTCCCGGAACCACGGTCCCGGCGGCCAAAAGCACCCCGGACAGCACAGACTGCCAGCCGCTCAGTTCTGCAGAGCTATTTGTAACTGTCAAGGCCTGCGCTTTGCCCGCGATGACCATAGGTGTCAGCATCAACAGCAGCCCAACCAAGAAAGTACTCAAGTAACAGCGTTTGAAGCCCTGTTCATTGGCAACCTTGACAAGCGCCGGAAGGCTGCCGCCCAGAAGGCCAACGAACAAGTACTTGATCAGTTTAGGGTAGGTGGCGAGGAGGTAAGAGAGGACATTGCTCAAGGCAAGGACACTGATTACTGCCCCCAAGCCAAGCAAGATGACAAACAGCAGATTAGCCCGGAGGTTGCGCCATGGATTGGCGGCAATGGCGATCAGCTGCTCATAGATCCCGAAAATCACGGCCATCACTCCCCCACTGACTCCGGGAATGATCATGGCGCAGCCGATCATCATTCCTACCAAAACAAGATAAAAGCCCTCTTTGAAACTTCTTACCTGCACAGCCATTATACTCCCCCTATCATAGGCCTACGTTTTGATTCTGGAGATCCATTTTTGGATCTCAACAAAAAACAGCATGCCAAAACACATCCCCAGCACGATCAGCCACTGGATGCCAGTTAATGCCGCCAGTTCAAACACCTTCCGCAAGGCGGGTATGAAGACGACAACCAGCTGCAGCAGAGCTGAAGCAAAGAATGCCAGCCAAAGCATCGGATGTTCCTTGGGATGGATATGAACGATGCTGTGGCGTTCACTCTGAAATCCAATTGCGGCGAACAGCTGCGACAGCGATAATGTGAGGAAAGCCATAGTCGTACCTGCGGTTCCGCCTCCTCCAATCTGGTAGGCAAACAAGGCCGCCAAGGCTTCCGCCGCGCCGACAACGGCGATGCGCAGCCAGTCTCTCCCGCTCAAAAGCGGTGCTTGGCTGTCCCGGGGCGGCCTTTGCATCACATCCGATTCCGCCGGCTCCACACCCAAAGCCAGCGCGGGGAAAGTGTCGGTGACCAGATTAATCCAGAGAATATGCACAGGCGCCAGCATGCGCCATCCAATAATCGTCGCGGTCAAGATCGCCAGCACTTCACCGACATTGGATGACAGCAAGAACCGTACGGTTTTGTGAATATTGTCAAAGATCCTGCGGCCTTCTTGGACTGCTGATACAATTGTAGCAAAATTGTCGTCAGTCAGCACCATGTCTGCGGCCTGTTTGGATACATCTGTACCGGTAATGCCCATGCCCACACCAATATCGGCAGTCTTTAACGCAGGGGCGTCATTGACACCGTCGCCGGTCATGGCAACAATTTTGCCGCGGCGCTGCCACGCATCCACGATCCGGCTCTTATGCTCAGGCGCTACCCGGGCATAAACCGCGATTTCATGAACTTGTTGCTCCAGTTCCCGGTCGGACATTTGGTCCAGCTCTGCTCCGGTTACCGCCCGGCTGCCGTCCGTCAGGATACCCAGCTCAGTGGCTATCGCCACAGCCGTCACCCTATGATCGCCGGTGACCATGACCGGTTTGATTCCCGCCTTCCAGCATACAGCAATTGCATCCTTCACCTCTGGCCGTGCTGGGTCAATCATTCCCACCAAGCCACCAAAGGTTAAGCTGTTTTCCACGGTTTCCGGCTGGTGTAAGTCAGTTTGATCATCAGCATCCTTGTAGGCAAAAGCTAAAACGCGCAAAGCTTTGGCACCCATAGCTTCGTTGGCTGCCGCGATTTCCCCTTTGCGGGCATCAGTGAGTGGAATGACATCCCCTCCCCGGGCTTCATTCACACAACGGTTCAGCAGCACGTCGGGTGCACCTTTGACGTAGCTCCGGATTCCCTTTCCATTGGGATTGGCAGCAGCAACGGTCGACAGTTTACGCTTGGAGTCAAAGGGGATTTCGCCCACCCGGACGCGGCGGCGGACCTGATCCGCAGTCCACAGCCGTTCTTTGAGAAGATAATCGATCAGTGCGGTTTCGGTTGGATCGCCAATGGTTTTACCGTCCTGATCCAGCTTGGAGTCATTGCAGTGGCCCATGGCTGCGATAAGCATCTGTTTATTATCCGTCCAAACCTGCTGCACCGTCATCTTGTTCTGGGTAAGCGTACCGGTCTTATCCGAGCAAATGATTTGGGTGGAACCCAACGTCTCCACCGCCGGCAACCGGCGGATGATCGCACCGCGGGCAGCCATCCGGGTCATACCGGCAGCCAGGACAATAGTGATCACTGCCACCAGGCCCTCGGGTATCGCTGCCACCGCCAGGCTGATTGCCGTTAAAAACATATGCAGCGGCTCCCGGCCGCTGATCAGGCCGATGATGAAGATCGCGGCGGCGGCTCCAATTACCCCTACGGAAAGTATATTGGAGATTTGATTAAGTTTACGCTGCAGTGGTGTAATTTCCTTTTCGGCCGCGGCGAGTTGTGCGGCAATGGCACCCATCTGGGTATCCATCCCTGTGGCCACAACCACACCTATTCCCCGCCCGTAAGTGACGTTGGTACCCATATAGAGCATGTTTGTCCGATCGCCGATCCCAAGTTTCTCGTCGGTCAAGACTTCCGGGTGCTTGTCAACCGGAACCGACTCCCCTGTGAGAGCTGATTCCTCGGCTTTCAAGGCAGCTGCCTCAATCAGCCGCAGGTCGGCTGGGATATTGTCACCTGCCTCTAAAAGGACAAGATCACCCACGACAAGTTCACGGGCGGGAATGTGGTTCACACTGCCGTCCCGCAGCACTCTGGCGGAAGGAGCCGCCATTGCCTTCAGCGCTTCCAGGGCCCGTTCTGCTCTGCTTTCCTGTGCTGTGCCCAATACAGCGTTCAGAAAAACGACAATGAGGATGATACCTGCGTCAATCCACTCCCCAACCAATCCGGAAATGACTGCGGCGCCAATCAGCACCCAAATCATCAGATCGGCAAACTGCTCCAGAAAGATCATGAGCAGTGTTTTGGATTCTCCCTGCTTCAGCTCGTTGGGCCCATCCGCCTCAAGCCGCTTCCGGGCTTCGCTGCCGGTCAGCCCACCGCGGTTCGACTTCACCTCTTCGAGTACTTCGTCAACTGTTAATCCATGCCAAGGCTTTACAGCCATCTGCTCACCCTCCAATGCGTTGCTTCCTTTAACTGTAGTGTGGCCATTTCGGTGTGCGGCCAAATAAAAAAGAGGCTTTTCGCAACGATACGTCGCAAAAAGTCTCTCTGAACCTTGCCAGAAGTCAACCGCTAGACAGCTTTCATTTCTGCCAGTGCCTTCTGCGCCTCTACCAGACGGTAATAGGCACCCTTGGCTTCCATCAGCTCATCGTGGGTCCCCATTTCCGCGATGCGGCCGTGGTCGAGGACCACCAGCCGGTTGGCATACCTAAGCGTGGACAGGCGGTGAGCAATGGCGATTGTAGTGCGGTTTTTCACCAGTCTCAGAATCGCCTCTTGGATTTGCTGTTCTGTTTGGCTGTCCACAGATGATGTAGCCTCATCCAGAATCAAAATCCTGGGATCATGCAGCACCGCCCTGGCAATGGCGATCCGCTGCCGTTCGCCTCCGGACAGCCGCTGCCCCCGCTCGCCCACCTTGGTGTCATACCCGTTGGGGAACTTGACGATAAAGTCGTGGGCATTGGCGATCTTGGCTGCATTGATAATCTCCTCAGCGGTGGCACCCGGTTTGGCATAAGCGATATTTTCCCAGATCGTTCCGGAGAAAAGGAATGTATCCTGGAGCACAATACCGATCTGGTTGCGCAGATCTCGCTGCCGCAAGTCCTTGACGTTGATCCCGTCGATGAGGATTTCTCCTTCGTCCACATCGTAAAAGCGGCAGATGAGGTTGATCAATGTGGACTTGCCGGCGCCGGAGTGCCCCACCAACCCGATCATTTCGCCTTCTTCGATGCTCAGGTTGATATCCTTCAAAACCGGCTCGTACTTGTAATAGCCGAAGGTGACGTTGCGCAGTTCGATCTTACCCTTGACTCTGGGAACCGCAATCGCGTGCTCCCGGTCCATCACATCCGGCTGCTGGTCAATCACTTCAAAGATCCGCTCGGCAGAGATCATGGCGTTGTGGAACCAGCGCGGCACGGAGATCAAGAAATGCAGCGGCCCGTAAATCCGGTTGGCATACTGAGTGAACAGCCACAATTCGCCGAGGAGCATATCTTCTCCCAGCACCAGCTTGCCGCCGAAGTAGAGGATCAGGAAGTTGCCGATACCCATGATGAAGCCCAAAATCGGGTAAAGGGTGTTGAAAGCTTTCTCGTTTCGGGCACTAATATTCGCGAACTCGCGGGTATATGCCGAAAACCGGGCTACCTCCCGCTGCTCGCCGCCAAAAGCCTTGACTACACGAATCCCTGAGAGAATATCCTGCAAGAGAGAGTTGACCTGATCATTAAAGCTCCACTGCTTGCGGTACATGCTTCGAATCCGGTCCCAGGTGACCCGCTGGGCGATAACAATGAGCGGTGCCGGAATGATCACCAACAGTGTCAGTTTCCAGTTGGTGAACAGCAGAATAAGGGACATGGCCACCAGCATGATCACTTGATTGACCAATTCGGGCAGCTGGCCTTGAATGAAAGACTGAATGTTGTTTGTGTCCCTGTTGATCCGGTTCATCAAATCGCCGGTCTTTTTCTGGTCGATAAACCGCAGCGACAGAGCCTGGATCTTCCCATAGACCATATTCCGCATGTCCTTGCCCAAGCTGGCGCTGAGAGAAGCCATGGTACGGCCGCGCCATATGTCGAGCAGCATATCGGCCACACGCCCCAAGGCAAAACCACCAACTAACAGCACAAGCAGGCGGACATCATAAAGCTGGGGCTTGAGCAGATGGTCGATCATATACCGCTCAATCTGAGGAATTGTCAGGCTGACGGCTGACTTCAGCCAGAAAATAGCCATGACAATGCCGATCAACCCTATATGGGGTTTCATGATTTCCCACAGCCTGAGGAAGATACGCCGTTTATCCAGGCAGAACGGGCAGATCCGCATATTGCGCTGATACGGCCGGCCGCAGCGCGGGCATTTTTCCGGTTCTAGTTCTTCCACTGGCCGCAAAACACGATCTTCAAGATAGCGGGTGAGATATTTCTCCGCTGTCATATACCGCGGATGATACTCCAAGGTGTAACGGGCCACACAATATGAAGCGGCATCGGTCCAGATGAGCAGCCGCCCGTTACCTACCAGAGTTTGGACTTCTATTTTCTGAATGCGCTCAAGGCTGAATTCCTGCTGTAATCCAAGTTTGCCATTGTCAGCTGTGAATCGCAGGAGCCTGAAGTTGGTAATCACCACAACAGCATGCTCTCTGTCTCCATCAGCAGCGAGGTTGGACGGCAGCGTGAACAGCAGTGACTCGTTTTCCTTCAAGATTCCGGCAGGCAAATCGATTTGTGTCTCAACATCCAACTCTTGCAGCGGCCTGACGCTCAATTCGCTTCACCTCACTAGATGTATGGTTCGAGGAACCGCAGACTCTTGGCATCCAGGCGGCGGGAATCCTCGATCACGTAGCGGTTGCCGGCCATGTCGACAATCAGCAGCCGCCCACCGGCAATCGGGTAAATCCCTTCGTCCCGGGCTCTGGTCACAAACTTGCGGAAACCGTAATTGGTCTCCACATCCCAGTACAAATGGCCGAACTCGTCTTTCAAATCAAGGATCCGGGTGATCTGCGGCGCATAATACCGCCAGCTCAGTTCCTTCCGGATGGCTTCTTGCGACTGGGGTGGAAACTCTTTTAAATCCTTGATGATCCCGATTTCGTCCCCTTTATCGTCCCGGACCGATATGTACTGGTATTCCAGGGAAAAGGGGAACGCCTGGTACAAATCCACTTTACTGTAAAACCGATCGCCTAACTGAAGAGACAGCAGTCCTCCTTCCGTTGTGGCGAACACTGCTTCTCTCGGATCCAGATAGTTAATGTTGGTCAAAGCCTGCAAGCATTCTGTCTCCATATCCATCCCCATTTCCTTCATATTCAACCCCCAACAGCGGTCTGTTCCAAAGCCTGACGTTGGGTGGTAAACAGTTTTTCGTAGACTCCCTTACGCTCAATCAGTTCATCATGGGTGCCGACCTCGACAATGCGCCCGTTTTCAAAGACAAACAACCGGTTGGCCCTGCGCAGTGTGGACAGGCGGTGGGCGATCGCAAAGGTGGTCCGCCCCTGAACCAGCTGCTCCAAAGCCTCTTGAATCAGCTGTTCCGTCTCGGTGTCGATGTTGGCTGTCGCTTCATCGAGAATCAGGATGCGGGGATCCAACAGCACCGCCCGGGCAATGGCCAGCCGCTGCCTTTCCCCTCCGGAGAGGTCGTGGCCTTTGCGGCCGATCACTGTCTCGTAACCATCGGGCAGCTTCATGATAAAATCATGGGCGTTGGCAATCTTGGCCGCTCGGATGATCTCCGCCATGGTAGCCTCTGGCTTGGCATAGGCAATGTTCTCCCATATCGACCCGCGGAAGAGGAAGGTATCCTGGAGCACCATGCCGATCTGGCGGTGGAGGTCATCTTTGGCAATGTCTTTGATGTTCACACCATCGATCAGAATTGCTCCTGAGTTTACATCATACAGCCGGGAGATAAGGTTGATCATGGTGGATTTGCCTGCGCCTGAAGGCCCCACCAAGCCAATCATCTCGCCGGGTTCCACACGGAAATTGATTTCCTGCAGCACCGGCCGCCCTTCCTCATAGCCGAATTCCACATCCCGGGCGATCACTTCCCCTTTAATGTGAGGCATCCGTACCGGCTGCTCAGGATAGGGCAGATGTTCGGGAGAGTCGATAACCTCGAAGATCCGCTGGGCGGCATTCATGCAGTAGGACCACCAGTCCATGATGTTGGTCATCTGCTGGATCGGCCCGTAAAGCATGCCGAGATAACCGATGAAGGTTATCAGGGTACCAAAGGTCATCCTGCCGGTAATCACATCCCAGCCGCCAATGCCCCAGATGATCAGCATCCCCAGGTTCGTGATGAACCCCATGACCGGGAAAACCGTGGAACCGAGCTTCCCGATGCTCATCTGGACATTGAACACCTGATCGTTGTAGTGGGAGAAACGCTCGACTTCCCGCTCTTCCTTGCCAAACGCCTTCACCACCCTAATTCCGGTCAGAGAGTCATTGACCACAGAATTAAGGGCGGAATTGGTACGCCACCGGCGGGAATAGAGCTTCCAAAGATGCGGCAGCACTTTATATGTGATGAACAAGATCAGCGGAACCGGAACAAACACTAACAAAGTCAGCCGCCAGTTCATGAACATGAGCAGGCAGGTGATGCCTATGATCTTGACCGAGTTGACAATGAAATACGGCACACCGTCGTGGAAGAAATACTGCAGATCCAAGGCATCGTTGTTGACCCGGTTCATCAGCGACCCCGTCTGCCGCTTGTTATAGAAGCTCAGGGACAAGCGCTGCATCGCGGAAAAGATCATCCGCTTCAAATCATAGATGATTTCCGCGGTCACCGCTGAGTTGATCCGTCCGGAGACAATATTCAGGCCGAGCGATACCAAGCTGATGCCGACCATGGCCAGAATGGCTTCGGCAATTCTCCCTTCATATTTGCCGCCGGGTGTCAGCACTTGATCAATAAACACCCTTCCGGACATATATGTAGGAGCCAAATCCATCAGCGCATGGATTAGCATGATTGTGACTATGGCCGTGATCTGTTTTTTATATTTGGGCGTCAGCCCCAGCACCCGCTTGAAGAGTGTGCGCTTGTCGATACAGTTGGGGCACACCGGGCGGGAAGGATCGGGATAAAGGCGGCCGCATTTGGGGCAGCGCTCGTCCCGCTGCTTTTCTTCTTCCGGAAGCTCGGACTTCTCGATCAAATGCGTGACAAGGCGGCAGAATGAATTCAGATCTGCCCCTTTGGCCATCGACGCCCGGCAGAGGATTCTTTCCACATCGCCGGACTTGGCAATAACGGCAATGCTGCCGACAAAATACTCGCAGCGTAAGCCGCTTAAGGATTCAAGCTCATATTTTTCTACCAGTTCCATCTCCGCGGCATAGTTCCGCTCGTCAATACCGACGAAGAACTGCTCTTTGTTCCGTTTCCGGATCAGGGGTACGACTTTCCGGGGCCCCTGACTGCGTTTGGTTTGGGCAAAGATGTAGAGCCTTTGCCCGTCTACACAAAGCCAGGCAGCGCGGAAGCTGCCTTGACGGTCAAGATCAGTGTGGGCGGCTGCCCGAATCTGTTTTGGATCAATGCCTTCAGCTGCCAGCGCCTGCTGCACATATCCGGGTATGTTTGGACTGTGGTCCATGCTCTCACTCCTTTCTCATGCTTTCACGATCTCGTACAAGTGGCTGTCAACAGTGGTGATGAAACTTGTCAGCTGATCTTCATAGAAAATGATAAGCTGATGCAGCGCCCGGGTACACGCCGTGTAAAGCAGCTGGCGGTCCGGCTCACGGCCGTAAACCTGTTGATCGGCACTGGCGATGATAACAGTATCAAATTCCAAACCTTTGGCCAAATAGACCGGCACTACCACAACACCCGGTGGAAAATAGCCGGTGTCATGAGCGATCAGGGTGAACTTAGCCCTGCCTTCCAGCAGTTTGGCTGTTCTCTTCGCTTCTGCCTGAGTCTTGCAGATCACCGCCACCGATTTGCTTCCCTTGGCAGCGCTTGCTTCGATCACCTTGGCCAGCTGTTCGCCTTTATTCCTGCCGTAGGCGATTACCTTCGGCTTTTCACCTGTCCGCTCCACAAGCTCTATTTCTTGTTTATCAGTCAAAAGCCTGCTGGTGAATTCCCCAATTTCTTTGGTGGACCGGTAACTTTTTGTCATCTGCAGTACCTTGCAGGTATATCCCGCTTCTGTGAAAACAGCGGCCGCCCTGGCAAAATCGGTCAACCTGAGATAGGGATGGACTGCTTGGTTAGGATCACCCAAGATGGTGAACGCAGCCCTTGGAAACACATTGCGAAAGATCTGGTAGTGGAACAGGGAGTAATCCTGGGCCTCATCAATAATGACGTGTTTGATCCCGGTAAGCTCATGCCATCCCACTAATTTACCCTGGAAGTACAGGAACGGTGCCGTATCTTCATACAGCAGCTTCTGCGCTGCCAGGCTGGCCTGGGTGATCCGGCAGATCTGATCCCATCCCGGCGGCAAAAGCTTCGGATCGAAGAAGCGCTCAACATGGCCTGAGGCCCGGAACAGGCCGCTGTAAAGCTGATAGGTGTCCATTTTCAGCATTTGCTCCAGCTGTTCGTACAGGGGAGCCAGTTCTTCCTTGACCTCCGCGATGCTGAGTCTCTGGAGCTCCCGTTCGTTGTCCCCTTTGTGTTCGGGCAGTTCAGCCTTTTTCCGTACCAGTTCGGCAATCCTTTCCTTGCGAATCGGGTTCAGCAGGTAATGAACGCGCCGGCGGATCTTTTCCAGCCTCTGGATTATCGGAAGATAGCTGTAGGTCTCATGAAACAGCCGGCGGCACTCCTGCCCGGAGATGATCAGCTGCCCCCAGGCTTCGATATCGGAGAAGTGAAACTGGTTGGCCTCCAGATATTTGATATACTGGTTCACCATTCTGTAAAATGCTTCCGAAGACTTGAAAGCAACTGCCTCTAAGCGGGCCGGGTAGTCCGGATCCTGGTCTTCCTCCAAAATATAGGCCAACTGGGCATAATAGCTCTCCCAGCTCCAATCCGGCGCGATCTCCTGCTCTAAGTAATCGTGCATCGTCGCTTCCCGGATATTGTCCTCACCGAGTTCGGGCAGGACGTTTTGGATGTAGTCACCGAAGATTTCGTTGGGGGAGAAGATCACAATGTCACTAGCTTCTAAAAGCCCCCGGTAGCGGTACAGGAGATAGGCAGCCCGATGCAGTGCGATAGATGTCTTGCCGCAGCCGGCCGGCCCCTGGACAAACAAGACACGGTTGGCTTCATCGCGGATGGCTTGGTTCTGCTCCCGCTGAATAGTGTAGACGATATGCTTCATCCGGTTGTCTGCCGCTTTGCTGAGGGTCAGCTGCAGCACATCGTCATTGATGGTTAAATCACTGTCGAACATGTAAACGAGCCGGCCCTGCTCAATGCGGAACTGCCGCTTGAGGGTGATCTCCCCGGTGACTGTCCCGGCGGGAGCCTGGTACTGGGCCGGGCCGACGCCGTAATCGTAGAATAGGCTGCTGATCGGTGCCCGCCAGTCGTAGACCCAGTACTCCCCCGTCACCTCATCCACAAGGGAAGCCACGCCGACGTAGATCTGCATGACACCATCAAGTTCTTGATCGCGGAAATCAACGCGGCCAAAATAGGGGGACTCTTTCAACAACTGCAGCCTGCGGAGGTTGTACTGATAGATGCCGAAATCACGGCCTTGGCGGGTGATCTCATCAATGTATTGAACCGCATCCAGAAGCTTTCCAGTGCTGGGAAACCGCAGATCCTCAAAAAGGGCTCGGCGGGCTTTGCGCAGCTCCTGTTTAGCGGCATGCGTATACTGCCGCGCAGTCCGCAGCTGTTGTTCCACTATTTTCAAGACGGTTTCCAGCCGTTGGGATTCCAGTCTATAATCGTTCGCGTTAATAGCGACCAATCCTTTCGTCTTCTTTCTCACCAGACAGGAAAACCTCTCTATTCATTCGAGAGGTCCTGGATCACTTGTGCCACCAATTTGTCCAACACACCCACTTCATGTGCCGATTTGAACACGGTATAGCGGTTGCGGTATTCTTTGGCGTACATTAGACTGTTGAAAAGGAGCCGATCATCAATGCCGATGGCCTTTGCCGGCCATGGATAACCAAGCTTGCGGAATATCTCCAGGATCTGCCGTGCCTTCGGAAGGAAGGCCAGCTGCCTGCGGATCTGATCATGCTTAGCTTTCAAGGCGTGGAACCGCCGTTCCACCTCTGGCCAGCCAATGCCGATCTGATCGTTATCCCGGATGATGGCCGATCCGATCTTGGCTCCAAATTTGTCAAGGACTAATTGGGTTTGCTGTTCCGGCTGCAGGTAGGCGGCTTTGGCCTCTTCCAGCCGGAACTTTTCCGGATCCAGTTCAAAATAACGCTCGAAAAACTGCAGGCAGTAGACAGTGGCCACACCTACGGACAGGCCGTGCTGCGGCGGCTCAACACCTGCTTGCAGCTGCATCATTTCCCAATAATGGGCCATGCTGTGTTCGTTTGAGGCTACTGGCCTGGTGTGGCCGATAATTAGGATGGTCAACCCCGAAAGAATCAACCCTTCAATCAAAGCACGGGTTCCCTCGACGGTGCGGTTTTTGATCTGATCCACGTTCTTGATGCATTGTTCCACTGCCTGGGTGACTATATCAATGCAGGCTGGGCAGACCACTTCCTGGTTGATGATTGATCCCAAGAGCCAATCTGCTTTGGCCATATATTTGCCGATCACATCACCAAAGCCGGAAAGGAACATGTGGTACGGCGCCTGGCTCATGATGTCCAGATCACAGACCAAAACCTTGGGAAAACCGGCGGGCTTGTTAACTTTGAGGTTGCCGAAGGTTAAAGGAGCAACGACAGAGGTATACCCGTCCATCGATGCGGCTGTCCCCACCGCGGCAAAAGGTTTTTTGCTCACATGGGCGGCATAGCGGGTCAGATCAATGATGCTGCCTGAACCGACGGCCAGCAAGAACTCGGTACTGTTGTCCATAGTGAGCAGGATCTCGCCCAGAGCCGTCTCGTTGGGAATCAAGGGGCAATCCCGTTCCAAAAGGCACAGGTTCACATTGTACCCGGCGTTTTCCAACACGGCAAGGGCGTTTTTGGCAGCGACTTCATAGACGATGTTGTCCGTGACCAGGACCAGGTTGGTGCCCAATTGCCTTTGCCTGAGATACCCCGGAAGCTTATCAATCAAACCCCGGCCAATGTATATATCTATGTCGGGTACACCGTGGTTGAGTCCACAGTCACAGTGGATTTCCGGCAGCAGCAGTTTATTTGCAGCGTAACGAATATCGATCCCCATCTTCATCCTCCATCGCTCTTGCTTCCAATCAGTCATAATCTCTTCCCGCATTTGCCATACTACCATTACCAAGTACAAAGGGGGTAATGGCAATCAACAGATGCATGATCAATGAGCCCGAGGCAGAACTGCCAAAAACGGGCTCAGACCAGATCTGTTCAACGTGTAAAGGGAACCTCTATGTCGAGTGCAGCTGTACAGAAGGTTTCGGCCCGGAAAACGCCTACTGCGACTGCCCGTACTGCGGCGGCACTGGCACTACCTCCTGCCCCAGCTGCAACCCCATGCAGATATGACACTAACCAGCCCTGAGTTTATTCGGGGCTGAGAAACCCTTTGACAATCACCAGCGGGGTCCCGGCATCCGCCGAACCACTGACCAAGTCCGCCAGGCTGGCGATTACATCCCCCATCTTCCTGGGGGTGGTCCCTTCGGCCTCTGTGGCACTCTGCTGATAGCTCTTGCTCTTGAGGTACACCAGTTCTGTTTCGATTTCAGCAGCTGTTTTTCCTTGTGCCAGGCCTACATCAGCTAAATATTTGTATTTAAGGCCTTCCCGCATCATCCCCATGATACCTGCGGTAGCCCCCAGTACCGGCAGGGGATCCGCCAGTTCGTAAATGCCGGTGCTTGGATCCTTGTAGGCGCCGTCACCGTAGACGATGACTTCCACATGTTTGCCAGTCCGCTCTTGCACCTGCGCCTGCACAGCAGCAGCAAATTCATTGCCCCTGCGGGGCGCCAGTTTCAGTTTCTCGCCTGCGGACATGTTGCTGCCCAGCAGTCCCCATTCAGACCAGGATTCCTTGCTCGCGTCAGCACAGATTTCATCCAACTTGACCAATCGGGTGCTGGCATGCCTTTTGTCCAGTGCCCTCTGCACGGCAGCCTTGGTTTTGGCGCGGGCGTGGATATCGGCGACTATGATACCATCACAGCCGATTGTAACAATGAAAGCGGGATCGTTGGCCAGAAAGATCTCTGCTTGGGCGCCTTCTTCATTAACCGTTTCACGGTAAAGCTGCAGATAATCTACACTGGTGATGGGATGCAGCAAGGACTTCCCAGCCAAATCGCCCTCGGTGATGACTTCATCGTGTCCCTTGCCCAGTTGGCTGATGAGGTCATCGGTGAGGATTTGGTTGCCTACTTCATCGCTGGGCCAGGACAGCTGCAGCACCACTTTGCCGTGATCCGTCGCTCTGGCGATCGCTTTTAAAATCAGAGAGAAGCGGTTGCGGCTGAGAATAGGAAACACGACACCCACGGTAGCTCTGGACGGCAGGTCCAGCTTACTGCGGATTTCCTCAGCAATTTGCCCCACCGAGACATAGTTGTTCTGCGATCTGGCTACTACCGATTCCGTAATGCACAAGACATCCCCATCGTCCACCAACTGGTCTTGAACACATTTTTCGACCCAATTCACCACTTCGCCGGCCAGGTCCATTCCGGGAATGATCACTCCCATCTTGATACCAAACGCAGCGGGCCCAACGTACTTGGGAATTGAAGCCATGCAAACACCCCCTCTAGATTATATCAAGTAAAACGGTTAAAACACACCAAAGTAATGGTGTGTTTTAACAAGGCAAGTGATTTTACTTGCTTCCTATCTATTTTGCCCGGTCCGCACAGACATGATTACACCGACAATGCCAATGAAGAAACCAAGCAAGTTAAGGGTATAGGCTGCGAACGACAGCCAGATATACGCCGGAATTACCTCGGTGACTATACCGAGGAGGATCAGCCATCCCGCCAACAGCATGCTGCCTCCGGCAGCCATCCAACGGATGCTGGGTTTCATTTTCGTGCCTGGTCTTCGTAGAGCCAGCAGAAGACCGATTGTTTGTCGTTGACATGGAATTCCGGCGGCTCGATGCAATCACATTTACCCTTGATCTTCTTATCGCAGCGCGGATGGAACCGGCAGCCTTTCGGCGGATTCAAAAGGCTGGGAGGTTCCCCTGCGGGAACTTCCTTGTAGGTTTTCAGGTTCGCCGCGTCGGGATCCGATGTAGCTTTGAACAAAGCCTGGGTGTATGGGTGGAGTGGATTGTCCAGCAAACTATCGGTTGCGGCTTTTTCCACTATCCGGGCTCCATACATGGTGAAGATCCGTTCGGAGAAGTACCTTACTGTCGACAAATCGTGGGTGATGTAGATAATCACCAGGTTGTGCTTCGCCTGCAGGCTGCGGAGCAGCTGCAGGATCTCGACCCGGACCGAGGCGTCAAGCATGGAAACCGGCTCGTCAGCGACAAGCATCCTCGGCTGCAGAATCATTGCCCGGGCAATGACCAGCCGCTGCTGCTGCCCACCGCTGAGCATGTGCGGGAACTTGGGCAAGAAGTCCTCGATCGGGGACAGTTTCACTTCTTCCAAGACGTTTCTAATCCGTTTTTGCCTTTCTTTTTTATCAGTCACACCATTGATCAGCAACGGTTCTTCCAGTATTTTCTTTACGGTCATGAACGGCGGCAGCGCCCCGTACGGGTCCTGCTGAATGTAGCCGACACTGGCCCGGTAGGCTTTCATGTCTTCCTTCGTGAAGGTGGACATGTCCTTGCCGTTAAAGAAAAGTTTACCTTTAGTCGGCTGATGCAGGCCGAGAATAGTCCTGGCCAGGGTACTTTTGCCGCAGCCGCTTTCACCAACAATGGAAACTGTCTCTCCTTGATAGAGTTCAAAATTGACGCCGTCCAAAGCCCTGACATCACCGGTTTTGAAGAAGCCGAACTTCCTGATTTCAAACCAGGTATGCAAATCAACGGCCTTAAGGACCGGCACTCTTTCCTCAGTTTGGAGAGCTTCCTGCTTTTTCACAGCTAGATCAGGCATGCTTTACCTCCTCTCGGGCAGTGTACAACCAACACTGCACCTGTTGATCATGTTCCAGATCAAATGTTGGAGGATGTTCGCAGCACTTGGCAAACCGCTGGTCGCAGCGCTCGGCAAACCTGCATCCAGTGGGCGGATTAATCAGCGAAGGCGGCTGCCCCGGGATAAACACCAGTTCTTTGTCCTCCCTCAGTGTCGGCACACTGCTCATCAGCTTGCGCGAATATGGATGCCTGGCATCGGTGTAGAAATACTCCGCATGGCATTTCTCCACCATTTCGCCGGCATACATAACCGCAATTTCATCAGCCAGTTCACTGGCAGTGCCAATGTCATGCGTGATGAGAATGAATGTGGTGCCAAACTCATGTTTGATCCGCTTCAAAACATTCATCAAGTTGGCTTGGGTCAATAGGTCCAGTGCCGAAGACGGCTCATCCAGAATCACTAATTCTGGATTGGTCGCCAGTGCCATGGCAATCGTGGCCCGCTGCCGCATGCCGCCGCTCAGTTCGAATGGATAGCGGTACAAAAAGTCTTCCGGCAGGCCCACGATCTTGAACATCTCTTTCACTCTAGCCAGCGCTTTATCCTTGCCCATGTCCCGGTTGTGAATCAACAGCGGTTCGATGATCTGATCCACGATCCGCAGTACCGGGTTCAAGGAATTCATGGCGGCCTGAGGCACCATTGCGATCTTCTTCCAGCGGATCTCCCGGCGGAACCGGTCCTCTGGATACTGCATGACATCCTCGCCGTCGAGGATGATTTCACCGCTGTACTCCAAAATGTTCCGCGGCAGCAGGCGTAAGATAGCCTTGTTCAGAGAGGTTTTACCGCAGCCGGACTCTCCAACCACAGCAAGTGTCTTCCCCCGTTCCAACCTGAAGCTTACATCGTCAACAGCTTGGACAGGACCTTTCGATGTCCGGAAATATAGCTTGAGGTGATTCACCTCTAGTAACCATTTACTCATGACTACAACCCCCTCAACCGTGGGTTAAAGATCCGGTCGAGCGCAAAACCAACCATGGCAAAACCGAATCCGGTCAGAATCAACAGAACTGCCGGTTCCACCACCCAGTAGAAATGCCCAGTGAGCAGCGCGCCCTCTGAATAGGCATCATTGAGCAGCTTGCCCCAGGTCGGCAGGTCCTTGTCGCCCAACCCTAAGACAGACAAGGTAGCTTCCAGAAACACATAGTTCGGGACTTGAGTGACAAACCCCGGAATCAAAACCGGAATCACCTTGGGAATCATGTAACGGAAAATAATTCGGAGATTGCTGGCACCATAAGCCCGGGCAGCCTCAATGTAACCGGATGTTTTGGTTTGCAAAAACATAGACCGGTAACTCAATATACCTCCACCGAAGATTCCCAGCAGGGCTGTGACTCCCATCATCACAATGATGCTGCGGGAGAAGAACAGGCCGATCATGATCAGAATCGGCAGCAGCGGCAGAATCATGACAATTTCATTGATCCTGCGGATAATCCAGTCAACCCAGCCGCCGAACCATACTGCGCAGGCAGCCAGGCACATGGTCGTCAGCGATGTGCCTACCGCAACCACCAGGCCAACCGACAAAGCCACAGGAGCACCCCACAGGAGTGCCACACCGATGTCGCGGCGCATATGATCAGTTCCGGCAAATCCGTGCAGTTTTCCGTACACCACAAAGGTTGCATCAATGCTGGCTCCGGGTTCAAAAACCATCCCTTCGACAACCAGCTTGTAAGTGCCTTTCAGGACTTTGTCCGGATCAGCTGGATCGGCGAACAATCCTTTTTCCGGCAAAGCGCCGTTCAGCCTTCTGGGCAGCCGTGTATCCTGGGAAATCCGGTAGGCTTCAGATGCCCGCAGACTCATGTTTTGCATCGGGATCTCCCTGCCATCCGGTGTAATCCACTTTATATTAACATTCGGACGCGCTGATGCAAAGCTGCTGGTAAAGAACAGAGACAGCTCAGTAGGAAATCCGTCATATTGGTAATCGAATTCAAACACCATATCTTGGGCTGCAATTCCATTGCCCAAATCTGTCACCGTTTTCAGTTCTGGATTTTCTGTAGTCTTAAAGACTATGGTGACAGGCTGTTTTTCCTTATAGAACAGGTTAAACCACGCCGGGCGGGCATTGCGGGGATTCTCGGTCCAGACGTTTTCCCCACCCTTCCACAGCCTGATGGCTTCACTGTAAGGAATCTTAATCACGGCGTATATGGACAGCGATACCATAAAGGCAATGATGCACAATCCCACAACCGCCGAGGGATAGGCCTTGAGTTGATGGATAAAATTGCGGATCGATCTCATGAACCGTTTGCACCCCCACCCAGCTTAACGCGGGGATCGACTATGGCGTAAATGATGTCCAGCAAGAACAGTGTCAGCGCCAGCAAATAGGCATAGATCACTGTTACGCCCACGATCACCGGAGTTTCAAACACATTAATTGCTTGTTGGGTCAAGCGGCCGAGCCCCGGCCAGTTGAACACCGTTTCAAAGACAATGGCACCAGTCCAAAGTCCGATCAAGGTCATGGCAAAGCTGGTGATGATAGTCGGCAATGTAGGCCTCAAAACATACCGGCGCTCAATCGCCCGGTCTGTAAGCCCTTTTGCCTTTGCCATATCAACATAGTCCTCACTTGAGTGAATCAAGAAAAATGTCCGCCAGTAATAGGACGACAGCCAAAAGCTGGAAGCCACAGACGCACTGACCGGCAGAATCAGGTGCTTGAGGATACTGCCAATCTTGGCCCACAATGTCGGCGGCGGTGGAGCATCAATCATTCCGCCAAACGGAAGCCAGCGCAAAACTGCGGCGAATATCATGATAAGAAAGATTCCGTAAAACCATGCAGGCGCCGCGCTTGTAGGAGCCATGGCCACCACAAGCCTATCTAAACGGCTTCCATAGCGGCGTGAAAGGAACAGAGCGAAAAACATGGCACTGAAGAACAGCAGCAATTGGCTTGTGGCCATCACCAGCAGTGTCGGCCCGAGCCGTTCACCTATGATGTTCCTGACATATCTGGAACCGCTGTCACTTGTGAGATTGTGAGCAGTGCCCAACTGAAGCGAAAGTCCGTTCCACAGATATCTAATACTTCTAATGATGAAGTGCTGATCAAGCCCCAGCTGTTTTGCCCTAACCTGGTAGACTTCATCTGCATACGCTTTCTTCTCTTGCGCTGTCAATGTTCTCAGATCTTCGTTCTGATTTATTTGCTGGTCAATTTGAAAGCGCAGCTCACTTTTACGCATTTCGTCAACGTATCCGCCCATGTTGGCTACCAAAATAGTCAAATAGACGGCAATGACGACTGTAATGAGCAGAGTCGTCCCTTTGACAAGGCCGTATTTGGTGATCCGCCATAGGTTGCCGCTGGAACGTCTCCTTGCTTGAACAGCACGCTCCCGTGCAGTTTCAATGCTTAGCATTCTCACACCTCCCGGTATCGACCTGGAACAACATAAATGAAGGGCGTGGGACTCCACGCCCTCCACTTTTCAGTCCAGAAATCAGTTTCTGGATACCCTGCTTACGGCAGTGTCACGAAGGAATGTTGCCCGAATGTCGCACCGGCTACCAGAGTAGGCAGAACGATGACTTCAATGGTGTTCGAGCCAACAGGCAGCTGCTTGGTTTCCTCAGGTGTCAAAACAACCTGGAACAAGCCGTCGGCAACTGCGCTGCCGTAACCATTGTAGGCAACATTGCCAGCTGCGTCGAGTACGATGTACTTGACTTCTTGGATCTTGTCGGCTGGATAAGGCTCGCCTCTGAAGCTGACTTCGACTTCAAAGACAGCCTGCTGGCCAGCGTTGACCCGTGCGGGGCCGAAGACCTCTACTTCAGCGATGCGAGGCTCGTCGAAGCCATCCCAATAACCGGCTGGCAGTCCATAATCCTCGAAGCGCTTCAGATGCACGGTCTTGATTGTCGTGTATGCCCGCTCGAGATACAACGGGCCGTTGCCGATCCAGAAGTGGCCTTTGTCTTCATACCACTTCTTGGCATTGGCATAGCGGAGAGCAATCTCTTCAGCAGAGATGTAATCCTTCAAGAAGTCTGCGTACGGCAGGAAGTTGTTCGCAATCGCGTAATCCAACCACTTGGCCAGAATCCGCAAGCTCGGGCCTGCGTTGTAGCCAAGCCACTCGACGTTCAGAGTGTTGGCTTTGGATGCGCTGAAGGCAAGCTCGCCGTGGTATTCAGCCAGGTAGCCCAAAGCCAGGGTATGCCATGGCGCAGTACCATAGTTGTACAATGGGCAGAAGATATCGCCAAGGTTCTGCTCTGCATCCATGTACCAGGATGTGGAGTATACTTCGTAGACCAGCGGATCCCAGGAGATGATCTTGAAGCCGCGAGCATTCTTCTGGGCGACGGTCAGGTTGGCGGCTGCCGATTCATCGTAGATCGGGCTTTCCTCGTAGCCGCGGTCCCAATCCAGAACCAGCTGCATCAGGAAGTCGCCGCGGGTGTACGGGCTGCCGTCATGCCATTTTACCTTTTCAAAGAGGTCTTCACGATAGTACACTACACTCTTGCGAGGAACGACCAGACCGCCAGGATATACCTCGCCGACTGTGCGGAACCTCTGCACTGCGGGATCCCAATACAACCAGGCATCCTCAGGTACTGGAATACCAGGCTTGATGTCGGGATCGACATTTTCTCTCAAGTATTCCATATCAGCAGCTTCCACACCGGGAACGAAGGTGACAGTTACCCAGTCGGAATCAGGCTGCTTGCTGATAGGCAGGCCTTCAACCGCATATACTTCAACCTTGTCGATCCAGAGAGGCACATAGTTTCCAGTGAACGGATGCGACACAAAGCCGCGGTCGAATGTAGCTCTGATTGGCAGCATGTCGAAGGTCCAGTTCGAACCGGCAACAGGGTTCCAAGGATCGACCAGGACTTGCTGGCTGCCGACGGTAACGACGCCGCCGACCTCATTCCTGCGGCGGATGGTCATTGCCCACAACGGGTTGCTGGACAGGCCGCCGGCCAAGTCGGACGAAACAGTGATTTCAGCCCGTTTCGGGATAAAGGAGATTTGGTCTACAGTAAAGATACGCGGAGAGTCTTCCAGTGACAGTGCAAGTGCACGGGAATAGAGCTCGTTGCGCTCTTCCATGGTTGTGAATCTCTTGTAATAGAGTTTCTCGGAGATCTCATCCAGCTCGGGAATCGGATCCAGTGCGAGCCAGAGCGGAGACGCCATACCTCTGCGGGTGTACATCTGAGTGAAGATGTGGCCCTGATCGCGATATACAGCGCCTGCACTCCAACCACCGGTGTAAACATGCCATCTTCCTTCGGCGGGATCGCCCATCAACCAGATTGGCGAAGCTTCCTGACCGGTACGGTACTCGACTACTGTCTTGAATCCGAGTTTCTGGAGCTGTTGTGCGAAGTAATCGCCGGTCTGACGGCGTTGGTCTTCAATACGTGCAATAATGGTAATGCTGACATCTTGCCCCTCATACTGCCAAGTTCCATTGACAAGCTGGGCGCCGACCTTGGTCATCTCTTCAGTGACGATTTCCCTGGCCTTCTCCAAGTTGTAGGCATACTTGACTTCGAGGGCGCGGGCGGTTTCCACAACCCGTGAATAGTCAACATATGAATTATTCAGCATGTTGTATTTCGGAACCGCCAAGCCACCGTACAGTTCTTGTGCGATGTAGTCCCGGTCAATCAACATGTTGGTCGCTTCACGGATCCTGCGGATGCCGAATGGATTCAAGCGCCCATCGTTGAACTTGAGCACCGGGTTATAGGTAAGTTCGCTGTAAGAACCAAAGGTTGTCATGTAGCTGAGCGCAGGATCGGTGCGGACAGACTCAAATGCGCTGGCATTCGAGGATGTCGATGCCCATACGTCAAGATCTCCGGCGCGGAGGCGGGAGATAGCTGTCGACACATCCGGCTCTTCAACGATGATTACCTCATCTACCCAGGTACCCATCCGTTGAGCAGCAACTCCTAGTGTAAGACTGAAGAGCATTATTGCTATCAACACAAAACTAAACGTCCGTCTGTACAATTCTTTCACCCTTTCACCCCAATGTTTTTACTCATCACATCAAATTTAGAGTTAACAGTGACTGAATTCAACCGCTTATGTAACGGCCTCGCATTCCCCCTCCCCATGCATTCCATGTCGCAACCCTTTTCGGTATTTATTCTCTTTCTAATGCAGTTTTCCTTCAAGAGTCACAACTGTTTTTGTAATATCAGTAATAAAAACGCGTAAATTGTTCGTTTTTGCCAATGGTTTTGGCCTACATTAGATGCGAATTTCGTACTCCGTACACCTTTGCTGTTTTGTTTTCACACCATAATCGGCCGTTAGTGTTCATTTATAATTCGCCATGAATACAGATTATCCTTTTTTCACAATGCAATTTTTTCTGGTATCGTATCTTCTGCCGCGCTCAGGGGATTGCGCGCTTGATAGACCCCCCGCAGGATCACCGTACCGATAACAATCAAACCGGCCACCAGGGTCAAAAGGCTTGGTGTTTCTCCTGTTAACAAGGCCACCCAGATAGGATTGAGAATTGGTTCGAGGATCGTAATCAGGATTGCTTCCAGCGACGACACCACTGCGATCGCTCTAGTGTACAAAATGTAAGGAATCCCCAGCTGAAAGACGCCCAAGGCCACAATGGCCAGCCCTGAGTTGAGGTTGATACTGCCGGCGGAAGCAAGCAGGAACGGCAGGCCGGTAAGGAAACAGACACCGTTGCCCAGCAAAACGTATTCCGCCGCATCGCGGCCGGGGGTCAGCTTGGCCACAATCACAAAGGCGGCCATGCCTACACCGGAAATCAATGCCACAATGTTCCCCACGATGTGCCCCGATTCAAGATCTCCCAGGAAAAAGAGAACCATGCCGACAGTGACAACGGCTATTGAAACCCAGTCCGAACGCCGTACCCGTTCTTTCAAAAACCAACGGGCGAACAAGGCTACCCAAACCGGGGCAGTGAACTGCAGCAAAATAGCATTGGCGGCTGTGGTCAGCTTGTTCGCCAGCACAAAAAGGAACGAGTTTACGGCATAGGTGGCTGCGCCGAGCAAATGGTACCATGTCAAGTGCACTTTCCGGCGCAGATACAACATTAGTACTAAAGCGGCAATCCCGGCCCGGGCGCTGCCTAAGGCCAGTCCGTTCAACTCCGTCGACTTGATCAAAAAACCGGCGCTGCTCCACAGCACCGATGCTGCAACCAATTGGGTGATCGCCTGCGAACGCTGTTGTTTCATCTTTATATACTCCTTTGCTACTTCTGCAGAGGTATTGTGTCTGATATCCGCCACCGCTGCGTCTTTCCGTCAATGTACAGCTTGAACAGTGCCACTTCTTCACAGGCGAAGCTGTACTGAGGATTGTATTCGATTAATTCCTGCTGGTACAGATCAAACTCTCTCCGGCCCAGCCGGGTAGCCAGGGTGATGTGGGGATGATAAGGCCGCTTTTCCGGCTCAATGCCCAGTTTTTCCAGACAGCGGGCCAAGCCCGCCTGCAGCGCCATCAGTTCAGGGTTGGGGACGACATCGACAAAAATGACCGCCTTGCCGAAGTGGCCCAGGCCGCGGCAGTCGATGGTAAAGCTCCGGAACTGGGCACACGCCTGCCTTAGGGCATCCAGCAGCTGTTTGTGATCTTGATCCCAGGCAAAGGGTGCCAGCAGCGTCAAGTGGGCTGGTGTCCTGGGCGCTCTGAACTTCCGCCGCCACCGTTCCACTTCACCAGCAATCTCACTGGGCGGCACAATACCGGCAAAAAACTGATCCATGGCTTTTCCTGCCTTCCTCTGCATCTTATTTACCCTGACAAAAAAGGGAACCGGATCTAATTGGCGAAGATTGTTAAAAACTGACAGCGAGGTGAGTTTATGTACCAGGATGTACCAATTGCAGACTATATCCAGGTTGTCCAGCAAAAGCTGGCCAAAGGTGGGCTGTTTCTCACCGCCAAACATGAATCGAAAGTCAATACCATGACCATTGGCTGGGGTGGCATCACCCGTTTTTGGAACAAGCCAATCATGATTGTCCCGGTAAGGCTGTCCCGTTATACATACCAATTGCTTGACAAGTCCAAAGAGTTCACCGTCAGTGTCCCACTGGAAAAAAACCTGCTGCGGGAGCTGAGCTACTGCGGCACCCATTCCGGCCGCAGCGAAAACAAATACGAAGCCACAGGGCTGACCCTAATCCCGGGCAAAGTGATTGGAACACCCATTATCGCCCAATGCGAACTGCATTTTGAATGTAAAGTGGTCTTCCAGCAGACCATGGATCCCGAGCTTTTGGACCCGGAGATCAAAGAACGTTGGTATCCGGACTACCATACCATGTATTACGGGGAAATCGCGGCATGTTACCGGATCCAGCCTTAGTGATGGAAACAACTACCTGGCCGCCGTCGCAGCAGCCAGGTAGTTGTTTTTTTACCGTAATGAGTTTTGCTTGTTGGTGGGCAAGGAACGATTAGCGCTGCACCCTGGCGTTGCCCTGCCAGACGGCCCACACTTGAGCTTCGTCAGCCGGCTGGGCATAGTCAGTCAAGAAGGTTGTAGCCATGGCGCCTGTGGCCCAGGCAAACTGGATCCACTTCTCAGACTCCCAGCCCCGCAAAATGGCATACAGCAGGCCGCCTACGAAGCCGTCGCCGCCGCCGATCCGATCCAGTACAGTGATCGGCCGGGGTTCGACCACATGCCAATTGCTGCCTTCCAGCAAGATCGCGCCCCACAGGTGGTTGTTGACATCGATCACTTCCCGCAGGGTATTACCGAAGACGCTGGCGTTCGGGAACTGCTGCTTGACGCGGGAGATCATTTCTTTGAAATGCTCTATCTTCTCAGCAAGGCCTTTGCCGCCGGCTTCGGGCCCTTGCACGCCCAGGCAGAGCTGGAAGTCTTCTTCATTGCCGATCAGGATGTCGGAAACACCGGCAATTTCGGTAAACACATCCCTGAGCTCTTTCTCCCGGCCCTTCCAGAACGACGCCCGGTAATTCAGGTCAAAAGAGACCCGAGTGCCGTATTTCTTGGCTGCCCTGGCGATTTCCAGGCAGAACTGGCTGGTGCTTTCAGATAGTGCCGCAATCAAGCCGGACAAGTGGACAATTTGAGCCCCTTCCTGGCCGAAGATCCGGTCCAGGTCAAAGTCTTTGGCGCTGAGTGTCCGGCCCACTTCGCCAGCTCGGTCATTCCAGACTCTCGGACCGCGGGAACCCCAGCCGCTGTCGGCTATATTGAACTGATGGCGGTATCCCCACGGCCCGCCCTGCTCGACTTCGGGACCTTCAAAGTCCATGTAGCGGCTGGCCAGGTTGCGCTTGATGAACTCGGCAATTGGGCTGCCCTTGACAAATGTGGTCAGGATCTTGACAGGCAAGCCCAAGTAGGAGGAAATGCTGGCGACATTGCTTTCAGCACTGGTGGCCTGCAGGATGTACCGGTCGCTGGCATACACAGGTTGGCCGTCGAGGGGGGTAATCCGCACACCCATGCTGGTAGGTACGATCAATGCATATTTGCAGTCTTTACGTAATTCGATACTCACACTATAACCTCCCTGTAATGTGATTTGTTCACAGTTCATGTATACATTAGATGATTGACGCAGATTTCCTGCTTTATCCTTACTCTCCGCCAGATTCTCATTTCCTATTCTTTCTGCCTGCGATCGCCGATCTGCCCCCTTGGACATATACTGTATTAATTTCACGCAAAGGAGGCAGTCCTATTGGATCAAGATCGCAGCAAAAAAATGCAGCTGTCCACACAGGCTTATCTAGAGGCAGTGAAGGCTCTGCAAAGCGAAGCGGATCCATTTCTGCACCCTAAATACCTGCGCAAGAACGTGAAGGGATTGGGAGTCGGTGTCAAGTGGGTCAAGGGTCAGCCAACTGGCGAGCCGGCCTTGATCGTGTTTGTCACAGAAAAAGTGAATCGGGAACAATTGACCAGTTCCGAACTGGTGCCGCAAGAGCTCGGTGATATGCAGACCGATGTGCTTGCCGTTGGTGAAGTCTGGGCGAATGCCATGTTGGGAGGTAGGGTCCGCCCTCTCGCCGGTGGTTACAGCGTGGGCAGAGTCAACGGGGGGACCGGGACGATCGCCACTTGTGTCACCGATCTGGCAGAAGCTGAGCAATTGGGCAGCGGCAGCTTCTATTTGCTCAGCAACAACCATGTCATTGCCGCCAGCAACCAAGGTGTCAAAGGCGACCCGATCATCCAGCCGGGAGCTGTGGACGGCGGCAGGCTGAACGATGTAGTGGGGTATTTGGCCCGTTTTGTGCCCATCCAGTTTGAACCGCCTATCCCCCGGCAGGAACACCAAAACCTGGTCGACGCTGCACTGGCAGAAACGAAGCTAGATGTGAGCAACCGCGAGATCCACTGGATTGGATATCCTCAGGGCTGGCGCCATGCTGAGCCACCGGATGTGGGCAGCATGGTGCAGAAAACCGGCCGCACCACCGGTTACACCATTGGCCGGATCATAGCCTTGGACGCCATCATTGACGTAAATTACAGCCCAACGACGATCGCCCGCTTTTCCCGGCAGATCATGACTACAGCGATGTCGGCTCCCGGCGACTCCGGATCCTTGGTGTTGGATCTGGCAAATCGCGTAGTTGGCCTTCTCTTTGCCGGCTCAGACAAGGTAACGGTTGTCAATCCGATTACCCCGGTCCGCGAGCTTTTAAAAGTTGAGTTGTAAAAAGCGGAGTCACTTGCTGACAGCCGCTTCCTTATTCATTGCTGTTCATGCCCTTTTGGCCGATCTCTGGGCAAACCGATCCACGAGCTTTGGCAGGAGTATGGCGCAGATCAGCAGGCAGCCGATCAACACAGTCATAACCTGGGCCGGTACATTCAACAGGCTCATCCCAAAGCGGGTAAACCCAATTAAAAACAGAGACAGGACAACACCGAGCATCGTTCCCGAACCGCCGTTTATGCTGACACCTCCGAGAACAACAGCTGTGATCACTTCCAGTTCATATCCTTGAGCGATATTCGGCCGTGTACTTAAAATCCGCGAGGTAAGCAGCACGGCTGCGAAGGATGAAATCAAGCCGCTGATGGTAAAGAGAATCAGTTTGATTCTGTCCACCGGCACACCGGAATAGCGGCAGGCATCTTCATTGCTGCCGACAGCGTAGATGTACCGCCCGAAAGTGGTCTTGTGGAGGACAAAGCCGAAGATTACTGCCAAAACGGCAAAGAACACCAGCTGGTTGGGGATGATCGTTCCGGCGAAGTATCCCTGCCCCAGATCAGAAAACTGGTACGGGTAGCCGGTTACAGCCTGGTTGCCCAACAGCACATAAGCAATGCCTCGAAAGAGAGAAAAGGTTGCCAGAGTAACGACCATAGCCGGCAGTTTAAACCTGGTGATCACAAAGCCGTTGAACAACCCTCCCAGGGTCCCCACCAGCAAGCACAGGCCGGCGGCAGCACCGATGCCCATTCCGGAGCGGAACGCTATGCCCATGACCGCCGCTGACATAGCCATGTTCGAAGCCACTGACAAATCCACATTCCCGGTAATCACAATCATGGTCATGCACAGGGCGATGATCGCTTTCTCCGTGAAATGCAGGGTCGCGTCAAACAAGTTCCGGACATCGAGAAAATACGGAGACAGCCTGGACATGATCACAAACACAGCTGCCAACAACACTACAAGGATGAACTCCCACCGCCTGATCACTCTGCTCATGCCTGCTGCCCCCTAACTACAGTTTTGCGATCCCTGTTTTTCATTACGGCATCCACCACCACGGCAAGAAGGATAATGAAGCCTTGGATGGCCAGCTGCCAAAACGGCGAAATCTGGGTTACACTCAGGGCATTTTCCACGATTGAGATTAATATGGCTCCCAGCAGTACACCCGTGATGCGGCCAGTACCTCCAAAGACACTGACACCGCCGATGACGATGGCGGTCACGGTAGAGAATTCAAAACCCGTCGCCGAATCACTCTGAGCTGATGCGAAACGGGACACCCACAACACACCGCACAGCCCGTAGAGAAAGCCGGAGATGGTGTAGACGGCGTATTTGATCCGGTCAACATTGATCCCGGCGACGCGGGCGGCTTCCGCATTGCCGCCGACGGCATAAATCTCCCTTCCCGGCTTGAGGTGAGTGAGGAAATAGTAAAACACCACATAGAAAAAGATAGTGATAAAAATCAGGTTCGGGATCCCGAGAATCCGGCCCCGGGCAAGATGAATGAAACTGTCGGGCATTTCATGGGCGCTGACCCACTGCCCTTTGGCAGTGATGAAAATCAATCCCCGGTAGATCGACATAGTGCCCAGGGTGGCGATGATTGGCGGGACACCAGCCTTGCTCACCAGGATCCCATTAATGCTCCCCAACACCAGCCCGGTAAGCCCACCCAGCAGCAGCGCCAGCAACGGGTGGAGCGCATATCCGTTCTTGTAAATCAAACCAGCCAGCATGCCGCACAAGGCCAGTCCTGAGCCCACCGAGAGATCGATGCCGCCGGTGACTACCACCATCATTTGGCCGATGGCGGCGACCGCCAAAATAGCAGCATTCAGGAGAATGTCATTGAAGTTGGTAACGGAGAAAAACCGCGGGCTGTAAATGGATACAGCTGCGATCAAGACCAGTGTGAAAATGAGCAAACTCATTTCGCGCCTGGCCAAAATCCGCAGCAGCAGTTGCCGCTTGTGGGGTGTTATTTGGATCATGGTTCAGCCTCCTTACGACACACCAGCCTCTAGCTGTCTTCTTCCGATAGCCGCCTGTAGAATCTGTTCCTGCGTCACCTCGCCTCGTTCAAACTCAGCGGTGATTGTGCCTTCATGCATCACTAAAATCCGGTCAGACATGCCGATGATCTCGGGCAGCTCTGAAGAAATGAGGATGATGCCCAGACCTTCAGCGGCCAAATCATTCATGAGGCGGTATACTGCCGTTTTGGCCTGCACATCGATGCCTTTGGTCGGTTCATCCAGAATCAGGACCCGCGGTCTTGTCGCCATCCATTTGGCCAGGACCACTTTCTGCTGATTCCCGCCAGAAAGATTGCGCACCAACTGCAGGATTCCTGATGTGCGGATATCCAGCTTGTCAACGAACTGTTGGGCAATCTGAAGTTCTTTAGGCTTGTTCAACAGCCGGTATCTGAATGTTTCCAGAATCGACAGGGTCACATTTGAGGCAATGTTCATCGGCAGCACCAGGCCGCAGCGCTGGCGATCTTCAGGCAGATACGCGATCCCGGCGCTTAAGGCATCATGGGGAGAACGGATTGTGATTTCCTTTTGATCCAGCCAGATCCTCCCCTGGTGCAGGCGCGTGATGCCGAAGATCGCCTCGGCAAGTTCAGTCCGCCCGGCACCTACCAATCCTGCAACCCCCAGGATCTCTCCCTGCCTTAAAGAAAACGATATGCCGCGAAACTCGCCGCGGCGGGTGAGATTCTCAACTTTAAGCAGCTCAGGCCCGGGCTCCCCAGCCGTTTTCGGGAACATCTCGTGCAGCGGGCGGCCCACCATCATTTGAATCACTTTATCCACCGTCATTTCGCCGATCTCATGCGTCCCGATGTATTTCCCATCTCGGAGCACCGTGACCCGGTCCGCCAATTCGAACACTTCTTCCAGGCGGTGGGAAATGAAAATGACTGCCGCTCCGCTGGCCCGCAGGCGCTGGATAATGCCGAACAGCCTCTTGGTTTCTTGGATGGTCAGGGCTGATGTGGGCTCATCCATGATCAGAATTCTAGAATTGAGGGATAAGGCCTTGGCAATTTCCACCAATTGCCGTTCGGCCACGTTCAGGTATTTCATAGGCGTGTCCGGGCTGATGTCCACCTGCAAGTCCTGCAGCAGCTTACCAGCGGCGCTGTGCATTGCCTGCCAGTTGATCCGCTTGGATCTTGGATACAGGATCGGATGGCCCATGAAAATATTCTCCGTGACACTCAGCTCCACAAATGTGGTCGGATCCTGATATATCGCCGCGATGCCGGCTTGCTGGGCATGGAGCGGCCCGGTGAATGAAACCGGCTCCCCGTTGATTAGGATCTGGCCCTGATCCGGCTGATGCACACCGGTAATGATTTTAATTAATGTCGATTTCCCAGCTCCGTTTTCACCAACCAGCGCATGGATTTCTCCCGGCTTGAGCTGAAACTGGACCCGATCCAACGCTGTTACGCCGGGAAACCGTTTCGTAACATTGCGCAGTTCGAGAACGAAGTCACTCACTGAGACCTTCTCCTTTGACAGTACAGTGGAAGCGAGTCATGGACTCGCTTCCACTGCTGCACTTAGTATCAGTATACTTGGTACCACTCATCAATGTTTTCTTTGTTGAACACGAACGGAGCTCCCAGAATCACTTCCAGGCCGCCGCTGGCAGTCTGGATGATTTCCCTCTCGCCCATCCGGCCGACTTTGACAACTTCGCCGGCAGCGCCTTTGATCTGTCCGGTCAGCAGGGCATGGGCCATGTAAGTAGACACATAACCAAGGTCAATCGGGTTCCACAGAGCCACTGCCTCACAGGTGCCGTTGCGGATGTATTCCGCCATCTCGCTGGGCAGCCCCAAACCTGTCAGGGCAACTTTGCCGGCGAGGCCTTGGTCTTCAATAGCCCGGGCTGTTGCCGCCACACCAACGGTTGTCGGGCTGATAATGCCGCGGAGGTTCGGGTAAGCCCTGAACAGCCCGAGCGCTTCTGTGTAACTCTTTTCCCGCAGATCGTCACCGTAAACAATGCTGACCAGCTTCATCTTGGAGTATTCGGGCAGCTTCAGCTCCTCTTTCATCCACTCGATCCAAGTGTTCTGGTTGGCCATCGTGGATGCGGCGCTTAGAATGGCGATTTCACCTTCGTAATCTATCATTTCTGCAAGCAGTTGGACTTGGATCCGGCCGATCAGTTCCATGTCAGCTTGGTTTAAGAACAAATGCCGCCCAGCAGGGGCTACTGCGGAGTCAAACGCCACAACCTTGATCCCGCGGTCCATGGCCCGCCTTAGTACCGGTACCAGGGCATCAGGGTCGTTGGCACTGACTAGAATGGCATCTACTCTCTGGGCTATCAAGGCATCGATGATTGCGATTTGCCCTTCTGCAGTGGGGGTTTCAGGTGCTTGAAAGATGAAGTTGATTCCCAATTCGGCGGCAGCCTCCTCGCCGCCTTTGCGGCATGCCTCAAAAAATGGGTTCCCTGCACCTTTGACAACCATCGCCACCGTGTACTTCTGGGCAAGCACCGGGGCTGCCAGTATCAGGCAGGCCAAGAGCGAGACAGCGACAACCATCAGTTTGGTTCTCATGATTCAAGAATCCCCTCCCAAGAAATTATTGAGTAAATACCATACTCACTCGGTATATTAAACATTATTTTAATCTTTCCTTCAATATGAATCGGTTCTCTTTACAAAAAATTAAAGCGCCATCTCCGCAGATGGCGCTGATATCAGCAGCGAGATCGGCCTCAAGCGATCTTCTGCAAGACCTTGACTAATGGGATGCCCAGCAGCAGCACTACCACCGCTTCGCTGACAGCGATGCTGCCGGCCACAAGCCAGTAGGGCTGGCTGTAAAGGCGGTGCAGGTAGGCGCTTACCAAGAGTGCATTGAACACAATCGGCGAAGCGTAGGCGATCCACGAATCACGGCAGCGGTAGGTCACGTAGGCAGCGATCAGCGTGATGGCACTTCCGCCAAAAATATCCCAAGGGCCCAATCCGCCGAAAATGTTGGCGAGCAGCACTCCCACAAACAACCCTGCAACCGCCTCGGGATAGATCATGGGCAGCAGGGCCAGGGCTTCAGCAGCCCGAAACTGCAGCGGGCCGAAGCTGACCGGCTGAAGGATGTAGATCAAGACGATATAAACTGCGGCTATTAATGCAGCTCGGACGTATTTTTGCACAGTTCTCACTCCACACGCCAGATTTCCAACCCGGCCAAGTCTTCGAGTTTGTCACTGATAAACCCACCGGCATCTCTAATCCCTCGATTGTAAAAGAGGGGGCCGAGCTTCTTCACCATGAAGTCGATCAGCAGCACGCTCGCCAGATCACCGATATCCTGTTCCAACTCGTTGAGGAAGTATTCTTTCACCGCCGCTGCCAGCTGTTCCCTTTCCTCTTTTGACAGTTCCAGACGTTTGTCCACCCTCATTCAGCTCCTTCGCCGTATATTGTTCTGCGCAGATTGGCCAATGCCTGCCCGCACGGCAAGGATTTGCGCCGGCAGAGGCGAATCGTTGAGTAAAAGCCAGACGGTAGGTGATCGTCAGGAGGTTGATTGGACGTGCAAAGCTATGGGCATAAAAGCGGGCATACCGACTGCATCAGGACCGTCCCGATTTTCAGCCATATCACTCATGATGAGATGCTGGAAATAGCCAAGATCATCGAACCCCGGTCTTACCGCAAAGGGGAAATGATCTACCTTGCCGGTGATCCCGGCGGTAAACTCTATGTCCTGCACACCGGCAAAATCAAGATTACCAGGATCAATCCGAGCGGCAAGGAGCAGGTAATTCACATCCTCGGGCCCGGCGAGTTCACAGGTGAGCTGTCTTTGTTCAGTTCCGCACCGCTGACGGACAATGCGGAAGCGCTGGAAGACTCCACCATGTGCATCATGGACGGCGCCAAGCTCAAGGCATTGATGCTGAAAAACCCCGTAATTGCTCTGAAGGTGATGGAGGAATTAAGCCAGCGGCTGCAAAAAGCCGAGAGTTTAATCGAGGTGATCAGCCTGGATTCGGTGGAACAGCGCCTGGCCCAGGCTTTGCTGGCATTGGCCGGAGACAAAGGAGAAGTCATTTTGAAGATGACGAAAAAGGATTTTGCCTCCCAGCTGGGGATGAGCCGTGAGACACTGAGCCGCAAGCTTGCCGCTTTTCAAGAACAAGGTTTGATCAAGCTGAAGGGGCAGCGCCGGATCATCATCCTCGATAAGGACGGGCTGCAGGCAGTCCGGATGGGGTGATAGTAAAGAAGCCTTAGCCCGAGCGGGAATACGGGGACTAAGGCTTTGTTTATCAGTTACAGCCGCTGGCTACAGCTCGTCTTTCTTTTGCTCGATGCTTTCCCTCCTGTGTTCGTTCTTGTTCTTCAGCTCTTCTTTTCTCTCAGGTGACATCGGCTCATTCTCCATAGCAAATTCAGCATCGCGAATCCGATCTTCTGTATGCTGGATCTGCTGAAGTACATTCTTACGACTCTTCTCTTTTTCATCCAGCTTACGTTTGGCCATGAATCACGCTCCTTCCTGAGAATTACACTAATAACATTTACATGCCGTCAGAAGTTTATGCATTGAATTCAGGAAGGATCTAGTGCTGTTGGCCTACAGCTGTTCTTCGCTGCGGTCGGTTGCCGGCGGCGGGGTTGGCGACAACTGGGAAACTTCGGCTCTCCATTCGGGCGTCATTTTAATCTCCGCTGCCGCCAAGGAGGGTTCGAGCTGCTCCACGTTGCGGGCACCGATAATCGCTGCGGTGACATTGGGATGAGACATCACCCAGGCCACAGCCAGAGAGACTGGGTGGACGCCGCGCTCCCGGGCATAGGCCGTGAACCGCTCGGCGATTTCGAAGTACGAAGCCTGCCCGTACCGCTTGACATACATTGGGTTTTCCACCAGCCGGCCTTGAGCTGGTTTTTCGTTTGAAGCGTATTTACCTGTAAGCAGACCTCCTCCCAGCGGGCTGTAGGTGACTACCCCCAGCTGTTCTGCAGCTGCCAATGGCAGGATTTCCACTTCGGCCTGTCTTTTCACTAGGTTGTACATCGGCTGGATACAGGCAAACCGGGCCCAGCCCCTCGTGGAAGCGATTCCCAATGCCTTGGCAATTTGCCACGCAGCCCAATTGCTCACTGCTGGGTACAGGATCTTCCCCTGCCGCTGCAGATCGTCCAAAGCCCTCAGCGTTTCCTCCATAGGTGTATCCGGATCCCAGTTGTGGACGTAGTAAATGTCAATCCGATCCGTCTTCAGCCTTCGAAGGCTTGCCTCCACAGCCCGCATGATATGCCGGCGAGACAGCCCTGCGTCGTTCACATCGCTTCCGGTCCGGCCCCAGACCTTTGTGGCCAAAACGATTTGATCACGGCAGCCCTGCATGAATTCGCCCAGCCACTCTTCGGCAGTGCCTTGGTTGTATACGTCAGCGGTGTCGAAAAAGTTGATCCCCGCCGCGCGGCAGCGATCAAACATGGCCCGAGAGGCTTCTTTTCTGGCATCGCCGCCGAAGGACATAGTCCCAAAACAAAGGGCGGACACTTTGATTCCTGTTGTGCCAAGTACTCTGTATTCCATGCTGTCACCTCTTTCTGGATGATTGGTCTGTCCATATCATATCATAATTGGCGCCAACATTGGGTACTATACCGGCAGCAATGACATTAGGAGTGAATGGACATGTGGGACGGCTGGCCATTGGACCGTGCCGTAATTCTGTTTACAGGTTTCGGTTTCTTCTTGATTTTTATCCAAGTGGCCCTGATGCACTACCGGCAGAACTTCCGCCACTGGAGCCAATGGCTGCCGGTGCTCGCCCTTCCAATACTGGCAGTCAATGCCTTCTTGCTGACCTTTGTCAACCACCCTACACTCCGAAGTTTGTTTACTGTCTTGACCACTGTCGGCATAATCGAAGGGGTGTACGGTTTTTACAAGCACTTCACCGGCGTCGGGAAACGAGTTGACGGGTACCGCTTCCACAATTTCCTCGTGGGCCCGCCGATTATCTTGCCGCTGATGATTTCCGCCATATGCGCCTTGGGATTGCTGGCCCTTTGTTGGAGCTGATGGAGTTGATCCGATGAGTAGGGAAATGCACGGATTCTATCCTGATTACAATGTCCTGGACCATGCTGATCAATGGGATGAGCTCACCCGGGAAATTGTGCTGCAGAGGCTCAACCCACCAGTTGTGCTGTCCCACCTGAACGCCTGGGAGCAGAAAATGATTGCCAAAATCAGCGAACACCTCGTCTATGATGACCGCGGCGAGATCATGGCTTGGATCGTAAGCTATTTCGATACTCAGCTTGCCGCGGATATCGGGGAAAGCGAACGCAAACCAGACACTCCTCCCCAGAATCAGCTGATCCGCGATGGCTTGAGAGCTTTCGATCACTGGGCAAGGATGATCAGCGGCCAGGGCTTTCTGGAAAACGGCACACAAATTCAGTTCCAAATATTGAGCCAGCTCCAGTTGGGCAGCCTTCCTGTGTTCGATCAGTGGCAGGCTTCGCTGCAAAAAAGTTTGTTTACCAAATTGGCTGGCATGGTAATTAAAGCATATTACTCCCATCCCACAGTGTGGTCGGAAATCGGATACGGCGGCCCGGCCTATCCCCGCGGTTATGTCCGTATTGAACTTGGCTTGGCCGATCCATGGGAAGCCAAGAGTGAGGAGGGTTGTAATGGAAAACCGGGATCCGGTGAAGCATCACTGCGACCACTATGACGACAGCCACTACGACAGCATGCGCCATCGCAAATATGGCTCCGAAGAAGTTGACGTGGTGATCGTAGGCCTGGGAGCGGCAGGAGGTGTGCTGATCCGCGACCTGGCCAAAGCCGGCTTTTCAGTTGTGGGCATGGAAGCGGGGCCATTCTGGAATCCCCAAACCGATTTTGCCAGCGATGAGCTGTACGCCCAAAGACTGGCCTGGCAAGACACTCGCCTGACCACCGGCAGCGATCCTCTGCAGTTTGGTTCCAATAACTCGGGCAGAGGTGTCGGCGGCGGCACAGTCCACTTTACCGGTGTGTTTTACCGCTTCCACAAAAGTGATTTCATGACCTACACCCTCGATGGCGTCGGCGCTGATTGGCCGATCACCTACGAAGATCTGGCTCCCTACTATGACAAGATTGAGCATGAACTCAAAGTCAGTGGGCCGCGGGAGTTTCCCTGGGGGGAATTCCACGGTCCATACCCTTATCCCGAAAGGGAACCCATCAGTGCCAACGCCCAAATTTTTCGCAGAGGCTGCGAGGCTTTAGGCATCAGGAGCACAACAGCGCCTCTGGCGATCCTCTCGGCACCCTTTGCCGGGCGCCCTCCCTGCATCAACCGGGGCTTCTGCAATCAAGGGTGCTTGCCGAACGCCAAATTCAGCACCCTGATCCACCACGTTCCTGAAGCCCTGCGGTATGGTGCGGAAATTCTCACCGATTCCATGGTTACCCAAATCCTGGTGGACAGGGACGGCCGTGTGTCGGGTGTGGAGTTTGTCCATGACGGACGTACATACAAGCAGAAGGCCAAGCTGGTCATTGTTTCGGCGTTTGCGATCGAAACACCGCGGCTGTTGTTGAACTCAGCCTGCGGAAAATATCCCAACGGGCTGGCCAACAGCAGCGGGCTGGTGGGGAAATACATCATGCCCCACAGCGGCCACGATGTCTACGCCAAATTTGACCAGGAGATCAGGTTGTACAAAGGGACTCCGGTCATGGCAGTGAGCCAGGATTTCTACGAGACAGATCCGAAACGGGGATTCGCCCGGGGCTATTCCCTCAACGCCCACGGGAGCCGGCCGGTGGAAATGGCATCCGGTGCGGCGGCCAAAGCTAGCATTTGGGGCAAAGAACTGCGGGAAATTATGCTTGCATACAACTTCTTCGCCCGCATTACGGTGGTGGGCGAAGTACTGCCCAACATCAACAACTGTGTGACCCTCAGTGATGAAAAAGACGAATACGGCCTTCCCCGCGCTTTGGTCAGCTTCAGCTACGGCGACAATGACCGCAAGCTGATTGCTCACGGAGTTGCCAAATGCAATGAAATCTTGGAAGCCGCCGGCGGGACTCCCGCCTTTGTCGTCCCGGACACTGCCCATCTATTAGGAGGATGCCGCATGGGAAAGGATCCGGAGACATCCGTGGTCAACGAGTTTTGTCAGAGCCACGACATCCCCAACCTGTTCATCTGTGACGCTAGTGTTTTTGTCACCTCAGGGGGGGCCAACCCCACAGAAACAATCATGGCCATCGCTTCCCGGACTGCCGATTACATTATTTCCCACAGCAGCGAACTGTTTTCCCGGGACAAACTAATGCTGAAAGCAGTGCATCACCTACACTAAAGCATTGGAGGAATGATGGCAGTGGAGTGGAAGAGATTTGTGCCGTTGTTTATTGCTATTCCCCTACTGGTAGGGCTGGTGGTGTACGGCCAAGGCAGATTGGCGTCGGATCCCCTCAAAACGCAGATCCCAAGCGGGGCAAACTCCATCGATCAGCTCGATCGGTTTCAGCTGGCCCTGGAACTTGAGGATAACACCCAGGTGGAAATGGACTATGAAAAACTGGAGGGCGAAAAGATGTTTGCCCTGGTCAGGCGAGAAACAGCTAAAGGCGACGTTGACCGGGCTGAGGGTGATTCGGCTTTGAAACAGATCCAGGCTCTGGTGCAGAGCATTCCATCTCTGACGGAAAGCGAAACCTTGAAGATCGTCCAGGGGATCTTGGATCAGGAAAAAGCCGCTGCTGAGAAACTGCGCCATTTTGAACTGCGCTACCAGTTGAAAGACGGTATGGAAAAAACAATCACACTCCAGCAGGAAAAAACACAAGCTGAAGAACCTGCCCCCCAAAACCAACAAACAAGTTTAAGGACGCCGGCTCCCCAACAGCCGGCGCCTCAACAACAACCCAAACAGCAGCCACAGCAGCAGGCTCCACAGCAGCCTGCTCAGCCTCAAGCTCCACAGCAGCAGGTCCCCGAACAGCAAGAACCTGAACAGCCTGTTCCCGAAGAACCTGCTGGTGAACAGCAAAGGCCGGAGGAAAACCAAGAGCGCCGCAATAATAACAACGAAAACGGTAATAACGGCAATAACAACAATAACAACGATTGAAATGATCAATTAAGCCCCAGCTCAAATGGGGCTTTAATTGTCTCTTCTGAAGTTATCCACAACAGCGCCTCTATCCTACCTACTTTATCCAATTCTTATACATAAAGAAGGAGCCTGCTGAAATACTGTTGAAAGTTAAAGAAGATTCCGCTCACCGCAGCTAGCAATATCACAGGAGAGGTGTTGTTTGTGAAGTATTTCCGTGCGAATTAACTGTGGCTTGTATTACTATTGGCTCTGCTTTTAACTGCATGTACAGGAGGAAGTGGAACCAGAAAACCCCAGTACTTCAACGTGTCGGGAATTGTCACGGACCAGGATGGAAATGGTATCGGTAATGTGACCATCGCCTACGACGGTGAGGTAAGCGGGACCACAATTACTGCAAGCAGCGGCAGATTTGAAATAACGGGTCTACTTGGCTCCACGACCATATCAGCGGCGAAAGAAGGCTGGGTTTTTTCGGAACCGCAGGTGGTTGAAAAGGCTTCCAGCGCAGTGAACTTCACTGGGCAGCAGTTGACTTATCCCTTGATTATAACCGTGCAGGGCGATGGTGATGTTAAAAAAACAGTTCTCGCTATTGCCCAAAGCAGCGAGTACACATACGGAACTACTGTGCAGCTTCTGGCTGAGCCTGCAGAAGGCTGGATGTTCAGCTGCTGGGAAGGGGATCTGTCAGGCAATGATAATCCAACGGTGATCACCATTACAGCCAGAACCGAGATCACGGCGGTATTTGGACGTGCTCCTTTCTCTGTATCCGGTATTGTCACAGATCCGAACGGGAAAGGAATTGAGGGTGTTACCATCACCTATACAGGTGAAGTAAGCGGCACGACTACAACCTCGGCCAACGGGGAATTTGCAATATCCGGCCTCAAAGGCCAAACAACCATATCTGCTGCCAAAGAAGGCTGGGACTTTTCGGAACCAACCACTGTAGACATAGCTTCAGATGAAATAATCTTTATCGGCAGCAAAAAACTTTACCCACTAATTGTGGAAACCCGCGGCAGCGGAACTGTGACAGAGACCATACTTGTCACTGTCCAAAGCGGTGATTATGAGTATGGTACATCCGTGGAATTACTAGCCATTCCGGACGACGGCTGGTATTTCAGCCACTGGGAAGGCGCCATCGAGGGAAATTCAAACCCAGCGGTAATAACTGTCAAAGAGGAAACGAAAGTGACCGCTGTTTTCACCGGCCCAGCAGCGATAAGTGGAAGTGTTTCAGCCAAGCATCATTTTCCACGGTCCATTATAGATAATCCTCCGGTATCCAGCACGTTGAAAACGATAGGATCGAGCACGGTATCAGTTAACAGCTACCGGGCCGAATCAGATGAGATTATTCTCACTTTTGACCCGGATATTACCGAGGGTGAAGTATTAGCTGTTCTTAAGCAGTCGGGATTTGAAGTCTTGGCAAAGCTAACCATCCTAAACGCATATTTGGTCAAACCCGCGGCTGTCGATCCGGGAGTTTCGCTTTTCAGTGCCCAGACTCTACCAGGAGTCCGGTACGCTCAGCCCAACAATTCCTTTAAATCACTATCGGTTACCTATCCGAATGATGAGTTATTCCCGTCCCAGTGGCATTATCCTTTGATCCGGCTGCCGCAGGCATGGTCAGTAACAACCGGTAGTGATTCTGTCCGCATTGCAGTTATCGACTCAGGTGTTGATAAAGACCACCCCGAGCTAATAGATCAGCTTGATTTTGTCTACGGCTACAATTTTGTCGGTAAAAACACCAACTTCGATGATGATAACGGACACGGAACACATGTAGCTGGCATCATTGGCGCCGCCACAAACAACAGTACCGGGGTTGCAGGGATTATGTGGGATGTTGATCTGCTTCCGATAAAAGTGTCTGATAGCACGGGAAAAGGAAACACCTGGGACCTAGCGAATGGCATTCTGTACGCAGTGGGCTTGCTTGACGAAGAGGGGATGCCCTCGAACCCCTATCCGGCTGATGTTATCAACTTATCTTTGGGCTTCTACGAATACGATGCGTTTATGCATGAGATTATAGACTTGGTGTTAAGTACTACGAACACTCTGATCGTCGCATCTGCAGGCAATGATTCCCGTTGGGTCGCATATCCTGCCGCTTATGACGGTGTAATCGCCGTGGGAGCGGTTGATTACAACTATCCGAACGCCCCAAAACTTGCTCCCTATTCCAATTGGGGTGGCTTGGACCTGGTTGCTCCAGGTGGAAATATGGGGGTCGACAGCGATGGCGACGCAGCTCTTGATGGTGTTCTGAGCACAGGGATTGGCTCCAAACCCTCTGGTTATGTGTACATGCAAGGAACGTCGATGGCGGCACCACATGTGACAGGTGTAATCGGTTTAATGCTGTCCGCAGGAATCCCAAGCAGCGAGGTCATTGACATTTTACACCGCACCTGCATACCGCTTGGTTCCAGCAGTTACTACGGATATGGCTTGATCAATGCCTACTGGGCGGTAAGCGCTGTGGATAGGATGCGGATTATTGTGGGGACAAGGTCAGGTGAGCTTATAGAAGTCGTTGCCGAGACTTCCGTTGATCCGCAGGGAGGAACTTTCGAAATCAGCGATATTCCTCCGGGAGATTATCAAGTTTTTGCCTGGGTTGATGTTCAGCCTGGGTCCAACAGGATTGAGCCCGGTGATTATTTCGCAGAAACAGAACTGATTAGCTTTGCAGGAGATCAGCGCTATACCATAATAGGTAATGTCACTGAAATCAATGCTGTTGGCCAGGAAATTGAGGCCTCGTTGAATGTAGTCCAGGAATAGAGAAAAATGAAGGAGCCGCCAGGTGATCACTCCTGGCGGCTCTATTAGATTGTGTCTTACTAATCCAGCCTCTTCTCCTTGATTTCCCCAGCGATCAGCTCAACGAACTGCTCCAGTCCGAACTTGCCCAGATCGCCTTTGCGGCGGTGGCGCACTGCGACAGTGCCTTCGTTCATCTCATTGGTTCCCACCACGAGCATATACGGGATTTGCTGGAGCTGCGCTTCCCGGATCTTTCTGCCGATCTTCTCATTCCGCTCATCAATCTCATAACGAATCCCGGATTCGCTGAGTCTGGCGGCGATTTCCCTGGCATAGGGCAGATGGTCCTCGGCCACTGGGATCAACATTACCTGCACCGGCGCCAGCCAAGTTGGGAATGCGCCGGCAAAGTGCTCGGTGAGAATAGCGATAAAGCGTTCAAGGGCGCCGAAGACAACACGGTGCAGCATTACCGGGCGGTGTTTTTGGCCATCTTCGCCAATGTAGTAAAGATCAAAGCGCTCCGGCAGCAGGAAGTCCAGCTGAATAGTGGCGCACTGCCAAGTGCGGCCGACGCAGTCCTGCAGGTGGAAGTCGATCTTCGGTCCGTAGAAAGCGCCGTCTCCTTCGTTGATCTTGTACTCCAGGCCTTTATGCTCCAGCGCTTTCCGGAGAGCGTCGGTGGCCATATCCCAAATGGCGTCATCGCCCATGGAGTTTTCCGGTTTGGTGGACAGTTCCACATGGTACGGGAAGCCGAAAATCTTGTATACATGGTCAATCAGGTCGATCACGCCGATAATTTCGGCCTCAACCTGGTCTGGCCGCATGAAGATATGGGCGTCATCCTGGGTGAACGACCGCACCCGCATCAAGCCGTGAAGAGTGCCGGACAATTCGTGGCGGTGCACCAAACCCAGCTCACCCATGCGGATCGGCAGATCCCGGTAGGAGTGGATCTTACGCTGGTACATCAAGATACCGCCGGGGCAGTTCATCGGCTTGACAGCATAGCGCTGGTTTTCGATTTCGGAAAAATACATGTTGTCTTTATAGTGATCCCAGTGCCCGGAGCGGTGCCACAGTTCCTCCCGGAGCATAATGGGTGTCTTGACCTCACTGTAACCACGCTTGGTGTGCTCTTCGCGCCAGAAATTCTCCAAGACATTGCGCAGCACCATGCCTTTGGGATGGAAGAACGGGAATCCCGGGCCTTCATCAACGATGCTGAAGAGATCCAGCTCGCGGCCGATCTTACGGTGATCCCGCTTGGCTGCCTCTTCCAAGCGCTGCAGATGCTCATCCAGCTGAGATTTCTTGAAAAACGCAGTGCCGTAAACCCGCTGCAGCATCTTGTTGCGGGAATCGCCCCGCCAGTAGGCGCCGGCAACACTCAAAAGCTTAAATGCTTTGACCCTCCCAGTGCTCGGCAGATGCGGCCCGCGGCACAGATCGACAAATTCTCCCTGGCGATAGACGCTGATCTGTTCATCCAAGCCCTCAATCAGCTCCAGCTTATAAGTGGCATTCTGGGACTCAAACAGCGCCCGGGCTGCTTCCGGAGCCAACTCTTCACGGGTGACGGGATAATCCTCGGCAATGATCTTGGCCATCTCTGCTTCAATCTTCTCCAGATCGTCGGAACTTAGGGTGTGTGCCATGTCAAAATCATAGTAGAAGCCGTCTTGAATTGTTGGCCCGATCGCCAGCTTGGTCCCAGGCCAAAGGCGCAGGACAGCCTGAGCCATGATGTGGGACGCGGTATGCCGCATCACGTCAACCCCATCGGGTGAATCGGATGTCACGATTTCCAATGCGCCATCTTGGGTGAGCGGGTAACTCAAATCCTTCAACTCACCGTTGAAACGGCCGCAGACAGCCTCTTTGGCCAGCCTGCTGCTGATGGAGGCCGCTGCTTCGGCAATGGTAGTCCCGGATGTCACCTCTATGATATCTCCATTCGGCAAGGTAAGTTTGATCTGTTCCATGCTATTCACTCCTTTGTCTGAAAATCTTCCTGTTCGCTGTGAACAAAAAAACCCATCCCTTGCCAGGGACGGGTTCACCGCGGTTCCACCCTTGTTAACCAGCGCTGAATTCAGCCTGGTTCACTCATTGCGAGGTAACGGTTCAACCGGTTTGGCTTACTAATCTTTCAGCCAAACAGCTCCGAGGTGGTTTTCCAACCAACATAGCCTTAAAGAAGCTTTCAGCCTTCGGCTTCTTCTCTCTGGAAAGGGTATTGGCTGTACTCGTCCTCTTCACAGCATTTCAACAGTGTTTCCTTTAAGATACCATATTCAAGGCATTTGTCAAGGGTGTTTTAAATACGAACATACCAGACTGATGGTTTCATCTTCTGTGACATACCGTTCGGAGAAAGCGAACTTATAATACCCGGCATCGATCACCCCATTGCCTTTCTTAACCCTGGTGTTTTTGGCATTTCCGGGAAGCGCCAGGTATAAACCAGATTTCGCATTAGCACCAAGGTTATTTCGTAACTCCCCGATCATAAGATTCGGATCTTCAAGCGTACTGCGGATCACTTTCCGGTTCGACAAAAACACATCTGCCATGGTATGGAGCTGGTAGACTTTTGGCATTCTTCTGTAGATCGCTCTTTTATTGGTACTGTGCGGATTCGCAATGTGCTCGTACTCGATTTTATGGCCTTCATTATCAAAAACACCTATCAACTCCGAATCGGCATCATAGCCCCAGCTGAACCAAATCTCTCCCTCCGGAATCAAACCACCAGTTTTTGCCAGTATTGCGTTGGCTCGCTCGTAGAAATCGTACATGGGCACATCGTAAGAAGTATAGGTCAAAGTTTGATGCTCTAGGGGGATGGAAATGAGCACATGCCGGTGCTCGTCCTCCTTTGCTGGTGTAATATGGGGCAGCAGCTTTGTCAAAGCGCTGACAATCCCCTTGCAAGTCTCGCACACAGCGATGTGGCGTTCCACTTTGACACGGTCTTCTTCCATAATTTTACCCTTGGCATATTGATAGTAAAACGGATATGTTTCACGGCATCCCATCACATATTCTCCTTCCACCAGGTATTGAGCAAGCCTTTGCTTCACCTTTGTTAAGCCGTAGTGGCTTTTGGATTTAACCGAACCAACAGACTGGTTTGTGATATTAGCTACCATGCGGACACTGAAATCTTGAACATAGCGGTAATAGACTACCTGCTGCTGTGGTTCTGGGAGTTCTCTAATCGCAGCCATCACCCTCTGGACGAGTTCTTGATGTTCCACACGATCTTCAAGGTTTTCCGAGCTCACCAGCGTATCCACCAGCATAACCGTTTCGGTATCAGGACCTATGTCTGTATAAATGGAGATTTCTGCTCTTCGGTTTTCCCCCTCCATGTAACGGATCGCGGCGTTCCAGGCTATTCTCTGCAGCCAACACCGGAGTCTTCCCTGCTCTTGGTAGCTGTCATAGTTCTGATAAGCGCGGATGAACACTTCCTGCACTAAGTCTTCTGCTGCTTGTGTGTCCTTGACAATGCTCAGTAAGTATCGAAACAGCCAATTTTTATTATTCACAACCACTACTTCAAAATCTGGTTTGCAGCTCAAGCATTCACCCCGCTTTCCTGAGACGTCTCACTTGGATCACTATTAATAATACCTGGCACAGGCATTTGGTTCAAAATGGGAACAACTGCAGGAAACATTGTGCTTTAAGGCAAAATAAGGTAAGGGAAATGTATCAGGGAGGTGCTGCAATGGGCAGATGGTACCGGCTGGACAGTGCTGCCAAGGTTTTTCCGGCAGCCATGGCTGAGAATAACTCGACCGTTTTTCGCGGAGCTGTCATTTTGACCGAGCCTGTGGACCCCGGTAAGTTACAGCAGGCCGTGGATATTGTCCTCAAGCGCTTCCCATCATTTGCGGCCAGGCTGGGAAACGGCCTTTTCTGGAACTACCTATACGAAAACAATAACAGGCTGATCGTCGAAGAGGAGCGCACTTATCCAAGTGCGGTAATTAATCCCAAGGACAACAATGGATTCATGATCAGGGTCCTATACTATGATCGCCGCCTCTCCGTTGAGGTTTTCCACGGACTGACCGATGGGATTGGTGCTCTCGAGTTTTTGAGAACCTTGGTGTATCAGTATTTGCTGCTGACGGGAAAGCCGGTTGATGATGAAGGTTTGATCCTGCTTCCACAAGATGAGCCAAGGGCGGAAGAAGTGGAGGACAGCTATCGGAAATACTACGAAGCACTCAGGATCCCGAAGACAGAAATCGAAAAGCCGCACCAGATTAAAGGAACAAGTTTCAAGCCGTATGGGCACAACGTCACCCATTTTGTGCTGTCAACAGCTGGGTTGACCAGATACGCCAGAAGTATGAAGACTTCCCTTACCGGTTACCTGGCGTCTCTGCTGATTCAAGCCATCTATTCAGAAGAATCCAGGCACAATCCGGTCACCAAGCCGATAATCATCGGTATACCAGTGGATTTGCGGCGGGTGTTTCCTTCCCGGACGCTGCGGAATTTCTACATTGGAACACGCCTGATCGTCCCCATGGCTCCAAACCGAACACTGGAGGATCTTGTGGATGAAGTCACAAGCCAATTGAAGCAGAATGTTTCCAAAGAATGTCTGCAGTTCATGCTGGCGGCAACCACATCCGTCAGGTACGAGCGCATTCCCGGTGTGAGAATAGCACCGCTTGTATTGAAAAACGTTTTTATCAGGCAAATGTACCGGCACTTTGGCGATACCACCACCATGAACTTGTCCAACCTCGGTAAGATCAGCTGGCCCAGTTCGGTGGAAAAGCACATTCATGCGATGGAGTTTGTGTCGTACCCCAAAGCGAATACCCCAATCAACTGCGCGGTAGGATCATGCAATGACCGGTTGAATATCTCCTTTATCCGGAATATTGTGGAAGACGGGGTTATCCGGCGCTTTGCCGAGCTGTTGTCCAGCCACACCGGATTGGAGGTAGAAATATATTCCAACAACTGGGGTACCCAAGAAAGCCATCCTCTATATCCTGTCTATCGCCTTGAGCAGCCGGCACCTAGGCGGACAGCCACTTGGAAACCCGGTAGGATCATCAAAGAATGGCGGGCCATATTTCATACTTGATCATGGGGAGGCAGTATGATGACAACATTGGGTAATCTTTTGTGGTTCATACTAGGTGGAGCTGTTGTGGCACTCACCTGGCTGGTGATTGGGATTCTCTTTTGCGTAACCATAGTGGGAATACCAATCGGCAGGGCTTGCTTCGAGTTTGCCAAACTATCGGCTTTCCCATACGGGAAAGAAATCATCAGGGAAACCGAACTGAAGGGAAAAAGACATGTATCCCTTGCCTGGCGGATCGTAAACTTCGTCCTGAACCTGATTTGGTTTCCCATTGGCTTGTCGCTGACCCTGACGTACTTTTTCCTCGCAGTGGTGTACGCCCTTACCATCATCGGAATACCGATCGCCGTGGTCTACGTCAAGATGGGGAAGTTCCTCTTCGCTCCCGCAGGGTGCAGAGTCGTCAGTAAAAAACAGGCCTGGGCCAGTGCGGTCGCCAACGAGATGGAAAGGCGGCTGCATCAATAGCGGACGAACAGCTGCGTGAAATAAACCACTGAGCATGTTTTCTCTGTGTCCTGCCGCGGCCTTTGCCTCTCTAACCTGTTATACCTTAAACCTTGCTGCCAACTCCTGCAGATCCCCGACCATGTCGGCAACATTTTCGGCCAAAGCCGCCATTTCATTCATGGCAGACGCCTGCTGTTCAGTGGCCGCGGCCAGATTTTGGCTGGTGTTGTCCATGGAGGCCGCCGAACGGTTCATGTCGTTGATCCCCTCCACGATGTCATCAATATTTGCTAACAGGGCTGCAAAACTCTGCCGGGTCTTGTTAAGCGCATCATGCCCCTCGGCCACGTCTTGCCGTGTGAGGCCAATGGTAGCCACGGCACGGGAGACATGTTCCATGAGCTCCTTGTTCATATTGGCGATCTTGGTCACCGACTCCCGGGTCTCTCCCGCAAGTTTGCGCACCTCTTCAGCCACAACTGCAAAACCCCGCCCTTGTTCTCCCGCCCGGGCTGCTTCGATCGCCGCATTCAAAGCCAAAAGGTTTGTCTGTTCGGCCACTTCGGATATGAGCTCCAGCACCATGTTCATACCCATGGCCGCCTCCGAAACCAAGGAGACGGCCTCTTCGGTTTGGAGGGAACTCTCCACAATTCGCTCCATGGCTTTAACGGTTATGTTCATCTCTTTTTGGCCGTTTCCAGTCAGGTCCTTCATCGCCTGAGCATTCCTGGCCATCGCCTCAGCCTGCTTGCTGACATCCGCAATCGCCCTGCTGAATTCCCCAGTGGATGAAGCCACCTCTTGAATAGTGGCAGCGTTCTCTTCACTGGCTGCCAGCAGGTTTTCCCCTGTGGAAGCCACTTTGTCAACTAGGTTCTGGAGAGTTTGGACCATCTGGCGCAAGCTGTCTGCCAAACTTTGAAATGACCTGCTGAGAACACCGATTTCATCGTGTCGGCGAACATCTGCCGTGGATGCGTTCACGGTGAGATCTCCCTCCGCTACACTGGCGGCGTGGGCAACTGCCCGTTTGATTGGCGCCAACACCCTCCTGGTAAGGAAAATGGATAGGAAAGCGACCAAGAGTATAATGATGATTACAGAGAATAGAGAAATTGCGCTCCGAAAGGCGGCTACGGTTTGATCCACAAGCTGGGGAGCGGCGCCTGTATACAGCATCCCAACGACATGGCCAGAAGAATCAAACAGGGGCCTGTAACCCGTAAGATAAATATGGCCTGCCACATCAGCCTTGCCAAAGTAGACATCTTTGTTGAACAAGACCCGATCGATCACAGCCTGAGACGCTTGTGTCCCCTCAGCTCTTTTACCATCTTCGGTAAGGACTGTAGTGGCTACTCGGGTAGCCCCTTGAAAAATGGTCACTGTATTGCCAGTCAATTCCGCCAACCAGTCTACAAGTTCCCTGTCTCCGTTTACTGGGTGGTCTCCTTTATAAAGCGTCTGCCCTTCTTCCCGCCATGGCCCGGGGAATCTGGATTCCAGCAGCTCATACATCAGCGCAAGGTCCGATTGGACTTTCGTCAGCGCAAGTTTTTCAGCCTGGCTGGTGATGATAATCTGCGAAACCACAAATATGCCTATGGTCAGAACCAGAATTGCTCCTATAACCGGAATCAGAGTCTTCGACCGCAGTGATAATTGGATCAATTGCAACATCCCCTTTGGTTTTCTAAGGCCCTCGCTGATGCATTTCCCTGCATTGGGTACCGTACACCAAAGAAGTTCAATGCACTTCCAGATATTCCTTTGTGCACCCAAAATAAAAAACTGCAACCATCGTTGCAGTCGTTGTTTCACAAATGGCGCGCCCGGCAGGACTCGAACCTGCGACCTTTTGATTCGTAGTCAAACACTCTATCCAGCTGAGCTACGGGCGCATGGAAAAATGGCGGAAGGGGAGGGATTTGAACCCTCGGAGGGCTTTAATTACCCTCAACCGCTTAGCAAGCGGTCCTTTTCGGCCACTCAAGCACCCTTCCCGATTCTTTTGTCACTGACGAATTCTAGTCTACCACAGATAAATGCAGGTGTCAACCGCTCCTGCCTTGAAAAATCTTACTTAGCGACCTTCAGCGTAAAGGTGATCTTCGTCCCCTGTTCATATTCACTTTCCGCCCAAATCCTGCCTTTATGCCGCTCAATGATGTGCTTGACGATGGACAATCCAAGGCCGGTGCCGCCCATCTGCCGCGAACGGCCTTTGTCGACGCGGTAAAACCGCTCAAACACCCGTTCCAGGTGTTCGCTGGGAATGCCGATGCCGGTATCGCTGACGCTGACTGAAGCAACCCCTTCATTAACGACGGCATCGATCCAAACCTGTCCACCCTGTTTGTTATACTTGATGGCATTGTCCACCAAATTGATGGCCACTTGGCGCAGCATTTTGGGATCCCCCAGGACAATCAGGTCGCCGAGCCGATTTTCAATAGTGACTTCTCTCTCTTCGGCTTTGGCCGCAAGCATGGTGATTGTAACGTCAAAGATTTCTTTCAGGTTGACTTCCTCGAAAATTAGCTTTTGCCTTCTGCTTTCGATCTTAGTCAAATCCAACAGATCATTGATCAACGTGATCATCCGGTCGGTCTCCCCATTGACAATGGTGAGATAGCGCTCCACAAAGGCCGCATCATTGGTCTTGCCGTTGAGAATCGTCTCCACGAATCCTTTGATGCTGGTCAGCGGCGTCCGCAGTTCATGGGAAACATTGGCCACAAACTCCCGGCGCATACTCTCCAGGCGGCGGAGTTCTGTCACGTCCCGCAGTACGATTACCACACCGATAGTCTTCCCCGCCTCATCCTCCAGGGGGCTGCTGGTAACCGCCAAGACCTGCTGGCTTGAGGGATCAGGCCTGATTTCCGTGTCCATTGCTTTCCCGGTTGACAGCGTGTCCGCCACAACTTCCACCAACTGGTAGCTCTGAAAAGCTTCAGTCAAGTCTTTTCCCATCAAACTGCCTACATCTTCGTTGATCATTTCCGCCATGCGGCGGTTGGCCAAAATCAGTTTGTAATTGGTATCCACTGCCAGGACCGCGTCCTCCATACTGGTGAGGATGGCGTTGAGCTTGTTTTCCCGATCATGCACCGTCTGAAACACTTCTTCAAGAGTCTGGGAAAGCTCGTTGAAAGCGCGGCTGAGCTGTCCGATTTCATCCGTGCTGCGCACCAAAACCCTCCGGCTGAACTCCCCGACCTGCAGCTGCCTGGTGAGATCCAGCATTTCTCCCAACGGCTCGGTAATATTGCGGTTGATATAATATGCAATTCCAAATGCCAACAGCCCCATGATGCCTGTCAAGATCACCGCAGCCTGGGACAAAAACGACAGCGGCGCAGTTATTTCCTGGGAGGTGGTGGACAGCCGTACAATGCCTTTGGGAAAGCGCACAGCCGCGTACAGTTCTTCCAGTTCCGAGCCCTCCCTGATCCTTCTGGCTGTGCCGGTTCCCTCCCGCAGTGCCTGTTGAAATTCGGGGTATTCGGAAACATTGGTGGAGTACTGCGAGGGATAGTAAGAATCGGCAACGATATTGCCCTCTAAATCGATGATGGAGATCCGGCGGGTGGTTCTTTCTCCCAGCTGCCGTACAGACTCCTGTGGGTTCTGCCAGTTGGCGGCCTCCAGCCACTGGCCGATCAGCTTGGCGTCGGATTCTAAATCCATGTAGAGGTTGTCGATCAGGGTGTTTCTGGCAAAGAGCATAACAAAAAACGTGGTAACCCCCATACTCAGCAGGGTTACCACTAAGACCAGACCTGTAAGTTTCAGGAGCAGCGGTCTGTGCAACCTAATTCCCCCTCAGTTTATAGCCAACACCATGGATGGTCTCGATCCGCTCTTCTCCTTCCGGGCCGAGTTTTCTGCGCAGATGGCGAATGTGGACATCCACGGTCCGAGTCTCTCCTTCGTACTCATAACCCCACACTTTTTGGAGCAAGAACTCCCTGGTAAGTACTTTGCCCGCATTCTGCATGAATGTATGCAGCAGATCGAACTCCTTCCGGGTCAAGTCCACCGGTTTCCCCTTGACCAGGACTTCCCGCGTGCCAACTTTCATGAAGATTGATCCAACGGTGTATTCATCCGCTTCATCGTCTTCCTGTCCGCTGGAACGGCGCAGAACAGCTTTGATACGGGCAATCAGCTCCAGTGGGCTGAACGGCTTGGTTATGTAATCGTCAGCACCGAGCTCCAACCCCAGCACCCGTTCCAATTCGGTTTCTTTGGCAGTCAGCATGATAATCGGCACATTGCTGGTTTTTCTGATGGCCTTGCAAACATCGTAGCCGTCTTTGCCCGGCAGCATCAGATCGAGAATGATCAGATCCGGCCTGTTGGCCTCGAATTTCTCCAACGCCTCAATGCCATTGCCGGCCAATTCCACCTCAAACCCTGCCTGCTCGAGGTTAACCTGAATGAGTTCCTGGATATTAATCTCGTCATCCACAACCAAGATGCGTGGCTTCATGCTTATCATCCCTTCATTTGCTGGAATACTCGGCTAATATGCAACCCCATCGAGTTGTAAATTCGATGGATCGTTAACAATCCTGATCACTAATCTGTGGGGTAAGCACACAATGGTTTGCCCTACATGCCTGATCCAGCCGAACTGGATACAGATTTTGTCAGGGCAATCGGCTTCAGTAACCCTGACGGCGCCATCGTCAAATTCTAGAATATTATATCCCAGGGCTGTTTCCGCCCGATAATTTTCCAAATCCGATTCTAGGTTAAATCTTTCGACAATTACACCGTCAATCTCTAACAGCGCCACGGTTCCCGGCTGTTTTTCCCGAAACAAGGTATTGACGAGCACTATTCCTCCTAAAAGCATCAATACGACGAAAACAAAGAGATCTCCTTTTCGTATTTTCATTTTATTGCCCCTTTGTTAAAAACCCTTTTCTGAAGCACCGGACTCAAGAAAAGGGTATGACGGCACAATCCTGGCGGAGGGGGTGGGATTTGAACCCACGGAGGGCGAGAACCCTCGACGGTTTTCAAGACCGCTCCATTCGTCCGCTCTGGCACCCCTCCGAACAAAGGATATTATATCGTAAAACAGGGCAATTAACAAGTGCTGTCTCAGCCAATTTTGCCCATGCCCTGCATGTATGGGCGCAATACCTCAGGAATCTCTATTGATCCATCCGCCTGCTGGTAATTCTCCAGCACCGCAGCGAGGCAGCGCCCGATTGCCACTCCCGAGCCATTCAGTGTGTGCACGAACTCCGGCTTGGCTCCCTGTTCTCTGCGGAAGCGGATGTTGGCCCTGCGGGCTTGGAAAGCCTCGAAGTTGCTGCAGGACGAGATCTCCACATACTGCCCGTAACTTGGCATCCATACCTCCAGATCCAGCTTCTTGGCAGCCGTAAAGCCCAGATCAGCGGTACACATTTGAGTCACCCTGTAGGGTAAGCCCAGTCTTTGGAGAATGTCCTCGGCATCATGCACCAGTTTTTCCAGCTCATCATAGGATGTCTCCGGCTTGACGAACTTCACCAGTTCCACTTTGTTGAACTGATGCACCCGGATCACCCCGCGGGTATCCCGGCCGTAGGCCCCGGCCTCAGAACGGAAACACGCCGAATAAGCCACATGGTACAAAGGCAGCTGATCTCCCTCCAGGATCTCGTCCCGATAGAGATTGGTGACCGGCACTTCCGCCGTGGGGATCAGATAATAATCCAGGTTTTCCAGCTTGAACATATCCTCGCCGAATTTCGGCAGCTGCCCGGTGCCGGTGGCGCTGTTTCTGTTGACAACGAACGGAGGGAAAACCTCCTGATATCCGTGTTCCGCAGTATGGACGTCAAGCATGAAATTGATCAAAGCCCGCTCCAGCCTTGCGCCCAGGCCTTTCAGGAAATAGAAGCGGGCACCGGTCACTTTGGCTGCCCGGTCAAAGTCAATGATGTCCAGATTGACACCTAAATCCCAGTGCGGCTTGGGTTCAAAGCTGAATTCCCGCGGTTGGCCCCAGCGGCGGATCTCCTTGTTATCATCAGCACTTTCCCCTACATGGACCGACTCATGGGGAATATTGGGAATGCGCAGCTGCCGATCCAGCAGCTGTTCATCGATCACCCGCAGCTGTTCGTCATAGTCTTTGATCGTCTGGGAAACCACTTTCATTTCCTCGATCAGTGCCGATGCATCCTGTTTGTTCCGCTTCATGGCGGCAATCTGGTCGGAAACAGCGTTGCGCTTGGCCTTCAACTGCTCCACTTCACCGATCAGCTTGCGGCGCTGATTGTCCAGCTCTAACAGCTCATCCAGTGGAGCGTCCTCGCCCCGTGTCTTAAGCATCGCCCTGACCTGTTCAGGATCCTGCCTAATCAAACGTAGATCCAGCATATGCATCCTCCTAGAACTTATTATTGCCATTTGGAGAAACTAAAAAAATCTCATCCCCTTCTCTGCCAGGGACGAGATTTACCCGCGTTGCCACCCTTATTGGCCGGCCTGAAACCAGACAGGCCCTCTCAAACAGCGTTAACGGGCTGACCCGTAGAAGTTGCGCACACGGCTTCCTCCTCAGCTCGAGGGTGGACATCGGCAGCGGTAGGCCAATTCTCACCAGCCATTGGCTCTCTGAACAACCGGCTTTGCCAATTACTTCCTGTCATCGCCTTTGTGTATTATGGATCATTATACAATAACTTCACTCAGATTGCAAGGAGCGGCGGCTGCGCAGGAAAGGATATCCCAAATCCTTCCAACCCATCCGCTGGCCGGAACTGTCCGCCACCCGGGACAGCAGCAAAAAGGCAATCATCCTGCCCACGAAGGAGATCAGGAAGATATAGCGTATTCCGATCACTTCCGCCAGGAATCCCCCGATCAGCTGTCCAGCCGCTGTAGCCACGCCCATCAGCGCATTGTATGTCCCTACATACAGCGAACGGTTTTGATCCGGCGTGACCTCAAGCAAGAGGTTGAACGCCGCAAGATTGTGGCCTCCCCACATGATGCCGCCCCATAACTGAATGGCCAGCGTTGACAGGGAACTGGGGACAAAAAACCACCACAGTGGGACCAGCACTACGCCGAGGCCGGCCTTCACCATGATGTTTTTCTGCCCGAACACATCAGTAAGCCTGCCCCAATACCGCTGGCACAGGATAGTGCCGACAATGGCTGTCGACTGGCTGATAGCCCAGAGGCTTTCCGTACCTCTCAAGTTCTGGATGAAATAGGCGGGTGTCAAAGGACTGATCAGGTTCACTCCCAGACTCCAGACAAAAAACGCAAAGCAGTAGAAAGCGAAATCTTTGTTGTTCCTCAAGCTAAAAACGTGCTTTGCCTGCAGCAGTGCAGACGTATCCTTCGACGGTTTTGGTGACGGCTGTACCTTGATCTTGAGGAATGCCGCCAATGACAGCAGGCCTGTAATCCAGGCCAGCACAAACAAGATTTGGTAATTCACCGGATAACGCAGGGCTAGGACTTCACCGGCGAATAACACAGCCAATAATGCCACGATGTTCATGATGATGTTCCGGTTGGCGTAATGCCGCCCCCGGAACCGTTTGGGGACGATTTCGGCCTGAATCGCAATCCAGGCCGGGACGCCCAGGGTGGCACCGACAATCCTTAATGTCGCCAAGACAATCAAGATGGTGACACCCAATTCCGGTTTTACCAAGAAAGGAAGAAACGCTATCAAAAGCCAGCTGAAGCGGTTCCACAGCGAACCGACGGCGATCAGGGCTTTGCGGTTGGATATCTTGCCCGTGATTATGCCGTAGGGTAGTTGGAGCACATTTCCCAAAAGAGTGGGGAAGGCATTCAGCATGCCGATTTGCGCGAGCGACGCTCCGAGCGATAAGCCGTACAGCCCCAAAAAGGGGTTGGACAAATTGTCGCTCATGGCGGCGAAGGCACCGTCAATGGTGTTCATCCTCAAATTGTGCTTCGCCTCAGGATCTATTTCAATGGCGGGCATGCACCCATTACCCCTTTCCACTCACTTCCCTGAGCTCCGGATAGAGAGGGAATCTCTCTGCGATAGCTTTAACTCTTTGTTTTATTTCTGTATAGTCCGTCATGGATGGGGTCAGCGTATCGCCGATAATGGCGGCAATCTGCTCCATTTCCGTTTCTTTCATGCCCCGGGTGGTCAACGCCGGTGTCCCCAGCCTGATGCCGCTTGTGACCATAGGGCTTTCGGTGTCGAATGGAATCACATTCATGTTGACTGTGATCCCGATGGAATCCAGCAGATCGGCGGCCTGTTTTCCTGTATAACCTCTCGCTTTGACATTGGCCAGGATCAAATGGTTGTCGGTTCCGCCCGATATCAGGACAAAGCCCCGCTCCTTCAATCCTTCCGCAAGCGCTTTGGCGTTTTTAACCACCTGCTGCTGATACAGTCTGAATTCTTCACTCATTGCTTCTTTGAAAGCCACAGCCTTCGCAGCAATTATATGCATCAGCGGCCCGCCTTGAATCCCCGGAAATACCGCTTTGTCTATTGCTTTGGCCAGCTTCCGCGTAGTCAGGATCATGCCGCCTCTGGGCCCGCGCAAAGTCTTGTGGGTCGTGGTGGTGACCACATCGGCGTAGGGCACGGGGCTGGGATGCACACCTGCGGCCACCAAGCCTGCGATGTGCGCCATGTCAACCATCAGGTAAGCGCCGACTTCATCGGCTATTTCCCTGAACAGTTTGAAGTCAATAATCCGGGGATAGGCGGAAGCTCCGGCGACGATCAGTTTCGGCTTGTGCTGCCTGGCCAGTTCCCGGACCTGGTCATAGTCTATATATCCAGTCTCCTTGTTAACACCGTAGTGGACAAATTTGAACCAGGTGCCGGACATGTTTACCGGGCTGCCGTGGGTAAGGTGGCCGCCGTGGCTGAGATCCATCCCCAGGACAACATCCTTAGGTTTCAGCAGCGCGAAATAAACTGCTTGATTTGCCTGCGCACCAGAATGGGGCTGTACATTGGCATGTTCAGCTTTGAAAAGTTCTTTCGCCCGCTCGATCGCCAGCGTTTCAGCGGAATCCACATGTTCGCAGCCGTGATAATAACGTCTACCTGGATATCCTTCGGCATATTTATTAGTCAGCGGGCTCGCCATCGCCTGCAGCACTGCCGGGCTGGCGAAGTTCTCTGAAGCGATCATCACAAGCTTCTCATCTTGGCGTTTGAGGTCTTTGTTGATGATTTCCATCATTTCCGGGTCAGTTGCGCTAAGATTGTAATACACTCTCTTACCCCTCTCGTGCTTTATTCGGGTAACCAAGGAGGTTTTTCCATGGATAATGAATACCGTACAGTCCTGAGTATGGCCGTGATGCGGTTTATTGCAGGCGTCATTGAAATCACCGCCGCACTCCTCATGCTCAAATTCGCCAAAGTCCAGACAGCAATGCAGATCAACGCGGTCCTGGGCATGATTGGGCCTACTGTTCTCATGATCGTAAGTTTATTAGGATTAATTGGATTATCCCACCAAATTTCCTATGCTAAAATGTTAATAATTGCGGCCGGTGTGTTATTGATTTTTTACGGTACCCGATCCTAAAAGTTAGATACCCCGGGAATTACTCCCGGGATATCTTTATTCCTGCGGAATGCTGTCCACTTCGCTGTCTGGTGTGAGCCACTCGGTGTGGAACACTCCTGGCTTGTCAATTCTCTTGTAGGTGTGGGCACCGAAATAGTCGCGTTGGGCTTGAATCATGTTGGCCCATACAGTTTCGCGCCGGTATCCATCAAAGTAGGCCAGAGCCGAGCTGAATGCCGGGATTGGCAGGCCGAGCTCCACAGCCTTGGCTACGACACGGCGCCATCCGGGCTGGGCTTTTTCTACCGCTTCCTTGAAGTAAGGAGCAACCAAGAGGTTGGGCAGATCCGGATTCTGGTCAAAAGCTTCTTTAATCCTCTCCAGGAACTGAGCCCTGATGATGCAGCCGTTGCGCCACATCAAGGCGATCTCGCCAAAGTTCAGGTTCCAGTCGAACTCCTTGGAAGCTTCCCGCATCAAGGCAAACCCTTGAGCATAGGAGCAGATCTTGGAGGCGTACAAGGCCTGGCGGATATCTTCGATGAACGCTTTGCGGTCGCCTTCGTATGTACCTGTCGGCCCGGAAAGAACCTTCGAGGCGGCAGCCCGTTCTTCTTTTACAGCAGACAAGCATCTGGCAAAAACGGCCTCGGCAATGGTCGGTGCGGCAATGCCCAAATCCAGTGCTGTCTGGGATGTCCACTTGCCCGTGCCTTTCTGGCCGGCGGCGTCCAGGATCAGCTCAACCATCGGCTTGCCGGTTGCTTTGTCCACCTTGGTGAGGATTTCACTGGTAATCTGAATCAGATAGCTGTCCAGCTCACCCTTGTTCCATTCTGCGAAGACTTCATGCATTTCCTGAGCGGAGAGTCCCAAAGCGTACTTCATGATGTAGTAGGCTTCAGAAATCAGCTGCATGTCGCCGTACTCGATGCCGTTGTGGACTGTCTTGACAAAATGCCCGGCACCTTCTTTGCCGACCCACTGGCAGCAGGGAGTGCCGTCAGCGACTTTGGCCGCAATGCTCTGGAGAATCGGTTTGACCAGCGGCCAAGCCTCTGGTGACCCGCCCGGCATGATGCTGGGGCCCTTTAGGGCGCCTTCTTCGCCGCCGGAAACACCAGTGCCGATATATAACAGCCCCGCTGCTTCCACTTTTCTGGTACGGCGGTTGGTGTCCTCGAAATGGGAATTGCCCCCGTCGATGATCACATCGCCCTTTTCCAGGAGGGGAATCAGCTGATCGATGAAATCATCAACCGGTTGGCCGGCTTTCACCATCAACATGATCTTGCGCGGTTTTTTCAAAGAGTCGACCAATTCCTGCAGCGAATATGTCCCGATAATGTTTTTACCTTTGGCGCGGCCCTGAATGAAGTCGGTGACCTTCTGGACAGTGCGGTTATACACTGCAACTGTATAACCTTTGCTTTCCATGTTCAGCACCAGGTTTTCGCCCATTACAGCAAGGCCAATCAATCCAATGTCTGCTTTACTCATGCGTTGTTCCTCCTTTGTTATTATTGGTCATTTGGGTATACTCATGCTTTAGCAGCAAAGCATCTTCCTCCAGGTTCGGGCTTTCGCAGATCAGCCAGCCGCCCACATCACAGTCAGCAAGGGCTTGCAGCACAGCTCGGTAGTTCATGTCCGATTCCGAAAGGACAAGGTGCTGCTTCTCACCTTTGGTTCCATATTCGATGCCGGAAATATGCATGTGCAGATGATCCAATGCAGATCTGCCCAGTTTTTCACCAATATACTGTAAAACCCAAAGGATCTCTTCGTAAGTGTTGAACGCGCCCTGGCTGCGGGCATGGAGATGAGAGAAATCTATGCACGGAAAAACACCGGGAATCTCCACAGACAGGCGCACAATCTCTTCGACAGTGCCAAACTGGCTGGGCGAGCCTGTGGTTTCCGGGCAAAGGTGGATGTGGTTTCCTTCCTCGGTGAGTGTTTGGCGAACCTCGGCCAACTCCTGCTTGATTTTGGCAAACACCTGCTCATGGTCATCGCCATGATAGTACCCGGCGTGGAAAGTGAGACTTTTAGCCCCGGCCAGCCAACCAATCCTGGCCGCTTTGAGAATCCGGGCTCTGCTGGCCTCAACCTTTTCCGGCTCTTTGGAATTGAGGTTGATGTAGAACGGAGCGTGGACCGTGAGTTCGATCTTGGTTTGTTCGCACAAAGCCCGCAGTTCCCGGGCTGCTTGCTCCTGCATCTGCACGCTGCGGACAAACTCAAGCTCCATGCAGTCCAGTCCCAGCTCAAAAAGTTTCTTTACTCCTTGGGGGGATGTGTGAGGTTCTGTAGCCAATGGTATCCCGCCTGTGCCGAACAATACTCTGTTCAATGGTGGCCTCCTTTAGTTCCCCGGCACCCACAGCTTTTTGGTTGCTTTAAGGATCGCGTCTTCCGCTGGTTTTTCTTCTTCCTCGTCCTCGAGTTCATCCAAAGGTTCCAAATCTATGGCATCGCCCAAAATTTCTTGAATATCCATCATCAGCTTTTGAAAAGCCAATTCCGCCTGAAACAGTTCTCTGATGTAGGGATTAATGTTCAAGATCTCGTACAGTTTGGTTAATTCCTCAATCTGAGAATCAGTCACCGGTGTCCCTTCCAAATGCTGCTTCTGCAAATCGAGCTGTTTTTTATGAAAATCCTTCAGCATCACCTTTGCAGCATGGTGCTGCTCGATTTGTGCCCTAGCCTGTTTGAGGCGCTGATACTCAGGAGTTTCGACAATCGCTGCGGCCAACTCTTTCGCCTTTTCCTTGATATCCATCCGATCAACTCCTTTAGCACTACACTTTGAATCTGATGCTGACTATATCGCCGTCCTGGACCACATACTCTTTGCCTTCCAGCCTGAGCTGCCCTTTCTCCTTCACTTTCTGCATACTGCCTGCGTTGATAAAGTCCTCATAGCTCACTACTTCCGCGCGGATAAACCCCCGTTCCAGGTCGGAATGGATCTTCCCCGCCGCCTGCCGGGCGTTGGTGCCTTGGGTGATCGTCCAAGCCCTGACTTCATCTTCTCCGACTGTGAAATAAGATATGAGTCCCAAATGGGCGTACACAGCTCTCGACAAACGCTCGATTCCGGACTCGGCAAGCCCAAGATCTGCCAAGAAAAGGGTTCTGTCCGCCTCGTCAAGCTGGCTGATCTCCATTTCCACCTGTCCGCTGATCACAATCACGGGGATGCCGCGTTCACCGGCCCAAGCCTCCAGTTCCGCTTGCTGCGGATAGGTGCGCTGCCGCATCTGTTCCTCATCAACGTTGACAGCCACAAGCAAAGGCTTGCGGGTAAGGAAATTGTAGTGGCGGATCAGCTTCTCGTCTTCGGGCGACAACTCCATAGCCCACAGCGGCTGTTCCTGTTCCAAGGCCTCTTTAAACTGGTGCAGCAGCGCTATTTCCCGGGCGCTGGTGCTGTTGGCGCCTCTGGCCCGTTCCTTCTCAATCCGTTCCAGCCTGGTTTCCAGCAGGCCCCAATCGGTGAGGATCAGCTCCGACTGTATTTCAGCCAGCTCACGCATGGGTTCCGCCGCCGTGCCGCTGTCGAAAGCCCTCAGGACTTGAACGATCGCATCCACATCCTTCAGGGTTTCCAGCTGCCCTTTAGGGGGGCCGGATATGTCAATCATTTCGATTGTGGCATACGTTGTCTTTTTTGGATTAAAGATTTGGGATAATTGTGTCACCCTCGGGTCAAGCACTCTGGCAATGCCGATGTTTGCCTTTGAGCTTGCTTTCTGGCCGGGGTTGTTTGTCAGCAGTTGAAATAACGTCGTCTTGCCGCATTGCGGCAGCCCAACAATCCCTATTCTCAACTCATGCTGCCTCCATTGTTCCGATTCGCAATCATTGTAACATATTTCTATTGTCCCCGCATCCCTCATTTTGCTGTGAACCAACAAAAACCACCATGATAAAATGGGATTTATCGACGGTGGTTTTCGTCTCAGCTGTATGTGCGTAAAGCAGTGCGGACTCTATTTGGCCTCTTCAACCAACCTGGCAGCATACGCAGTGATCTTTTCAAACTCATTCGCCGCTATCGCTGCCTTATCGATCAGGTTTCCGCCCACTCCTAAAACATCGGCGCCTTTCTGACGAAAATCTTTGGCGTTCTCCACGCTGACGCCTCCGGTGGCCATCAGGGTCACATGATCCAGCGGCCCCAGCACGTCTTTGAAGAACCGGGATGTAACAACCCCGGCGGGGAAGATCTTGACAACGTCTGCCCCTGCCTCACAGGCCTGCTGGATCTCGGTGGGGGTCATGCAGCCGGGCACCACCATCCGCCCGTAGCGGTTGCCAAGGCGGATCAAGTCAACATTGAGTGTCGGCGCTACCAAGAATTGGGCTCCGGCCAGCATTGCGGCACGGCCGGTCTCGGGATCCAACACTGTCCCGGCACCAACAGCAATGTCTTTGCCCAGCGCTTTGCGGACTTCGGCAATGGCCTGCAGGGCATTTTCCGTATCCATAGTAATCTCAATCGCCTTAATGCCCCCGTCCACCAAAGCTTTGGCCAGAGGCACGGCTTTGCTGGCGTCAAACTTGCGCAGCACTGCCACAACCCGGCTTTCCATCATTTTCTCGTATACTTCCAGCTTGTACTTCATTGCCTTCACCTCTGTCAGATTTTCAGAAGTTCGCTGATTTTAATCGGCCGGTTTTCCTTCACCGATTTCCATACGGCTTCGCCGGTTATCACGGAATAAGCTCCGTCCAGCGCTCCAGAGAGGATTTCGTAAGGACGGTGCGGGTCGACGCCCAAGAAAAGGTCTTCCTGCAGCCGCGGATCACCGCCGCCGTGCCCACCCCCGCGTTGGACGACCCAAATCGTTTCCTTAGCCCCGAACAGCGGGAAGTAATCGATGGTCTGCACCGGTGTGGGGAAAGGCACGCGGTCCGGAGCATGGAATTCCATTGTCTCAATGCGGCCTTTGGTACCGTTGATGGCCAGCCGGTATCCTTCATACGGTGTGGAGAAGTTGACCGAATAGCTCAGCAGTGCGCCTTGATCATATTTCACAGTGGCGACATAAGTATCCTCGATGTTGATCTCAGAATCGTAAATGCAGCGATCCGGGCGGTAATTAGTGTACGGCCGCTCTACCTTGCCCAGCGAACCCAGATGGTCGTCCTTGGGAATCGAATCCATTGTGCGGGAAGTCCAGCGCATGTAGTAGATGCAGTTGCTGCGGTCCGGACACTCGCCGCAGTGGCGCCCGTCAACTTTGCGCGGATTGTACGGGCCTTCGGCACCGTAGTAGTTCAGTGCACCGTAGGCAAATACTTCCACAGGTTTCTGGCCGATCCACCAATTGACGAGGTCAAAATGATGGGTGCATTTATGAATCGATAATCCGCCGGATTTCTCCCGTTCCCTGTTCCAGCGCTTGAAGTAACTGGATCCGTGATATGTATCAATGTACCAGTTCAAGTCCACGGAAGTGATTCTGCCAACCTTGCCTTCCAGGACCAGTTCTCTGATACGGGAATGGATTGGTGCGTAGCGGTAGTTGAAGGTGACAGTGACTTTGCCCTTGCTCTTGGCCTCCGCAGCCAGGATGGCGTTGCAGGCTTCGCTGGTCGTGGCCATCGGCTTTTCTGTGATTACATCCAGATCATACTCCAACCCCTTGATAATATACTGAGCATGGGTGCAGTCCACTCCGACGACAATCAGTGTATCGGGCTTCTGTTCTTCGATCATCTGATCGAACTGCTCAGGTAAATACGTGGCCACATTCATGGTTTGAGGAACCTTTTCTTTGCACACCTCAAACCTCCTCGGGTCGATGTCCAGCAGTCCGACCAACTGGCTGTTGTGGTAAAATCTTTCCACCATCGGCCGAATGAACATACCGATTGCTCTGGCGCTTACTCCGCATACAGCATATCTTTTCACAGCTCTAGATCCCTCTTTCCAGAATTGTTGTGAACAGATACTTTTTTCGAGATTGAACTCCTGATTCCTTCCCACATCCAGGGCCTAGAACCCGAGGAAAAGTAAGGAGACATAGAGCGCAGCCACGGCGGACAAAATCATCACCGGTGTGGTCAAAAGCCCAATTTTAAAATAATCAACGGCGGTTATGGTGATACCTTTACGGCGGACAGTCCCAAGCCACAGCATAGTGGCTAGAGAGCCAATAACCGTCAGGTTCGGGCCAAGGCCGGCTCCCATCACAACCGCATAACCCAAGGGATGCAGCCACTCGCTGATGGGGAATTCCCGGACTATGGAAATCATCACCAGATCCATCGGCACATTGTTGATCAGGTTCGAGCCGATCGCTGTACCGAAGGTGGTGTACAGCAGCCCTTTAAACAGGCTTCCGTCAACCCGGCTTAGCAGCCACTGAGCTGCCAGAGTCGGCAGCCCCGTGTTCTGAATGCCCCTCACGATAATAAACATGCCGATCACAAAAACCAAGACACTCCACGATACCTGTGTGAATACTTTCCTGATCTCTATCTGCCGGTAATAACAGCCGGCGGCAATCAAGGCCAGCGCACCGATGATGGCAATATACTCAAGGGGAATTCCGATGCTGGATCCGATTACATATCCCAGCACAATGAAGATCAAACCCCAGGCGGAAAACTTGAAAAAAGCCGGGTGCTTTATGCAGTCGCTCGGTTTTGGCAGAACATCGGAACGAACTACTGCCGGAATTGCTTTGCGGAAAACCAGGCGGAAGATAATATAATTGGCGAGTACCGCGACCACTGTGGGCAGCAGCAGAGCCAGGCAGTAGGGGATGAATTCCATTTCCAGCTGCTCGAAGGCTAAGAGGTTGGTCAGATTGCTCACCGGCAGGCTGAGGGACGCTGTGTCAGCAATAAAGGTGCACACCAGCAAAAACGGTACGGGATTGATGCCCAGTTTCATCACAAAGCTGTAGACGATGGGAGTAATGATGAGGGCGGTGGCGTCATTGCTGATTACCGTTGTGACCGCCGTGCCCATTAAAAATGTGCTGAGGAACAGTCTCTGGCCGCTGCCTTTGGCCAGGCGGGCTGAATGCACGGCTATCCACTCAAAAAAGCCTGCTTCGTCCACAATGATGGAGATAACCATCATGGCCAAAAGCATGATCAGGATACCGCCTGTATCCATGAAAACCGCCTTGATGTCGCTGAAACCTACCAATCCGGCAAGCAAGGTCAGAACAGCGCCGACAAGCCCTGCTGTGCCTTCGTTGATGCCTTTTGGACGGAACATCACCATGCCGTAAGTGATGGAAAAGATTCCTGCAGCCACTGCCATATCGCTCATAACCACTCGTGCACTCCTACCAGCCGATTCGCAAAACAAGACATATTATAAGCCTCTAGCTGGTGAAATACAATCGGCTGGGAAGCTGTTCACAAACATTTAACCAGGCTGCGGCAGTACGATTTTCCCATCCATTCCCTTGCAATTAATCCTAAATTTGAGATAATAATCCTACCAAGCAATTCCACAAAACAAAAGGGGGTTGTTTAATGTCCTATACTTTGCAGTTGGGCGAAAAAGCGCCGGATTTCCAGCTGCCGGCTACCGACGGGAAGACATATGCCCTCAGTGACTTTGCCTCTGCCAAATATTTGGTAGTTTTCTTCACCTGCAATCACTGCCCATATGTGCTCGGATCAGATGAAAACACGCGCCGGATTGCTGAAAAGTTCAAGGAACACGGTGTAGCCTTCGTGGGCATCAACTCCAACAGCGAGAAGACTTACGAAGAAGACTCTTTTGAAAACATGGTCAAGCGCATGGAAGAACACAAATTCCCCTGGGTGTACCTGCGGGATCAGACACAGGACGTTGCCCGGGCGTACGGTGCTCTGCGCACACCGCATTTCTATGTTTTTGATGAAGAGCGGAAGCTGGTGTATACCGGACGTGCCCTGGACAATCCCAGAGATCCGAGCAAAGCAACTACCCATGATCTGGAAAATGCCCTCAATGAACTGGTAGCCGGGAAGAAGATCACCAAACCGATTACCAATCCCATCGGGTGCAACATCAAATGGCACGGCAAGCCACCACACTGGATGCCGCCGGAAGCCTGTGACCTTGTCCTCTAAAACAGCAAATCGAGTAGGTAACCGTTCCTTGCCGAGAATGGGTACACATTAACCACGTTTAGTGTTCTTCACGGTACCAGCTGCGCTTTACTTCATTTACCGGGGTACATGGATCCTGTCGTATGCTGAATAATCGACCAGAAAATAACAAGCCTCGTAAACAGTTGTTTACGAGGCTTGAAAAATTTCTTGGCAGCGAGCTGCTCTCTCACCACGAGATGTGGCAATACCATCGCCGCTGGAGGGCTTAACTACTGTGTTCGGTATGGGAA
>Ga0134099_1000117_pt1 | contig 102446 bp, 105 predicted proteins | sample 10_taG_2_FD_105482 | JGI IMG/M metagenome (GOLD analysis project Ga0134099, IMG submission 105482) | Switchgrass degrading microbial communities from high solid loading bioreactors in New Hampshire, USA - 10_41_5_180_A2 metaG | ecosystem: Engineered > Bioreactor > Semi-continuous > Anaerobic >...
CAGTTAAGCATCTCAGTGCTGATGATACTTGGCTGGAAACGGCCCGGGAAAGTAAGTCTCTGCCAGATTTATATGAAAGTCTTGAGGTAATAACTCAAGGCTTTCTTTAATTTTTAAATAGTACAAAAATGAATTAGAAAATATACAATGTTTTACCTCAAGACTTTGGGCCTGCAAGTTCAAAGCTTGAGGTTTTGTTGCATTTTAGGCAGGAAACCAGAATGAATAAAATTTTTAAGCCCTTGAGGCCTTTGGCCTTCTATGTCAAACGCATAGAGGCTTGTTTTATGTAAATTTATTTTTCATAAACATATTTGAGCAATTAGCATCAGCATAGCAATTAGCATCAGCACAAAGGCTTTAGTCTTGAGTAAGCGTACTCAGGACTTTCTTTATTTTATATAAAAAATTTATATAAAAATGCAAATACAATAAATACAGCGTGAAACCTACCTCAAGATGATATCCCACCGAAAGGGTAAGACCTCATGTAGACTACATGGTTGACAGGTAAAAGGTGTAAGTACAGTAATGTATTAAGCTGATTGAAAGCAGAGTTTTTTCATTTTATCGGGCGATTAGGTCATTATATTCCGGCTGAGATAGTTAGTTATCTCAAGACTTTTATTTATGGTATGGTATTAAATAATACATAAATGTATAATTAAGTTACAAAAAACAATACTTAACAAGTTTACATAAAAAACTGTATGAACTGAATCTGTTTGATCTATTTCTATACAGGATATGCAGATTGAATATTTATAAGTATCAGCTATTCATTATTATTAATTTTAAATTAACTCAGGAGATTTGCTATGAAGAAAAAAGCTTTTATAAAAAGACTGGATAATATAAAAATCAGGGAAAAGCTTTTGTTTTCGTACATAATTGTTGTTTTTATCCCTGTCTTGCTGGTTGGAATAATACTATCCTACAATATGAGACAGATGGTAGTTGACAGGGCCCTAAAGGAGGCTGCCGGAAGCGTAGACAGAACATCTTCCAGATTTAATGAATCCTTAAAGGTGGCTATAGATTTGTCCTACATGACCAGAATAGATGAGAATCTGGAAAAGCTCCTTGTAAGAAAGTACTCAGGAATTCAGGAGATTCTGGATGCCTATAGTGAATATACAAACTTCAACAGGTATTCAAACTTATATAGTGTTGAGATAAGCAGCATAAAGTTTTATACTCCTAATGAGACAATATTAGATAACGGAATGTTTACCAAAATTACACCAAGAATTCAGAATTTGAGATGGTTTCAAAAAGCAATTGAAGCAAAAGGTAAAATTGTCTGGCAATATACAGCTGATGAATTAAAAAATAAGAAGAGTTTGTCTTTAACTTCAGTTATAAATGGCAGATTTGAGACGGTTTATCTTGGAGTAATAGTTATACAGATAAGTGAAGAATACTTGAACAATATACTTAGAAATGAACCATATCAAACCGTTATCTGCAATGATGAAGGATTAATTATAGCTTCCAGTAAGGCAGATCTGACGGGTAACTTGCTGGAGCATACGGAATTATCAGCCTGTAAAAGCCTGAATGACGGTATTTGGGATATAGACTACAATAATGAACCTTCAAAAGCAGTTGTTAAAAACATGATAATTAGTCAAGAAAACGGTGAGTTCAAAATCATATCTGTTGTACCTGTGAGTGTAATTGAGAAAGAAACAAGTAAGACTGCTTTTATGGGGATTATTATAATGTTTTGCAGCCTTTTTCTGGCATTTATATTTATAACAATTTTCACCAATGCCATCAGCAGGAGAATTAAAGTATTAAGTAAAGATATGCATCAGGTAGCCATGGGAAATTTTGAATTAGTGTCAGTTCTTGATGGAAGAGATGAAATTGGGCAACTCTCCAAAGATCTAGAGAAAATGGCAAAGAGCATTCAGGCTCTTATAATGGAAGTCTACGAAGTCAATAATCAAAAAAATCAGCTGGCCGTAAAGCAAAAAGAGATTGAACTCAAAATGCTTGCTAACCAGATCAACCCTCATTTTCTTTTCAATGCACTAGAAACTATAAGAATGAGAGCCCATGTAAAAGGTGATACAGAAATTGCCGATGTTGTTAAGCAGCTTGGGAAAATCATGAGAAGAAATCTAGAAATCGGCAGTAATTTGGTATCTCTGAAATCAGAAATAGAGATGGTGGTAAGCTATCTTGAAATACAAAAATTCAGATATGGAGACAGAATTCAATATGAAATAAAGTTGGATGATGAACTCAGTGACTATTTGATTTTGCCGCTGGTTATTCAACCCATCGTAGAGAACGCGGTAATCCATGGTCTTGAATTTAAAAGTGGGCAGGGAAAGGTATCTGTTTATGCTATAAAGGAGAGTGGAAATGTAAAGATAACAGTTGAGGACAATGGTATGGGCATGGATAAGGATAGATTACTTCATGTATTGAATTCCCTGGAGGAAGAAACTGAAAACCAGGGCAGACATATAGGGCTTAAAAATGTTCATCAGAGAATCAGAATGTGTTATGGTGAAGGATATGGACTGGTAATAAACAGTGAAAAGGATATAGGAACTAAAATAACCATAGTATTACCGGATGTGGTACAGTAGTAAAGTTTAATATGCAGATTTATATATTGGAGGGTTTATTGCATGAAAGTATTATTGGTGGATGATGAACCGATCATAAGAGAAGGCCTAAAATCAATAATAAATTGGAAGGAACTCGGCTTTGAAATCTGTGGAGAGGCTGAGAACGGTAAAAAGGGTATTGAACAGATACTGAAACTTAAGCCTGACATTGCAGTTGTTGATATAAAAATGCCTGATATGGACGGCCTAGAGATGATTGAAAAGCTCAAAGAATATGATATTAGCTGTGGAATAATTGTATTAACTGCATATAGTGATTTTCAGTTTGCCAAAAAGTCTATAGAGCTGGGGATTCATTCATACATACTAAAACCTATAGAAGAAAGTGAATTAAGAGAAAAGGTGTGTATGCTGCGTGATTCTATATTGAACAGCCGGGTACAAAAGCAATATATTGATGTTGGTATATCTCTTTCAAGGGAAAAGGTTTTACAATCATTGGCATTAGGTGACTTAAATATTAATAGAATTGAAGAATATAATAAAAAATATAATTTTGGATTCCCTTGGAAATATTACCAGATTGTTTTAATTGATAAATATAACTCAATAGAATACAAATCCTCAATTATCAACTCAATTAAAAAAGAAGTTGAGGACTTTATACTTCAAAGGAATGCGGGTTTCGTTTTTGAGGTCAACGGTTACTTGGCAATTCTTATGAAAGATATATGCATCAGACCATCCAATAGGTTAACCACCGACCTGCACAAGTTCTTAATGGATAAACTTGGTGATGATATTGTCATAATACTGGGTCCCACTGTAGAGTCATATGAAGAAATTTATGTTTCCTGTGATCAGGCTTTTAAATTGGCAAATAAAAAGTTCATTTACGGACATAAAAAGGTAATTTTCAATATCGAAGGTTTAGCTGACAGTGAAAGAGGCAGGATGGATGAAAATGATATAATTATGAAATTATGTATGGCAATAGATGTAGATAATCATGATTATATTAATAATATTACTGAAGAAATACTGACTTATTTTTTGAGCTGCGATGATAATGAAAATATAATAAAATCCAGATATGCACATATGTATCTGATGATTGTGAACAGAATACTTCAAAATAATAAGGATGTTGATTTATGTATTGAAACAAATGATATAATCGATGGAATATATAAGAAGGATAGTCTGCAGGAATTACATGGCTATTTTAAATACAACATTATATATATATCCGAAGTGCTTGCAAAAAATCGTCCTGAAAACCTTATGGAGAAGATAATGGATTACATAAACCGAAATTACTATTTTGATATAAAGCTTGAAACTCTTGCAGAAATATTTAATTATAACAGTGCTTACCTGGGAAAGCTTTTTAAAAACAGTACTGGTATGCCATTTAATACCTATCTTAATACAGTGCGGATAAATAAAGCTAAGGACATGCTCAAAGAGGGTATGAAGGTTTACCAGGTGGCAGAAAAAACAGGATATAAAGATATAGCTTATTTTTATAAGATCTTTAAGAAATATGCAGGTGTTCCTCCAACTAACTTCAAAGAAAAAATATAGTAATGACTAATTTTTACAGGGTTTTAACTAAAATAACTACAATATTAATTATATTAGTATGGTGATATATTGTTTATGTAAGTAACAGTAGTTGCAATACAGCTTCGAACTCGTGCTTACTCGTATAAATTCAACTTATGGGGGTATGCCCGTGCAAAACAATATTGTAGTAAACAAAGTAAATTCCGGCAATAAAAAAAGTTTTCGGGAGTATAATTGCTTAAAGGTCTTAAAGAAACAAAAATACCTCATTTTCATGTCTTTACCTTTTGTTATATGGTTATTTATTTTTAAGTACATACCATTATGGGGTTGGACAATGGCATTCCAGAAGTATATGCCGGGAAGATCCTTTTTCGAACAGGAATGGGTGGGGTTTGAGTACTTTATTAAAATGTTTCAGGACTCGACCTTTTATCTTGTATTGAGAAATACCATTGCAATGAGCCTTCTGTCATTAATTTTTGGATTTACACTTCCTATTGTTCTTGCCATTCTGATTAATGAAATCCAGGCCAATAAATTTAAAAGGGTAGTTCAGACAATATCATATTTACCCCATTTCGTATCATGGGTAATTGTAGCCAGCTTGTTCAGTAAAATGTTATCAATTGATGATGGGCTTGTTAATAATGTATTACTTAGTCTGGGATTAATAGACAAACCCATAGCTTTCATGGGTGAACCTAAGCTGTTTTGGGGCATAATTACATTTGCCGATGTCTGGAAGGAAATAGGATGGAACTCAATTATATTCCTGGCCGCAATTGCTGGGATATCGCCTGATTTATATGAATCAGCGATGGTTGATGGGGCTAGCAGGTTGAGGAGAATATGGCATATAACTTTACCGGGAATTCTCCCAACGGTAATGGTAATTCTTATAATGACTATGGGTAACCTGATAAATATCGGTTTTGAAAAGCAATATCTAATGAGAACTTCACTAGTCAGAGACTACTCTGATGTCCTTGATCTGTATATTCTTGATTATGGTATTTCAGCAGGCAGGTGGGCTTTTGGAACTGCAGCAGGTATATTTAAGTCAGTGGTTAGCATAATTCTTCTGTTTAGTGCAAATACCATCAGTAAAAAAACCATGGGTGTCAAGATTGTATAGAGAGGGGGAAACGGTGTGAAGAAAACGTCTATAGGTGATAGGGTATTTGATGTTGCAAATTATACATTTATGGTAATACTTACAATAGTCACACTGTATCCTTTTCTTAACGTACTGGCTATCTCACTTAATGACTCTATAGATACAGTTAAGGGTGGTATAACCATATTCCCGAGAAAGTTCACCTTAAACAATTATGTTCAGATTTTTCAAACAGACACTTTATTAAGCTCAACCTTAATGTCGGTATTGAGAACAGTAGTAGGAACAATTACTGGAATCATCAGCACAGGAATGGTTGCATATGTAATCAGCAGGGAAGATTTTTTTGCAAAAAAATTTGTAACAGCTGTATTTGTTTTCACAATGTATGTCAGCGGCGGATTAATACCAGAATATATGTTAATCAGGAATCTGCACCTGACAGAAAACTTTTTAGTTTACATATTACCTGGATTAATAAGTGTATTTAATGTAATTGTATTGAGATCTTTCATTGATGCACTGCCTTTTGAGCTTCAGGAATCGGCAAAGCTTGATGGAGCGAACGATCTGGTGATCTTTATAAAAATCATATTTCCGCTTTGCATGCCTGCTGTTGCAACTCTTTCGCTTTTTATTGCAGTTGGGCAGTGGAACTCCTGGTTTGATACATACTTGTACGCCGGGTCTAAAAAATGGCTGAGTACTCTTCAATTTGAGCTTCAGAAGATATTACTCAGTGCCCAGTCTTCAGGTCAGCAGGATATATACGGTTCCTCCGATATGGTTTCGCAAAAGAGAGTATCTCCTGAATCCTTAAGAATGGCTATGACAATAGTAGCTACTCTGCCAATACTGTTTGTTTATCCATTTGTGCAGAAATACTTTATCAAAGGCTTAACTTTAGGCGGAGTCAAAGCCTGATCATTTAAAACCATCTCCTTAAATCATACTGCTTTTATATGGGCATTCCCATTTAAAAATATTAAAGAAATAAGGGAGGATAATACATGAAAAAAGTAATTAGTTTAACACTTGCCTGTGTCATGGTTCTGATGCTTTTTAGTGGATGCGGTAAATCGGAAGAATCGGATGTAGGTAGGTCAGCTACCACAAACGAAAGCAATGCTGCAGACTCATCAGCCCAATCAAAGGAACCTATTACATTTACTATGTACAGTGTTGAAGTAGATCCATATCCTGATACAGGATTCAAGAGTCCTGTAGCTCAGGAAATTAAAAAAAGGACAGGTGTGACTCTGGAAATAGAAAATGCAATCAGCAGTGATGCAGGAAAACAAAAGCTTTCACTTATGGCTGCCAGCGGAGATTATCCTGATTTAGTTTATGCAAAGGGTGATCTGAATATACTCAAAAATGTTAATGCAGTAGTTAAGCTGGATGAATATATTGAAAAATTACCAAACATAAAGAAATTCTATGGAGATGATTTAAAAAGACTGCGCTGGAGCAAGGAAGATCCAGGCATATATGGTATAGGTGGTAAGGAACTTGGTCAGGAAAATATGCAGCCAAACTCCGGTTTCCAGCTGCAGCTTGCTGCAATTAAGGAGTTGGGATATCCCAGAGTAAGAACATTAACTGATTATGAAAATGTTATAAAACAGTATGTGGAGAAGCATCCTGAAATAGATGGGCAGAAGACAATAGGTTTATCACTTTTAGGAGATGACTGGAGAACCATGATTACAGTTACCAATCCTGCCAATGCTGTAGTTGGTAACAGTGATGACGGTGAATGGTATATAAATCCTGATACTCTTGACGCTATAAGGCATTTAACAAGGCCTGAAGAAAAAGAATATTTCAGATGGTTAAACCACATGAATGATATTGGGTTACTTGACCCGGAAAGCTTTGTTCAGAAGTATGACCAATATAAGGCTAAAATAGCTTCCGGAAGAGTTGTTGGTTTAATTGATGCCAGATGGGAAATTGAAGAGCCTGTAGCTGCTCTTAAAAAAGAAGGAAAGTATGAACGGACATATGGCTACTTCCCGGTAACACTAAATGAAGACATTAAATATGCTGATTTCCAGAGTGCAGGTTACCTTGGTGGATACTACCTGGCAATTACCACTAAGTGTAAGGATATTCAAAGAGCAATGGAATTCTTTGACTGGATGTGTACTGAAGAGGCTCAGATATTGACTCACTGGGGGGTTGAAGGAGAACATTATACAATAGAAAATGGAAAGAGAGTTATGAAGCCGGAAATATTAAAGATGAGATTTGAAGATCCGGCTTGGAGTCAAAAGACGGGCATATGGAAATATAAATATCCATTCCCTGCTTATGGTAATGCTGTTAAGGATTCAACCGGCCAGTACTTTGATCCGTTTGATACGCTGGAAGCTATAATTGCTACGCAGTCCGATATTGAAAATGAAGTACTCAGCCATTATGGAGTCAGAGCATGGAAAGAGTTGTATCCGCAGGCCAGCGAATTTCCAGTTAAGCATTACGGTGCGGCATGGCTGGTCAATATTGAAGATCCTGAGTGGAAAGCAGCTGATGATAAAATATTAAAGATTGGATACAAAATGATACCAGCAGCAATACTTGCAAAGCCATCTGAATTTGACAAGAAGTGGGATGAATATATGAAAGCATTGAAGGATGCTGGTCTTGAAAAAGTAGAGAAGCAGTTCTCACAAGCATTAAAGGATAGAACAGAATTGTGGAAGTAGACTGAGGACATATAAATATATAAATATATAAACAAACAGCCCTGTTCGGGAACAAACCTGAATAGGGCTGTTTTTAGCTTTGTCTGCGGCTAAAGATTATTTGCCTAGATTACAGTGTACAGTTGCAATCTACATTATCTGTGGTATCCCTGAATTATTGGATGTATTGACGGAAAACCATTTGTTTTATTTGCAGGTTTTAGTAAAATAGTCCGGAAAATAATTCATACTGCGTATTTCCCAAAACAAGCCTTCACAAACCTGAAAAATAAACGTTAAGCTAATGAAGGACTTCTTCGTGTAATCTGTCAATAACAGGCTTTTCAGCCACTATTGATTTTCTTGGTTGTATAAAATGACAAAATACAATTAACAAAATATTCCAAATATATTGATTTGGAAAGTACGGTGTGATATTATTTATTTGCCAATATTTGTAAATATATCCAAATATCTGAAATGTTAAATTATTAGTGTTACTGTCACAATAAAATATTTGGGGCATTAATATGAATAATTATAACATTTACATAATTTTATATCGAGGTGTAATATGTTGGATATTGTTCAAAAGGAAATTGAGGATGTCTTACTTGAAGAAGGTCTGATTACCATATCACAACTAAAAGAAGCCTGGAGTCTTAATGTATCCCTTAATAAACCCATAATTGAAATCATGCTGGAACAGGGTATCATAACACAAAGAGATGCAGTTTTTGCAAAAGCCAAGCTGTTGGAAGTAGAATATAGAAACTTGGCAGGCTACCAATTTGAAGACATAAATATACATAAGTTGATAAGCAAAAATATTGCGAAAAAGCATTGTGCTGTTCCTTTGGAATTTGAAGACAATAAGCTGGTAATAGCCATGAAAGACCCTAAGGATCTGTATGCACTTGATGATCTGGCCCTTGCAGCCAATTATCCCATAAAGCCTGTTATGAGTTGGGAAAAAGATATAGAGGAACTTATAGACACTTTGTACAAGCCTGAGAAGGAAATAGTTGAAGAAGTTGTATTTGATGAGATACAGCAAGTAAAGGATAATCCTTCAAGTCTTGATAAATCGGAAATTGAGAAAATTATAGCAGTCCAAAATCCTGATAATTCACCAATTTTCAAAAGCAAATTAGGAGGCTTACTGGTCAGTACAGGTATACTTACCAGGGAACGACTGGAAGAAGCTTTGAAAATTCAGCAGGAAATGGGAGGAAAGATTGGTTCCATCCTGGTTAATGAGAATTTTATATCGGAAGATGTAATGTATAAATTTCTGGAAGTGCAATTGAATGTTCCATATATTGATTTAAAAAATGTTGAAATATCTCAGGAAGCTGCACATCTTGTAAAGGAGACATTAGCCAGGAAATATAACCTTATTCCTGTTGAAATACAGGGAGATATTCTTAAAGTTGCAATGTCCGACCCCACCGACGTATTTGCATTAGATGATCTGAGATTAGCAACCGGAATGGAAATACATCCTATGCTGGCAAACGAGTACAGTATTCTTCAGAAACTCGACAGCATTTATATGGTAAAGGACGAAACAGAACACCTGGACTCAAATGATAATATGCAAGTTTCTGGGACAAGCTCAAATTTTGAGAATTTTGATTTAGACGAAGAAATTAGGAAAGTTAATGAAGAAATTGCGGTGGAAATAGAATTGGAGCAGAAAGATGAGGATATTAGCGACTTAAGTGAAATTTCCAATGCTCCAATAGTAAAAATGGTTAATTTTATTTTGCAGAAGGCTATAGCTCAAAGGGCAAGTGATATACATATTGAGCCTTATGCTGATATTATAATGATTCGCTTCAGAATTGACGGACAATTAACTGAAGTAATGAAATATGATAAAAAAATACTTTCCTCTCTGGTAGCCAGAATAAAAATTATAAGCTCACTAAACATAGCGGAAAAGCGGATACCTCAGGACGGAAGAATAACCATTGCCATTAATAACCGGAATTACGACATGCGTGTTTCTGTACTTCCTACAGTCCATGGTGAAAAAGTAGTTATAAGAATTGCCGATAAAGATTCATTTAATGTATCCAAAAAAGATTTGGGGCTTTTTGAGGACGATATGGAAAAGTTCGATGAAATATTAAGCAATCCCCATGGAATCGTACTTGTTACCGGCCCCACCGGAAGCGGTAAATCGACAACTCTGTATACAGCATTAAGGGAATTGAGTAAACCCAATGTAAACATATTAACGGTTGAAGATCCGGTAGAATGTACAATAAGAGGTATCAACCAGGTTCAGGTTAATACCAAGGCAGGGCTGACTTTTGGATCGGCACTGAGGGCATTTTTAAGACAGGACCCTGACATTATTATGGTAGGTGAGATACGAGACGGGGAAACAGCTGAAATTGCAACAAGAGCTGCAATAACGGGACACCTGGTGTTGAGTACGCTTCATACAAACGATGCTGCCAGCTCCATAACAAGAATGATAGACATGGGAATTGAGCCCTTTATTATATCTTCTTCAATAGTTGGTGTTATTGCTCAAAGATTGGTCAGAAGGCTTTGTCCCTTCTGCAGACAGGAGTACATACCTCAGGACACAGAAAGAAGTATCCTCAAGCTTGATGAGACAGAGAATATAATAATTTATCGTCCTGCTGGGTGCAGTGCTTGTAACTATTCGGGGTATAAGGGAAGAATTGCAGTATACGAAATTATGAATATTACCAGAAAGCATAGAGATTTGATAGCTAAAAATGTATCGGCAGACACACTGAAAGAGTTATCCATAAGCCTTGGAATGAGGACATTAAGGGACAGCTGCATCAGGCTTGTAAAGGATGGAACCACTACGTTGGATGAATTACTTAGAGTCACATATGGCAGAGACTAGATTAAAGCATGCAGAGTCACACTATTTTCTAAAGCCAGTCAGATTAACTTCTATCAGATAAACTTCTAAAGGTGGATATTATGATATTGGATGAGATTCTGTCACAAGCCTTTTATAAAAAGGCATCTGATGTACACATAACTGTTGGAATTCCAATAGTATTCAGGATTAATGGGGAACTTACCTATATAAATGATCAAAATATAACGGCACAGGATAGCGAAAATCTGGCAAAGCAGTGTATCAGCGAAAAACACTTTAACCTTTTTGCAAGTCACGGAGAGATGGATACCTCCTATGCAATATCGGGCTTAGGCCGATTCAGAGTGAACTTGTATAAGCAGCGAGGTACAATATCCATGGCTTTCAGGACCATCTCCTATGATGTACCAAAAATAGAAACCCTGGGACTGCCCGATATAGTAAGCACCTTTGCAGCCAGGAAGAGGGGACTGGTTCTTGTTACAGGTCCCACCGGGAGCGGCAAGACAACTACACTGGCAGCAATGATTGATTACATCAATTGCCATAGAAAATGTCACATCATAACCATTGAAGATCCCATTGAATATATGCATAAGCATAAAATGAGTATTGTTAACCAGAGAGAAATCGGAAATGACACTACTTCTTATGCAAAAGCCTTAAGAGCAGCCCTAAGAGAAGATCCGGATGTAATCCTTATTGGAGAAATGCGTGACCTGGAGACAATCTCAACTGCTTTAACTGCCGCAGAAACAGGCCATTTGATCTTGTCAACATTACATACCATTGGAGCAGCAAAGACAATAGACAGAATAGTCGATGTATTTCCTCCCTATCAACAGTCTCAGATAAGAAATCAACTTTCAACAGTACTTCAAGGTATAATATCACAACAGCTGATTATAAATGCAAACGGTTCTGGCCGTTCAGTTGCAACAGAAATAATGACATTAACCCCTGCTATAGCAAACTTGATACGTGAAGCAAAAACAGCTCAAATTAACAGCTGTATCCATAGTGGTGCCCAACATGGGATGCACTCGATGGATACAAGCATTGCAAGGCTTTACAATGAAGGGAAAATCAGTTACGAATCTGCGTGTCAATTTGCAATTGATCTGGACAACTTAAAAAAACTTATGAAATAAACAGTCAATTTAGGAGGTTTGATCATGGCATTTCCATTTTTTAACAATTATTTTTTGACTATTGATATAGGATTCAGGCTTATAAAAATTCTTCAGATCAAAAAAAGGGATAATGGAGTTATTGAGGTTGTAAATTTCGGAATTGGCAGCACTCCAAGGGACTGTATAAAAAATGGAGCTATTAAGGACAAGAACAAAGTAATTGAACAGATAAAAAAAGTGATACAGGAAAACAATCTTACTGCAAAAGAAGCAAAAATTGTAATGTCGGGAACAAATATTATAACCAGAATAATAATGATTGACGAAGTTCCTGAAGAAGAAATTGAGAATAAAATAATGCAGGAAATTGAGAATTTTATACCCATAGACGCCAGGGACCACAGAGTTGATTTCAAAGTTCTTGACCATGTAATGAGCAATGGAAAGAGGAAAATAAGAGTATTTATTACAGCAGTAAAAAAGGAAATTATTGATAGCTATATTGATATACTGAACTCTTTAAATTTAAAACCCATATCTGTAGATACACCAGCAAACAGCATTTCAAAGCTATTCAGAAAAGATATTACTCTAAAAGAGCATGAGGCAAACATTAGAAATACAATGCAAAGGTCCTCAGGCTTTGATTCCGGAGCAATTGCTGTTCTTGATTTCGGCTCTGAAACAACCATTGTTAATATCCTAAAAAATAAGGTTATTGAGTTCAACAGAGTTATTTTAATTGGCAGCAGCAATATAGACAGAGCAATTTTTGAAAAAATAATAATGGACAAATACAAAGCTGATTTTGCAGAACAATACAAGAAGAAGTACGGTATCAAATTAAAAAGAGATATTAATAACGATCTAGAGTGGAACTGCAGTGAAATATCAAAGGCTATTGTTAATGAAATAATAAAGAACATTAATACCTGCTTTGAATTTTACAGAACCAGATGTGGTGGTGAAAAAATAAGTAAAATACTGATTGCCGGCGGTGGAGCACAGCTTCCTAACCTGAGGGAATATCTTGAATATATATTTAAACTTCCCTGTTATCACACCAATTCAATAGACATTCCGGGCGTTGAGTTTTCTGAAAAGCTGGATATAAACAGGATAAACTATCTGGTAAACGCACTGGGAATAGCGCTCTGAATTAAATCCCACTAAATCCTATTAAATCATATCAGGAGGATTAGCTATGCCGTTATATGAATTTAAAGCAAAAAACATAGATGACAGGATTTTGGAGGGCAGAAGCAAGTTCAGCAGTAAGCAGAGTCTGATAGACCAACTGGAGCAAAAGGGTTACATTCTACTTGAAGTAAATGAAGTTAATGGATTCACCGACATTACCCAATTAAGTATTTTCAGGAAAAAAGTAAAAGTTAAGGACCTGTCAATGTTTTGCAGACAATTTGCAATAATTCTTGAAGCTGGTGTACCTATTGCCACAGCTTTAGACGTACTTACAGAGCAAACCTCCAATCCCACATTAAAGGATTGTATTTTTGACATATATGAAGACATTCAAAAGGGATTAGCCCTGTCGTCAGCAATGAAAAAACACCCGAAAATTTTTCCGGATATACTGATTTATATGGTAGAATCAGGTGAAATAAGCGGTACCCTCGATAAAACCTTTCTCAAAATGGCAGAACACTTCGAAAAAGAGCACAAATTACACCAGAATATAAAAAACACAATGACTTACCCGGCAATTGTTTTGGTGGTAGCCATAGTTGTTATATTTATACTTATGACAAAGGTTGTCCCTTCCTTCTCTGATATATTACTGGGATTCGGAGTTGATATGCCGGTATTCACAAAAATACTCATTCAGATAAGTTCTTTCTTCCAGGCCTACTGGTGGATGATAATACTGATAATTTCAGGAATTTGTGCTGGTTTCTCCTGTTTCAGGAATACAGTCACCGGAAGACGTTTCTTTGGCAGGCTTGCAATTATGATTCCGGTTTTAAACAGATTAACCCAAAATATAATTACTGCCAGATTCTCACGAACAATGGGAACTCTTATGGCATCAGGGGTTCTAATCCTCCAGTCCCTTGAGGTAGTACAGAAGCTTATTGGCAACATCATTATTGAAGAAAAACTCGGAGAAGTAATTGAGGAGGTCAAACAGGGAAAAGGACTTTCTGAGCCCATTGCATCTATGAAATACTTTTCGCCTATGCTGGTATCCATGATCAGAATAGGTGAAGAATCCGGAAATCTTGACTATTCATTGGAAAAATCAGCTGATTTTTACGATCAGGAGGTAGAACATTCTGTAAAACAGCTCACATCTCTCATTGAGCCGATAATTGTAATTTTGCTGGCCCTTGTGGTGGCATTCATAATAATAAGTATTTTATATCCCATGCTGGAGATTTATCAGAATATGTCTGCATAAGGATTTGGGGAATATGGTTAGCTGGAAAGCGGTCAGTTTGTTTCAGATACAGCAGATAACTCTGTCTGTATTATAAATAGATAAAAAGAAAGGAGCTGAACATTATGAAAGAAAATCAATTAATGGAGCAAAAGAAACAAAATGAGATCAAAGGAGGTGAGAAAATTAACAGGAGATTATTAAAAAATAAATTTTTAACCAACAACAAGGGTTTTTCACTGGTAGAACTTCTGATTGTCATGGCAATTATGGGAGTTATGGCAGTTATAGCCTTTAATATGTTTGGAGGAGTAATGGAAAACAGTAAAAAAAGAGCAGATGATCAGCAGGCAAAAAACATAGAAAAAGCCATACTTACATACTGTGTGGACTCCAATGACTGGAAGCTGGAGAAGGCTTATAGCAGTGACAAGAAAAAAATAACTTTAAAGGGTGAAGCTAGTAAAAATGTAATTCAAATATTTATGAATCCTGTCTATGATGCTTCGGGAAGAGAATACGGTCCCTATTTCGGTTTAAAGGATCCGTCACAACCGGTATCTGCATCTGTTAATGCTGATGCCTACGATCCTCAGTGGAGCACTTCTACCGGAGGTGAGTATGTCGGTTGGGAGATTGTAGTTTACCCCAAACATCAGGCAGTAAGGGTAACACCAACAAAGGATGGAGCTAGTGCAATAGTAAAGGTTGACGGATCATCTACGACCCCGACTACGCCTGCTGAAAGCACCTGATAATCCTTAGATTACTTCTCCAATCTATATTGACACTTTTATTGACAGTAATGATCAAAACCTTGTTCACCTATTGATATACAGTTTTTACTTCCATGTTATTCTCAGCAGTTTATCAATAGGTGAACATAAATTAAAATGAACCCAGAGACATATTGAATTAATTCAAAAAATTAAGAAATAGAAATTAAGAAAATAGAATACCGGTGGTAAAAATGAGAAAGCTGAATAATAATGGTCTTGCCCTGGTAGAGATGCTGATGGGGCTGGCATTTTTAGCCATGCTGCTGCCCCTTGTATATTATCTCTTTCAGTTTGGGCAGGAAGCTTTTACATATAACAGCCGATTAATGGCTCAACAGTATGTGGTTACAAATACCATGATGCATATCAGGAGAGATATTCATGAAGCTGCTTCTGTAAGTACCGAGGCTACAGCCGACGGAGTATATCCAAGAGTGGTTACACTAAGGCTTGGATTTATTAAAGAATCCACAACCATTAACAAATGCAAGTATTGGAGGTTCTACGGAAAATCGCCTTCAGAGCCGGCAGTTCTTCAGTACAGCGGCGAAGTTGATGCTTCACATATAGTAGATGACAGCGAATATCTGGATGTGGTCACAGGTCTTGATATTTCTGGTTGTAATTTTGAACGAACAGGCGGTGTGTTAACAGCCGATGGTGAGCTTGTGGTAGATGACACCCTGACAGTTGAAATAAAGCCCTTTGAAACTAACACGGGACGGGGTCAGGGAAAGAATATAAAGGAACCGGTAAAGACGGAAATATCTATTTTTTACAAGGACTATTAAAAATAAAATTAAGGATGGAGAAAGGTATGAAAGATATAAACCTTATGCCGGATGAAATAAAATCTGCACCAGCGCCGAAAATAAAATTTTTTCAGGCTGAAAGGCTTTCAATAAAAACATTGGTTATTTGTCTTACAATAATTATATTTGTTTTATCCTCAATAATTATTCCCAAAGTATATGTGGCCAGGCTTCAGGATTACTCAGCTTCAATCAAAGCCGAAATAGAAAGTAATAAATATTCAGAAGTGAAAAAGCTTAATAAGGAATTGGAGGCTGTACAAGAGGCTATCTCTCTGAAGAAGGATGTAATAAGCAATATAAATGACAGGCAGATACTGATTACAAATCTGATTAACTATGTTAAACAGGCTGCACCGAAAGGGATTACAATAAATGCTATTGATTATGGCGATAACAACATTGCAATTTCAGGAAATGCAAAAAGCAGTATTGCTGTGGCAGAATTTATATCCAATCTGACACGTCAGAATATGTTTTCAGACTATACATCATATGCAACTCTGAGCTATGATGAAACCTTCTCCCGGGATGAAAAATCAAAAAATGAAATAGCTTTTAAGATAGAATATACAAAGACTGTTCAGGGGGAATAGACATGACTTTTAAGCTGAAAAAAAATGAAAAAATACTATTGAGTGTTTTGGGTGTTTTATTATACATATTAATTATGTATAAATTCATTTATGTTCCAATAGTCCCTGAAATAGCCCAGCAGAAGAGTAATATAGCGGCTATGCTTCTTCAGAAGCAGCAACTGGAGGAGGATTTGTCCAGAATGTACGCGAATAAATCTGAACTTCAGTCAAGAAAAGCAGCTGATGAAAGGCTGGGTGCTTACCTGAGCAACGAAGCCAATGTGACAGACTGCGTGGAATATATAGATAAACTGTCTGAGATTATGGGAAGTAATATCAGTAATATAAATATTGCGGCCCCTGTTTTGAAAGAAATCGGAAAGTCCCGGTATTACGAAATTAAAATAGATTTTAATACTCAGGGAAGCCTGAAAAAAATAATGGATATGGTGACATATATAGAGAACAGTTCCAAAGTGGCAAGAATAGGCAGATTCCAAATAAGAATACCTGAGAAAGCGGATGGAAAAGCCCTGATAAACAAAGACACAAAAGAAGTTATATATAACGCATCATTGACATTAAATATGTACTCAATAAATATAGAAGCCGCTGACAAATTATATGAGTATGGAAGACATAAATTCAACAGATATGAAGATGGCGGTGAGGACGTATTTAAATCCTTTGATATTTTAGAAACAAAAGAAACCTTTTATACCGGACAGAAAAATAAGGCTGCCAACTCAAATAGCAAATCTTCATTTTCTGACTTTTTAGTTAATCTAAACAGCTTTCTGAAGGCAGGAGATAATTTCACTGTACTTGGAACTGATAAATCCGAAGATATGCTATCTTTTAAGACCAATAAATTACTTAATATGGATATGAGTATAAATCATAACATATATATAATCACTGTTTCAGAAAATACGGGAAAAACATATAAACTTAAAGGGAGTGTGCCTGACAGGGAATTAAAAATGGAAATCAATGCAATACTTTCTCCCATTGCTGAAAACAGGAACCTGTTACTAAAACTAAAAATTGAAAATAATTCATCAAACAATATAAATGTTTTGTTAAATGATAAGTCGGGAAGGGTTACAATTACCGACAGGCTTGGTAACGTCATTAATGAAGGCAGTATCAGCGAACGGCTCAGGATTGTTTAGCGGGTGAAGCGGGAAGGTAAAGCGGGAATTGGTAACTCATCATACCTTACATTGTGAGAGATACATTCGGTTAACCATAATGATTTTCAAGGCATGAAAAATATACCGTAAATCATCGTGCTTACAATGCGTAAAAATATATTTTATAAATCATCTAATCTTTTACAATGTGATATACATTCGGTTAACCAACATCCTTTTCACGTCCTTTTCATACAATAACCCAACGCTGTTATGAGCGTATAAAAGCCAATTACAGTGTCAAAGCCGGTTGCGGCTCAGGAGGATAAAGATGTTGAAAATTTTGAAAAACTCAAAGGGTTCAACTGTTACTGAAAGTATAATGGCTCTGGCTGTCCTTGGAATTATATCTGTTCCCATTATGTCCATATTCTCAAATTCAGTGTTTCTGGAGAAAATGACTGCTGACCAGCTGGAGGTAAATGCTGTTTTTCAGGTTGCCAGAGGGGAGGTTGTCCGGTCTGTTAAAGATGATTACCGCCTGCAGCATTTTGAAAATCCATTACAATTTACATCAATAGATCCTACAGCAGAGCCAAGGGATAACTTATACTCAGCTTCCGGTAACGAAACAGCCTATCTTAAATTACGAAGTGGGAATCTCACAGAAAAATACAAATATAAAGTCAAATATATAAGAATGGGTAAGGAAGATTATGGCCCAATTGCCTCATCAGAAATTCAGACCATTGAACCCAAAACTGTTGAACTTGTAATTGAGTTATATACTTCGGAAGGAAAATTGCTTAAAAAACTGAAAACAAGTATTTCATACTAATATTTTATATATTAATACTCAATTGTTCTGAAACTTTTGAATTGGAATTAATGTTCTGTTTAAATGTCCAGAGATGATAGCAGAGATGATAAAGAATATGACTAAAGCATCAGAAAAGAGGTGAAAGACATTTATGTCCTTCAGGAAAAGTAACGAAAGAGGCTCGGCAATGATATCAGTTTTAATTGTTATTGCTATACTTATAATTCTTGCAGCAGCGCTGATAAACAGTGCAGCAATTGGTTTTAAAAACAGTAAACATGAAGAAACTGCCGACATTGCATATTTTGCAGCTCAATCGGGACTGGAAAAATGTTTTTCCTTCATTGATAATTACTGTTCAATAAAGAGCAATTCCGATGGTATTTCTTACACAAGTGACGCAGATTTTGCTCAGCAGTATGTAGAAGTCAAATTAAAAAAGGCCTTGAAGGAATACACCTCCAGAAATTACGGGTCACCGGCAGATAAGGCCATATTTACTGTATCTCTGTCAGATAAAAGTTCTGACACTGCTACTGTGGAAATCATAGATGATGAATTCAGATTTTTAAGCTGTAAGGATTCAGAGGAGGATCCGGGAAAAATCGATGTCACAATTGGGGTTAAAGCAGTAGCCGATTATAAATTGGGTGAAAATAGTGCCGTTAACAAAGGAATATATGCAAAAAAGGTTATAAAAGTATATATTCCAAGAGGGTTTCAGCTTGATGCGGCAATTTATACAATAGGGGATCTGATGATTAACAATATAAATGCTCAGGTAACAGGAGATGTAGTGGCCTTCGGGACCTCTCCCAAATATGCTAAGCAGGTTGAGCAGTACTATTACGGAGGAATTTATGCGAAAAACAGAGGCCATCTTTCTGTGTACGGAAATGCATATTCAAGAGGACTGATACGAACAGGAGAGTATTCGGAGACACCGGATCCAAGCTCGATTTATATTTATAAAGATGCTATAGCAAATGGGATACATATTTTTGGAAAGGGACAACAAATAGTAGTTGGAAGAAATGCATTCACTTTTGATGATATTGAGCTGAACGGAGAGGATTCAGTTATAGCTGTTAATGGAAGTTACCTTGGGCTTTCAAATGAAAACCAGGCCAGATATCACGATCAGAGCAGCGCAATTATAAACAGTGCTATTGTTCATCATTCAGGTTCACCCGATTCATTGAAATCGAGAATAGTTATTAATGGTGATGCTGTAGTAAACGGAGGAACATTTAGAATAGATCCGGGAACAGGTAAAGTTGATACCCAAATTCCTCAAATTGAAGATGCTTCCGTTATAACCCGGGACAGTACTAATTGGCCCATGTATAAGGATTTTCTGGACGGACGTGCAAACGGCAGCATTACTGAAACAAATTATCATACCTGGCTCTTTAATTATCGGAATTCCGCCCTTGGGTTTTCAAATCTGATTCAATGCTGGACTCCGAGAAGACTTTCAGGAGACTCTGACATTAAAGAATGGCTTTCTCTGATAAATGCTGCCCGGGGAATAGGAATAAACAATCCGGACTATTTCGATTCAGGAATAGATATCGATTCAATATCAGGCTTCTGTCACTATGAATTAGGTGCTAATGACAGAGTGTATTTTATGAATAAAGGTTTATACCAAATAACCAAATTCAAATATTTAAATAATGGTCAGTTTATGCTGGATAATATAAAGGAAAAGCCCACACTCTCCGACTGGACAGATTTTTGGGCCGGTTTGCCGGAAAGTGTTTCTGACTGGAGAAACCTGAGCAGTTATGATTCGCCTATAGCTAATAAACTATTAATGCTTAAGAATATGCTGGTACCAAAAACAGAAGTATTTGCCCAAAGAGAGTATATCTACAGCGATTCTGATAAATCCATCATAAATAACACCTTTAAAAATGCACCCGGAAGCTCGTCATCGGGAACCCTTTTCCTTCATATTAAAGATTGGCTTAATACAAATTATCCGGCGTTGGTTAGAGCTAATCCGATTTATTCTGAGACCGATCCCGACAGATATGTGTTTAACCTGGATATGGAGCTTTCCGGACAGACCATAAATATTAACGATAAAATTGAAGACAGACTATTTTATAATCCAACTCTTACAGATAAGTATTTCCTGGTTATAAATCCAGATCCATCTATAACTATAGAAATTGACCGACCGCTAAATGGGATAATTTTCAGTATGGGAAAGGTTATTTTGCGGGAGGGTGCCGATGTAAGAGGAGCAATTCTGGCAGCAGGTAAGGGCTTCACACCTGACAGCAGCAGGAATTATGTTCTTAATGACATGTCTTCAGCAGATCAGGAGGTAGATGCTTTTACAGGCAAAATAACAAATTATATGCCCCAAATATTAGAGAATGGTGAAAATTTATCAAAGCTTGATAATGGCAGCTATGCAGGGGTATATTTTGTGGGAACAGGCACAGGAGATACTGCCAGGGTTACTTTCCCCGGAAGGGATAATTTGCTGGAAATATTTAAAGAGCAAGGAATGGGAAATCTATATAGAATCTTTGATTTTTAGGGGGGAACTATATTGAACAAGTGTTTTACAGTGATTGTGATGATATTTTTACTTTTTACTGTAATAATGACAGGCTGTGGAGTGGAGGGCTATGTTCAGGCGGCATCCCAAAATACTGATAAAGAACAAAATAGCGAGTTACAACAGGCTATAAACAGTGCTGAAGATGAAAAAATAAAGAATCTCATTTCAGATTACTTTACTGAGATGTATGCTGAGACTGTACTGAATTACCAATCATACAGTGAGAAGGGAAGTATTCCGGAACAGCTGAAAAAGTACCTTGCAAAACGCACCACAAATGAAGGGGATAATAATATTGAAATTGGTTTAAACTATCCCAGGTTTGTTGGGCTTAATGGGACAACACTGATAGATTACTCACTGCTCACTCAAACGGAGAAAAAAGAGAAACCGCAAATTGAGGCAGTATTCATAGAAAAGAATAACGACAGAGTATTGTATTTTGTTAAATTGAATTTAAAAGCAAAATGCATACCCGATGAAGTGTTCAATAAAAATTATGAGCTTAATGAATCCACCCAGACATATAAAAAAATATCTGAGCCTGATAGCGATGATGTAGATACGGTTAAGGTTCAGGCCAGATTTGATGTTGAACTTATTAAAGAGAATAACGACTTTAAGATACTCAGAGCCAGGGAGTCAACCTTTAAAGAGGGTGCCAGAAACAGACTTTTCAGATATAACAATGATTTCATATCGAAAATCCCATACCTTAACCTTGATAAAAAAGAAGACAATCAAACCTATATTAATAAGGAAGATTATGAAACATACGAAAAAGAAAAAGAGATCATTACTGCCTTTTTTGATAATATTCTCAGCCTCGATAACGAAAGAAGAAACTTGCTGGGAGGTAAATGGGAGGAAGGAAGTGAAAGCTTCGGTCGCCTGTGCAACATTATAGAAATTAATAAGGATAAGAACAAAAAAGAGCTTTTTTCAATTGACGGTGATTATAAGGATAAATTCCCCAAAAATGCTTTAATCCTTGAGGGAAACTATGATACATTACAGGTTGAGGAAGGATTAAATGTTTCTCTGCATCCAGCTTATTCTGAAAAGAAAAAATGGTATATAGTCACCTTTACAGCTATATGTAATAATTCATCATTTGCACATAATCAGAGTTTTAGTTTTGACTACTACATAAAATTGACAGGAAATGATTCCAATTTGAGAATAGAGAGTATTAAACTCAATAATGTTACAGCAGAAAAGTAATTTTTACATAAAAGCAAAAGCAGTGCTCATATTGGTCAAAACATAGAAATGGTGAAAAGTATAAATTGTACAAAGTAAATGTACAAAGTAAATGTACAAAGTATAAATGGATCAAAGCAGTTGGAAAACCAACTTTCAAAAGCGAGAGGAGGCAGTAACCAGCATGGCAGTTTGGTATTTAATTATATTCATATTAGGTATTATTTCAGGTGTAGTTCTGAATATATGTATCTACAGAATACCGAGGGGACAGCCAATGCTCTCAGCTTCATCATACTGTACCAGCTGTGGAGCCAGACTTAAAATGTTTACAATTATTCCTGCCGATACCAATATATTTAATAAGGTAAAGTGCTCCTGCTGTGCTAAGGAGTTTAATCCGAGGCCGATAACGGTGAAGCTTCTGGCAGGAATTATATTTGTAGCACTGTTTTACAAATATCAATTCAGTATACAATTTGTTGAAACCGTATTTCTTGCTTCTATATTAATTATCGTTTTTTTCGTTGATATTGAGCACAGAATAATACCAAATTCTCTGGTTATTTTTGCTACCGCCGGAGGAATCATATTTTACATAATGGGACTGATCCTGCCGGTAAGTATTTCGGGCGACGGTGATTGGTGGAGTCCGCTGGCAGGAGCCCTGCTGGGTAGTTCATTTTTTTTCATGACAGGGTCAGTGGGCTCTTTAATTTATAAGAAAGCGGAGGTTATTGGGGGAGGGGATATAAAAATCCTTTTTCCTGTTGGTTTGTTTCTTGGCTGGCGGTTGATGCTGGTTGGGCTTTTTATTTCAATTGTTTTGGCAGGCGCCATATGTTTGATATTAATACTTTTGAAAAGACTGAAAAGTACTGACACCGTGGCTTTCGGACCTTTTATTTCCATAGGTGTTATGATTTCAATTTTTGTGGGCTGGCAGCTGATGGATTTTTATTTTTTATAAAAAAATAACTTAATGAATAAAAAACAGATTTAATAGGAAATGGTTAAAGAATAATATGTACATGTGGAAAGGAGAGTATGATATTCAGTTACAGACTGTATCATACAAGCTGAAAAATGAAAAGTAGAGTCAGGAGATATTATTGTCTGTTAATTGCTTTAGTTTTTTTTATTACAACGGTACTGGCAGATTGGGGGAGGGCTTCAGCCGCAGACACAAATGTAAGCACAAACATACACACCAGCACATACTCAAACTCCGGCCGGCCTGTTAAAATACTTGAAATTCAGCCAACAACCTCCTTTGATATAACAACGGCAATGAAATCTACTCTGGAAACATATTTTCAGCAAAAAGTAGAAATAACACAAATGCCAATGCCTCTGCTCATTTCAAAAGCAGAAGAAATAAACGGCCTTTATGACATCGTCTACATAGGCAACAATACATATACATCTGACCCATATAATCATTTTTATAAAGGAAATGTGTACAGCAGGTTTGGCCCAGTGGTCGCCAATAACTGCAATGTGGCAGGTGCCATAAGAAACAACAGGGAATTTTACAGCGGGAATGATATTTCTGATATAGCAGCTTCAAAAATCAAAAGCTTTATCCAATCAGGACAGCTTATTATATTTGATAATGGAATTTTCAGCCAAAGCTTGAATACCACAAAGCTATATAAGAATTTTATTGGATATAAAAACAACACAAAATACGAAAAGAACGTCAGGATTGGTACCACTTCAAATTTGCTGGACAACCTTAAGGCATATAAATCTTCAGGGGTAAATAAAAGACCTCTCCTTGAATTAACACAAAAACCTGTAGAATATAACGGTAATAATATTTCCATCAACAGCGGACTGATAAGCTTTGCAATGGATTTAAAGAACAACAACGGTACAGGCCCAATGACTGTAAGACTCTATATTGACAGGAATGGAGACGGTATTTTTAAAAGTCATGAGGTGGAACAAACTATTAATAATATCAGAGATATAAGCAATTTTTCAATTAGCTGCCTCATACCCAGTAAATATACAGGACTTATACCCTGGAAGCTGGAGGTTGAAGACCATTATGGAGCCAAAGCTTATGAGACCGGCTTTTCTGCCTTCAAGGGAAAAGAACTGGAAATAGATGTATTGCAGCTGCTTCCCAACAATAGTGATAATTCTGCAACTTTGAAATTATCCACGTTATACAATTATAACGGTCAAAATCTTCTCTACAGGCCGGGAGAATATAAAATAAATATTACTGAGATGAAAATAAATGAGTTCAATGACAGGTACGGTCAATTGGTGAATAATAAGCCCACAATTTTAAATGGCAATTACGATATGGTTATATTCGGATTTGATGATGGATATGTAGGTGACCTTTCAGGGAAAGCCCTGGAAGACATGATAGCCTTTGCCGATTCAGGTCAGGCAATTATGTTTACTCATGATACCATTGGGTATATACAGAGCAATCTGACCGCTGCTTTCAAAGACAGACTGGGAATGAATGCCTTTGCAACCGATCCGGGCAAACCGGCAGGGATATCTGTATCCACTGGTATGACCAGACTGGCACTGCTAAATGCAAACGGGGAATCCCGTTTTCCTGATACTGTTTTGACCTGCAAGATAAATGAGAGCAACCTGACTAAGTATCCATTCATACTGGGCGATATAAAAGTATCTCCAACACACATGCAGTACATACGGCTTAATCCTGAGGACCCGGATATAGTAACGGCATTTACCTACAGGAATGAATACAGATATCAGCATGGGTACAGAACAGCAAATCTGATATATCCAAAACAAAATGAAGATAAATATCATGAGTATGACGGTCTGAATGATTATTATACATATTTCAGAGGCAACCTTACCTTTTCAGGAACGGGACACAGTGCCATTACCTCAATTGATGAGCTGAAAATGTTTGTAAATACCATGCTGAAGGCATCAGTAGGTTCAAATCACGCCCCGTCTGTGAGCATCATTGGGATAAACGACGGACAGGGTATAGCCAACACCCTTGATACTCTTGATTTCTCCCTCAGAGCCAGTGACCCTGATATAGATGATAAATATCTCACCGGAAAATTATATGTGGATAATGATGGTGATGGAAAATACGAGCCAGGGGAAAGTGTAATAATATATGAGGGGAGCAACAGGCTGGAGTGTGACGTGGAAAAAGCGGTGTCATTGAAGGTCCCCAACTCGGTTGATAAATTCAGCATTAAGGCTGTAGTTGAAGATTCCAGCGGTGCACAGGGAAGTACAGAAATAACAATAAAGGTTTTAAAAACACCGGTACTGAGCTTGAACCATAATACACTAAACTGCCTGGAGGGAGATACTGTAGTATCGGTATTAACTGTTAACACTCAGGCTACTGACCTGAAGACAACCTACAGTAATTTAGAGCTGCAGATGGGTCTGGATACAGTTAATTTTGACCAAATTACACCTGTTGGCGGAGGGAATGTCAGTAACGGGAAATTTACAAAAGCACTCAGTAATGTTAATTTTTCTCCTGCTGCCGATATACCTTCGCAAACTGGTCAGTTAAGCTTCAGGTGCAAAACTGCCGGAAATTATATAACTACAGCAAAGCTGTCCTATATTGATGGAAATGGGAGGGTGCAAACCATTACCGATCCTGTTGGTATTGATGTGAAAGTAGGTACTGTGTCAGTAGTATTAAGGGATATTGATGGAAAGGCAGTAAGCGGACAGAGGGTAATTCTTAAAAGATACAATAATGATATGAACACAGGTAAGTATACTGAAGACATCACCTTTACTCCACGGACGGGGTATACCGACAGTACGGGAATAGCCAGATTCAGTTCTGTACCTACCGGTTATTATGGAGCCACAACAGAGCTTCCTGAAGGCTATAAGCCTGTTGATAATACCAATACTGGCAGCAGCTTAACAAAAATAACAGATATCCAACTAAACTACTATAATAACGATATGGTAATTACCATGCCGGCATTGTATCGGTTTGCCACAATTAATATAGAAGGAAAAGATACTATGATAATGTGGACAAGCCAAACACTTACTGCAAGTATTACACCTTCGGATATGTTTAGTGAATATCAATTGCGATGGGAGGTTGTACCGGTATCGGAAACTGGTGTTTTGCCCGGTGAAGCAATTATTGACCCCATTTCCGGAGTTCTGTATGCAAGGAAGGCAGGAAAGGTACTTGTTAAATGCAGCTCTGGCAGAATAGATCCAGGAGGAAACCTAATAACTGGTACTTTCGTTGTAACCATAGAAAGGAACAAAGTTGATATTAACTGACAATATTGATATAACTGATGAAAATAAATAATAAGAATTCTGGAATGATTAAATAGAATTAACAATAGAAATTTTAAAAATTTATGATAATATATATAACGCAGGATAAAATATACAGTAGCGGTAAAAACATTTTATGAAATACTTCTGAGTAGTTTTTAAAGCAGCTTTGAAGAAAAATATTTTTTTATAAAGTATAGAAAAAAATCCTTGCAAATGAAAAGAATATGTAGTAAAATATTGAATGTTGTGGCGAAGGCATACGATGACGTAGGAGATTGCTATCCGGTCTTGATAATTCAAGACTTTGTGAGGTAGGTAACTTCTGCTGAGAATGTCCGATTCAAGAAACCGGGCGACAAGTCACTGTACATTTTGCGTTACTTATATTGCTGTGTAATATAATCGCTTTAAATGCCCAGGTTAAGTTTGTCCATTTAGGATAAGAACGATCCTGGGTTTTTATATAAAACGTTATGAAACACCCGGCATAGTGTACAGACAAATACTTGTTGTACGTAGCAAAGAACTTTAGTTCACGCAACTAAAGTTCTTGGAACTAAAGTTCTTCACAATAAAACGTACGAGGAGGTTTATGTATGTCAAACAAACAGAAAATACGCATCAGACTAAAGGCGTTCGATCATTCGGTGTTAGATCAGTCAGCTGAGAAGATCGTTGAAACTGCAAAAAGGACAGGGGCAAAGGTTTCAGGACCAGTTCCACTGCCTACTGAAAAAGAGATTATTACTATTTTAAGAGCTCCACACAAATACAAGGACTCAAGAGAGCAGTTTGAAATGAGAACTCACAAGAGATTGATTGACATCCTTTTGCCAACACCTAAGACTGTAGACGCGTTGATGAGACTGGATCTTCCAGCTGGTGTAGACATTGAGATTAAGTTATAATATTTGATTTCACCGGATGTAATTAATACTCCGGATAGCCAGGGTAACAAAGGTCATGTTCATAGCGTGTGGCCGCACGCAGCGTGAATTAAAATTCACAGTGTGTAGTTGATTTGATGCACACATAGTATGAACCAATAACCATAGGAGGTATTTTAGATGAAAAAGGCAATATTAGGCAAGAAAATAGGAATGACTCAGATATTTGACGAAAATGGTCTGGTTATTCCAGTAACAGTAGTTGAAGCAGGTCCGGTAACTGTTGTTCAAAAAAAGACAGTTGAAACTGATGGATATGATGCCATTAAGGTTGGATATGAAAAAGTTCAGGAAAAGAAGCTCAGCAAGCCGGCTTTAGGCCAGTTTACAAAAACTAAGCTTGCTCCAATGAAATATTTGAAGGAATTCAGATTAGAAGATATTTCAGGTTTTGAAGTTGGACAGGAAATCAAGGCTGAGGATATGTTCCAGGCTGGAGATAAAGTAGATGTAAGCGGAGTCTCAAAAGGTAAAGGATTCCAGGGAACTATTAAGAGATTTGGACAAAAGGGTGGTAGAGAAACTCACGGTTCAATGTACCATAGAAGAGTTGGTTCCATGAGTGCTAACACCAATCCTGCAAGAGTATTTAAGGGCAAGAAGTTGCCGGGTCACATGGGTATGGACAACACTACAATTCAAAATCTTGAAGTTGTCAGAGTTGATGCAGAAAGAGGCCTTCTCCTTATAAAGGGAGCTGTTCCAGGACCTAAGGGCGGATTGCTTGTTATTAAAAATACGGTTAAGTCCGGGAAATAATAACGTTGAAGGGAGGAAGTAACACATGCCAAAGGTTGATTTATATAACATGAAAGGTGAAGTTGTTGGAGATATCCAGCTCAGCGATAATGTTTTTGGCGCAGACATAAACAAGGACGCTCTTCACGCTGTAGTAGTTAATCAGTTAGCGAACAAGAGACAGGGTACCCAGTCAACAAAGACCAAGAGTGAGGTTAGAGGTGGCGGAAGAAAGCCATGGAGACAAAAGGGAACCGGTCGTGCAAGACATGGTAGCATTCGTTCAGCTCAGTGGATTAAGGGTGGTATTGCATTAGGACCTAAGCCACGCAGCTATAGATACACTCTTCCAAAGAAGGTTAAGCGTATAGCATTGAAGTCAGCGCTGACCTCAAAGGTATCAGCTAATGAAATATTAGTACTTGATAATCTGGCATTGGATGCTATAAAGACAAAAGCAATGGTAGGAGTTCTCAACAACCTTAAGGTTGATACAAGTGCTTTAATAGTAATTGATTCAAAGAACGAAAACATTGTTAAGTCTGCAAGAAATATTCCTGGAGTTAAGACAGCGTTTGTTAATACTATTAATGTATATGATATATTAAAGTACGACAAATTCATAATAACAAAGGATGCTGTGGAAAAGGTTGAGGAGGTGTACGCGTAATGAGATTACCACAAGATATCATTTTAAAGCCATATATTACTGAAAAAAGTAATATGGAAATCGCTGCTGGTAAGTACACTTTTATAGTTGATATAAACTCAACTAAAACCGAAATAAAGAAAGCAGTTGAAGCATTATTCAATGTTAAGGTACTTCAGGTAAACACAATGAGGTACGATGGTAAAGTTAAGCGCACTGGTGTTCATGAAGGACCGCGCGCTGCATGGAAAAAGGCAATTGTTAAAATTGATACAGATCCAAAGCCGGCATCATATCTGACTAAGGGTGGTAAGGAAGTATCAAGTGGCAAGAAATACAAGAGTAGTATCGAAGAATTCGGAGCTGCTCAGTAATTTCAGCGAGGCAGGAGGTAGTTGCTCACTGCTTAAAAAATAAAAGAAGTACTGGCCACCTGTGAAGGTGAGCAAATTATTGACTCGTTATAAAGGAGTGAGAAGAAATGGCAGTAAAAAAGTATAGTCCTATTACCCCTGCAAGAAGGTTTATGACATCTCAGGATTTTTCAGAATTATCAAAGGTAGAACCTGAAAAGTCATTATTAAGACCTTTAAGCAAGCACGGGGGAAGAAACTCATATGGTAGAATTACTGTTCGTCATCAGGGCGGCGGTAACAGACAAAAATACAGAGTTATAGATTTCAAAAGAGATAAAGACGGAATAAAGGCAAAAGTTGCTACAATCGAATATGATCCAAACAGGACTGCAAATATTGCACTTCTTAACTATGTAGATGGTGAAAAGAGATATATCCTTGCACCAGTAGGTTTAAAGGTGGGCGATATTGTAGAATCAGGTGAGTCAGCAGATATCAAGACTGGAAATGCACTTCCTCTTGCAAATATTCCTGTTGGTTCATTAATTCACAATATTGAACTTAAGCCCGGTAAAGGCGGTCAGATGGTTAGAGCTGCAGGAAATGCTGCTCAGCTGATGGCAAAAGAAGGCGATTATGCTCAGGTAAGATTACCTTCCGGCGAAGTTCGTATGGTAAGAATCAACTGTAAAGCAACTATCGGCCAGGTTGGCAATATTGACCATGAAAATGTTAAAATCGGTAAGGCCGGAAGAAAGAGATGGATGGGTGTCAGACCTACAGTACGTGGTGTTGTTATGAACCCTGTTGATCACCCACACGGTGGTGGTGAAGGTAAGTCACCAATCGGTAGACCAAGCCCGGTTACTCCTTGGGGTAAACCAACTCTTGGTTATAAGACAAGAAAGAAGAATAACAAATCTGATAAGTTTATCATTAAGAGAAGAAATCAGAAGTAATTGGTTAGGATATAGTCTAAAACAGGCTTGAAAGTGAGAGCGGTATAACCGCTCCGCCAAATCCTTTGATATGGCGGCGAAGGGAGGATTTAGAGAATGAGTAGATCAGTTAAAAAAGGACCATATGTGCTGGATTCATTACTTAAGAAGATAGAAGAAATGAATAAAGCTAACGATAAGAAAGTTATCAGGACTTGGTCAAGAGCGTCAACTATATTTCCTCAGATGGTCGGACATACAATTGCCGTTCATGACGGAAAGAAGCATGTTCCGGTTTATATAACTGAAGAAATGGTTGGACACAAGCTCGGTGAGTTTGCACCAACAAGAACATATAAGGGACACAGTGGAAACGAGAAGTCAACTTCTCTCAGATAATAGTGCCATTTATAACTAAATGATAAATGTTGTTTAGAACTAAATACTGTGAACCGTTTATGCCGGTATGGCAACGCAAGTTAATGAGCTTGCGCAGGAATTTCTCGGGAAATTTCCACATGACTGAAGGTTAAGATAATGATTAAAAGCTGAAAGGAGGCTATTCAGTTGGAGAAAAAGGTTTTGTCCAAAGAGGAGCTACTAAAAAATAAAGATCAAATTTTAGCTGAACTGAATGCAAAGCATAGAAAATCAAATAAGCCTGCACTTCTTACCAAGAAGGAAAGAAAAGTTCTCGGAATAGGTAAGGACGAAGGAAGAGCGGTATTAAGATATGCACGTATTTCTTCAAGAAAGGTTAAAATAGTACTTGATTTAATAAAGAATAAGGGTATTGATGAAGCATACGGTATTCTTAAGTTCACTCCTAAGGCTGCATCAGAAGTTTTGTACAAGCTTCTAAAGTCAGCTGAAGCAAATGCTGTTAACAATAACGGTTTGAATTATGATAACTTGTATGTTGCAGAAGCATATGCAACACAGGGACCAACATTGAAGAGAATTATGCCACGTGCACAAGGTAGAGCTTACAGAATACAAAAGAGAACCAGTCATATAACATTGGTTGTTAAAGAAAGACAATAGGCGAGAAGGAGGTTGAATAATGGGCCAGAAAGTTAATCCACACGGATTGAGAATTGGAATAATAAAAGATTGGGATACAAAATGGTATGCTAATGATAAAACTTTCAGCAGTTATCTAGTTGAAGATGTTCAGATTAGAAAGTTTATTAAAAAGAAGCTCTATATATCTGGCATATCCAGAATTGAAATAGACCGTGCTGCAAACAAGGTTAAAATCAATGTAAATACTGCAAAGCCAGGTCTTGTAATCGGTAAAGGCGGCCAAGGTATTGAAGAACTTAGAAAAGAAATTGAAAAGATGACAGGTAAGAGTGTTCTCATCAACATAACTGAGATTAAAAATCCAGAAATGGATGCTCAGCTGGTTGCAGAGAACATTGCATCACAGCTTGAAAAGCGTATATCATTCAGAAGAGCTATGAAGCAGGCTATGTCAAGAGCTATGAAGCTTGGAGCGAAGGGTATAAAGACTGCTTGCTCAGGTAGACTTGGTGGTGCTGAAATAGCAAGAACAGAGCACTATCATGAAGGAACTATTCCACTTCAAACACTTCGTGCCGACATAGACTATGGTTTTGCTGAAGCAGACACAACCTATGGTAAGATCGGTGTAAAGGTATGGATATATAAAGGAGAAGTTCTTCCAGCTGGTAAGAAAGATAAAAAAGCGGAAGGAGGAGTTAAGTAATGTTAATGCCCAAAAGAGTAAAACGTAGAAGGGTTCACAGAGGTAGAATGACCGGTAAGGCTACAAGAGGTAATGTAGTTAGCTACGGTGAATTTGGTCTGCAAGCTACCGAACCCGCTTGGATCACAAGCAACCAAATTGAAGCTGCCAGAATAGCAATGACTCGTTTTATCAAGCGTGGCGGTAAGGTTTGGATAAAGATTTTCCCAGATAAGCCGGTAACAAAGAAGCCTGCTGAAACTCGTATGGGTAGCGGTAAAGGTTCACCAGAGTACTGGGTAGCAGTAGTTAAGCCAGGAAGAGTATTATTTGAGATTGCGGGAGTACCGGAGGAAACTGCTAGAGAGGCTTTAAGACTCGCTATGCACAAACTTCCTGTAAAATGTAAATTTGTAACCCGCGAGACAGAAATGGGTGGTGAAGCAAATGAAAGCTAGTGAAATCAGAGAAAAGAACATTGTTGAGTTAAATAAGGAATTGGTAGATTTAAAGTCTGAACTCTTTAAGCTTAGATTTCAGCTTGCTACAAATCAGCTTGAAAACCCCATGAAGCTAAAGGATGTAAAAAGATCCATAGCCAGAGTAAAAACTATAATAAGGGAAAAAGAGCTTAGCGGAGCTGAACAGTAATTATAAATTTTATTTCTCTAAGCAATTCAGAACCTTAACCATATAATGTGAAGGATAGTAAAAACCTTAAATTCGCGTTGTAGTCACACCGTCAAAGAATGTGATGAAGGTTGGTGTAGAGTATTCGAAAAGGAGGTAATTCCACTTGGTTGAAAGAGCATTAAGAAAGACCAGAGTAGGCAAGGTAGTCAGCAATAAAATGGATAAAACTATTGTTGTTGCTATAGAAACTAGTGTAAAGCATCCGTTGTACGGAAAAATTGTTAAAAGAACCTATAAGCTTAAGGCTCATGATGAAGAAAATGTGTGCCAGATAGGCGATAAGGTTAAAGTAATGGAAACAAGACCATTAAGTAAGGAAAAGAGATGGAGACTTGTTGAAATTATTGAGAAGGCACAATAATTAATAGCCAGATCAGGCAAGTTATATTTGCGGGCAAAAGCCTTAAGCAGAATTATTGGAAGGAGGTACCAGAATGATTCAAGTTCAGACTAGAATGAAGGTAGCTGATAACACTGGAGCTAAGGAACTAATGTGTATAAAGGTTCTTGGCGGTTCTTGGAGAAAGTATGCTAATATTGGAGATATAGTAGTAGCTTCTGTTAAAAATGCAACACCCGGCGGTGTTGTAAAGAAAGGTGACGTAGTAAAATGCGTCATAGTACGCTCTAAGAAAGGTGTAAGAAGACCAGACGGTTCATACATCAAGTTTGATGAAAATGCTGCAGTAATAATAAAAGAAGATAAGAACCCAAGAGGTACTCGTATATTTGGACCTGTTGCGAGAGAACTAAGAGATAAAGATTTCATGAAGATCCTTTCTCTTGCACCAGAAGTATTGTAGGAAGGAGGCGGCTTAATTTGGCAAACAAAGTTCATGTAAAAAAGGATGATATAGTTCTTGTGCTTACAGGTAAGGATAAAGGCAAGAAGGGCAAGGTATTAAGCGTAAATCCTTCTACTTATCAGGTAATTGTTGAAGGCGTAAACATGTCAACAAAGCACAAAAAACCAAGAGGAAGATATCAACAGGGTGGAATAATACATCAGGAATCACCTATAAACAGTTCTAATGTAATGTTGGTTTGTGACAAATGTGGCAAGCCTACCAAGATTGCTAAGAAGATTCTTGACAATGGACAGAAGGTAAGAGCTTGTAAACATTGTGATGAAGTGATCGATGTTATTCTGGAAAAGAAGAAAGACTAAAGCTATACTGAAAGGAGGTATTGTGGATGGCAAGGTTGAAAGATAAGTATTTTAAGGAAGTAGTTCCTGCTTTGCAAGCAAAGTTTAAATATAAAAGTGTCATGCAGATTCCAAAGCTTGAGAAAGTTGTTCTGAATATGGGAGTTGGAGAAGTTAAGGACAATCCAAAGGCTATGGACGCTGCAGTTAATGATATGACTCTGATTTCTGGTCAAAAGCCAATAGTTACAAAGGCTAAGAAATCAGTAGCAGCGTTTAAGGTAAGAGAAGGAATGAGCATAGGATGCAAGGTAACATTGAGAGGCGACAGAATGTATGAATTCGTTGATAAACTCTTTAATGTAGCCCTTCCTAGAGTAAGAGACTTCAGAGGTGTATCCACCAACTCATTCGATGGAAGAGGAAATTATTCAATGGGTGTTAAGGACCAGTTGATATTCCCTGAAATCGACTACGATAAAATAGACAAGTTAAGAGGTATGGATATCTCATTTGTAACTACGGCAAAAAGTGATGAGGAAGCTAAAGAGCTCCTGACATTACTTGGTATGCCATTCAGCCAGAACTAAGGAGGGATTGAATGCATGGCAAAGAAAGCTATGATAATTAAGCAGCAGCGTACTCCTAAGTTTAGTACTAGGGGCTACAACAGATGTAAATTATGTGGAAGACCACATGCATACATTAGAAAATTTGGAATTTGCCGTTTATGCTTTAGAGATTTAGCGTACAAGGGACAAATACCTGGCGTTAAGAAAGCAAGCTGGTAATAGACTTTGGAAGGAGGTTAAACATATGCAAATTACTGATGCAATCGCTGATATGTTAACCAGAATTAGAAATGCAGGTTCTGCTAAACATGAATCAGTTGATATACCCGCTTCCAACCTTAAGAGGTCCATAGCAAATATATTGCTGGAAGAAGGTTATATTAAGAGTTTTGAAGAAATAGATGATGGTAAGCAAGGTATTATAAGAATAAGCTTGAAGTACACTGGAAACAAGCAGAACGTTATAACCGGAATAAAGAGAATAAGCAAGCCTGGTATGAGAGTATATGCAGGTAAAGAAGAGCTTCCTAAAGTATTGGGCGGACTCGGAGTAGCTATAATCTCAACATCAAAGGGAATAATGACTGACAAGAAAGCCAGAGCCGAAGGTATTGGCGGAGAAGTACTGGCATTTGTCTGGTAAAAAAGTGATTTTATCTTCGATAAAATCACTTGGCAAAAACCATAGCGGTTTTTGCATTTGAGTGCTTACAATATTCATTGTGATATTTAGCATACAAAGTGGTGTTAAGTATGTGCATGTAAATACAATAAGCATAGGAAAAACATCAAGTGTTTTTCCTGGTAGACGCCATTTCAGTTATGGATCTGGCGGTAAAGGTCTGAAAAGGGCGTAACAATGCGCTCATAATTTTAAGAACTGGAGGTTACGACATGTCAAGAATAGGTAAGTTGCCAGTAGCTATTCCTAAGGGAGTGGATGTTAAGCTAAGTGGCGACAATGTGTTGACAGTAAAAGGATCAAAGGGAACTTTAACAAAACAGTTCCACAAGGATATGATCATCAAAGTAGAAGGCGGACAAATTACTGTTGAAAGACCTTCTGATTTAAAATTACACAAGTCACTTCATGGTTTGACCAGAACACTTGTTAATAATATGATTGAAGGAGTAACAAACGGATATCAGAAAGCTCTTGAAATCAACGGTGTTGGTTACAGAGCACAAAAGCAGGGTAAGAAGTTGATATTAACATTGGGATATTCACATCCTGTTGAAATGGAAGATCCTGAAGGAATAACTACTGAAGTTCCTGCTCCTAACAAGATAATTGTTAAGGGAATTGACAAGCAGGTTGTTGGAGAGGTTGCTGCAAAGATTCGTGAAAAGAGACCACCTGAACCTTACAAGGGTAAGGGAATTAAATACGAAAATGAAGTAATCAGACGTAAAGAAGGTAAGACCGGCGGCAAGGGTAAAAAGTAGAAAGGAGATGAGAGTAAATGATAAAAAAGGAAAATAGGAACGTAGTAAGACTTAGAAAGCATGTAAGAGTACGTAAAAAAGTCTCTGGAACTCCTGAACGTCCTAGAATGAACGTTTTTAGAAGTTTAAAGCACATTTATGTACAGATCATTGATGATTCAACCGGTAATACTCTTGTATCTGCTTCAACCCTTGATGCTGCATTGAAAGGTAAAGTTGCTAACGGTGGAAACAAGGAAGCAGCTAAAGAAGTAGGAAAATTAATAGCTGCCAAGGCTATTGAAAAGGGTATAAAGAAGGTTGTATTTGATAGAGGCGGATATATCTATCACGGAAGAGTAAAAGAACTTGCCGATGCTGCTAGAGAAGCAGGTTTGGAATTCTAAGAGAAGGAGGGGAATACATTGCAACGAATTGATGCCAACACTTTAGAACTAAAAGAGAAAGTTGTTAATATAGGTCGTGTAACTAAAGTTGTTAAAGGTGGTAGAAACTTTCGTTTCAGCGCATTGGTTGTAGTTGGAGACGAAAATGGATATGTTGGAAGCGGCATGGGTAAAGCTGCTGAAATACCTGAAGCTATCCGCAAGGGTATTGAAGATGCAAAGAAAAACCTGATAAAGGTTCCATTGGTTGATACAACAATACCACACGAAGCAATAGGAGAATTCGGAGCAGGTAAAGTACTGCTCAAACCAGCTGGACAAGGTACAGGAGTTATCGCTGGCGGTCCTGTCAGAGCAGTCCTGGAACTTGCTGGAATACGTGATATCAGAACGAAGTCATTGGGTTCAAACAACCCTATTAACATGGTTAATGCAACTATTAAGGGGCTTTCACAGTTGAAGACTGCTGAAGAGGTTGCCAGACTTCGTGGAAAAACTACAGAAGAGATTCTGGGTTAGGGGGGAACATTAATGGCTAAGCTAAAAATAACTCTGAAAAAGAGCATTAATAAAGCCGTTGAAAGTCAGGTCGCTACTGTAAAGGCTCTTGGCTTGAAGAAGATAGGCTCTTCAGTAGAACAAAATGACAACCCACAAATCAGAGGTATGATCAAAAAAGTTTCACATCTTGTTTGTGTAGAAGAAATATAAGGGAGGTGTAGTCAATGAAATTATTTGAATTACAGCCTGCTCCTGGATCAAAAAAGCTGCCTAACAGAAAAGGTAGAGGTATAGGTACTGGTAATGGTAAAACTGCCGGCAAAGGTCACAAAGGACAGAATGCTCGTGCAGGTGGTGGCGTAAGACCAGGTTTTGAAGGTGGTCAGATGCCATTATATATGAGATTACCTAAAAGAGGATTTAACAACTACGAGTTTACCAACAAGTACACTGAAGTTAATGTATCACAATTAAACATTTTCGAAGATGGTACTGTTGTAACCGAGGAATTACTTAAATCATCTGGCCTTGCTAAGAAGATTATTGATGGAGTAGCTATTTTAGGTAATGGTGAGTTAACTAAGAAGTTAACAGTTCAGGCGTCTAAATTTTCAAAGACAGCTACTGCTAAGATAGAAGCTGCGGGAGGAAAGGTCGAGGTGGTATAACGTGAGTAGTATGTTGGATACACTTAAGAATTCCTGGAAAATTCCTGATTTAAAGAGAAAGCTTTTGATAACAATAGGTCTGCTCTTGGTTTTCAGATTGGGTTCAAGAATTCCGGTTCCCGGACTTGACCCTACTGTATTTAAAAACCTTATTGACCGGGGCGGTCAGCTGTTTAACTTCCTTGATGTAGTGGGCGGTGGTTCCTTTAAGAATGCAACAATATTTGCAATGAGTATTACACCGTACATTAATGCATCAATTATTATGCAGCTCTTGACCATAGCTATCCCGAAGCTGGAACAACTCTCAAAAGAGGGTGAAGAAGGAAGAAAGAAAATTGGACAATGGATCAGATACGGAACAGTTATTCTGGCTTTTGTTCAAGCAACAGCTATTACCTTTAGTTTAAGAAATGCGCTTATTTCAGGACTTAATGTTATGACCTTCATTACAGTTACGTTTACACTCACTGCCGGAACAGCATTTTTGATGTGGCTTGGTGAGCAAATCACCGAGTACGGTATAGGAAACGGTATCTCAATGCTGATTTTTGCAGGTATCGTATCTGCAGCTCCAAGCGGATTGAATTATCTTATTCTGAACTATCAGGCTGGAAAGCTTGGTAACGGAATTGTTGGAATTTTGAGTATAATTGGAATCCTTGTTGTGTTTGTTGCAATTATTGCAGCAGTTGTATTTGTTAACCAGGCTGAACGCAGAATTCCTGTTCAGTATGCTAAAAGAGTTGTTGGAAGAAAGGTTTACGGAGGACAAAGCACTCACTTACCAATCAAGGTAAACTGGGCAGGTGTTATTCCGATAATCTTTGCAATGTCAATTATGTCACTTCTGCCAACCATATTTGCATTTACCAGTCCAAATACAACTACCGGTTTCATAGGCTTTATGAAGAACTGGCAATCACACTGGTCTTATGCTATAATTTATGCATTGCTGATAATTGGATTTACTTTCTTCTATACTTATGTACAGTTCAATCCTATTGAACTGGCAAATAACATGAAGAAGAACGGTGGATTTATACCTGGTATCAGACCTGGTAAGCCTACTTCTGACTATATCCAGAAGGTTTTAGTCAGAATTACTTGGTTCGGTGCATTATTCCTGGCACTTATATCCATATTCCCATATGTAATTGTTTGGATTACAGGTGTACAGGGCGTATGGTTTGCTGGAACCAGCGTATTGATTCTTGTAGGTGTTGCTCTTGATACTGTAAGACAGATTGAGTCACAAATGCTTATGAGACATTACAAGGGTTTCCTTGAATAAGCATCTTCCATATAGTATTAATAGTAAAAAACATAGAGGGTTGGGGTTTATGATACGTCATAAACCCTTACTTTAAATTTATATGATTCCAGATTTGTAAATTCCTTTTGGGATAAGTCCCAAAAGCTTTGTAGCATGGGAAAGAAGCCAAAAGGGCTTAGGGGGTAAGGATTATGAAAATCGTACTATTAGGAGCTCCTGGAGCAGGAAAGGGAACTCAAGCCAAAGTGTTAGCTGAGAAACTATCAGTACCACATATATCTACAGGAGATATTTTCAGAGCAAACATAAAGGGAAATACTCCTCTCGGTATAAAGGCAAAGGAATATATAGACAAAGGACAATTAGTACCGGATGAACTTACAGTAGAAATTGTTAAGGATAGACTTTCCAATCCTGATTGTGCTAACGGGTTCATTTTGGATGGTTTCCCAAGAACGATTCCTCAGGCTGAATACCTTGACAAGGTGCTAAGTGATATGAAAATAGAACTTGATGCTACTTTGTTGATAGACGTCAAGGATGATGAAATCATCAAAAGAATGTCTGGGAGACGTACTTGTCCAAACTGTGGAGCATCATATCATATCATTTATAATCCTACAAAGGTTGAAGGAATTTGTGATGTATGCAATACAGCGGTAATTCAAAGAGCTGACGATGCTCCTGAAACAGTTCTGAACAGACTTGAGACATACCACAAGCAGACTCAGCCATTAATCAGCTATTATGAAAAAGCAGGTAAACTAAAAGTAGCTGAGGGTGCTGATGAGGTAGAGGAAACAACTGCCAGAGTGTTTAAGGTTTTAGGAATATAAACGCGTAGATAGTATTTATGTATTAATCATGGTCTTTATTTGATAAAAGCCGGAGCTTTTTGCATGTGTTTCTGAATTATGCATTAAATGTACGCTTATTAAAAATGATTTGTCTGGAACACATTTGAGGAGATGGAGGTAGCATGTTCACTATAAAATCGCAAGCTGAAATTGATAAGATGAGAAAAGCTGGGGAAATTCTTTTTGAAACCCTTCAACTGCTGAAGAAGAATATTGCTCCTGGTGTTACAACTAAGGAGTTAGATAGAATAGCTTTTGAATATATTAAGAAGAAAAATGCTATCCCATCCTTTAAAGACTATAACCCTGGAATACCAGGACTGGTTCCGTTTCCGGCCAGTATCTGTACTTCTGTTAATGAAGAAGTTGTACATGGTATTCCAAGCAGTTTAAATCATTTAAAAGATGGCGATATTATTAGCATAGATGTTGGTGTTTGTTTGGATGGGTATCATGCTGACGCTGCCAGAACCTATGGTGTCGGTAATATATCTGCCGAAGCACAAAAACTTATCACTGAAACTCGTCAGAGTTTTTATGAGGGACTAAAGCAAATGGTGGAAGGCAAACATATCAGAGATATTTCTGAAGCAATACAAAATCACGCAGAGGCAAACGGATTTTCAGTAGTCAGGGATTTTGTAGGGCATGGTATAGGCAGGGATTTGCATGAGTCACCAGAGATACCTAACTATGTAACAAAACGCAGAGGAGCCAGGCTTGAAAAGGGTATGACTATTGCAGTAGAGCCAATGATAAATGCAGGTGGTTATAGCGTTAGGGTACTGGAAAACGGCTGGACTGTGGTTACTTCTGACGGGTCACTATCTGCTCATTATGAGAACACAGTAGCAATTACAGAAAATGAACCTTTGATTTTAACAAAATTTTAAAAGATTTTATCTAAAGTATTGTTATTATTGCAGTTTTCCTGTATAATATATATTTGGTTTGACCTGTGTCAATTTTACAATAGTTGAGTATATACAACTTACAGTGATTGATATATTGGATTTTTATGCTTAGAGGTGACAAGGTTTTTGAGTTTATTTTCATTTTATTACGCCGATGTTTTTGGAGAGCTTGGAGGTTAGCATGGATATAGTGCTGGGACAGGTTGTATACTCAAAAGCAGGGCGAGATGAAGGCAGGGTTTTTATTATAACAGGTATAATTGATGACAAGTATGTTTATATTTGTGATGGTCAACTGAGAAGAATAGAAAACCCCAAGAAAAAGAAAATTAAGCATTTAGACATTACTGATCTAAATATTGAATATCTTGCTCAGAAGCTGAATTCGGGCATAAAAATATCAAATGCTGAAATCAGAAAGGCTCTTGCAGGATTAAAATCCGGTAATGAGATTAATGAGGAAGCAGAATAAATATTGAATTTTAATAATCCTTTAATCAAATTTATATTTTGATGAAGCTCTGGAGGAGGTGTTAGTTTGGCAAAAGATGATGTTATTGAAGTGGAAGGAACAGTAGTTGAGGCATTACCAAATGCTATGTTCCAGGTAGAACTTGAAAATGGGCACAGAGTTTTGGCTCATATTTCAGGAAAGCTTAGGATGAACTATATCAGGATACTTCCAGGAGATAAAGTAACAATTGAATTATCCCCATACGACCTTACCAGAGGAAGGATTACTTGGAGAGCAAAATAATATACCTCTGCTGGTTTTAAAAATGGGAGCGGTATTATTAAATATAATTAATTAAGCGATAATTTGTTTCTTATTTTATAAGGAGGCTACAATAATGAAAGTTAAACCATCTGTAAAAACAGTATGTGAAAAGTGCAAAATCATTAGAAGAAAAGGCAGAGTTATGGTAATCTGCGAGAATCCAAAGCACAAGCAAAAGCAGGGTTAATTTTATTAATTTCGTAAAATCTCACAAGAAGCGGCTGAACATAGAATTTTCAATATATTTGAATGATCCCAATTCTTTGTTATTCTTGTTGAAATTTTAAATATTTGACGATATCGCATGGATTAAGATGCCTTATAGATTTATAGGGGGATTGCCTTGGGAGGGGCAGTTTGATACGTCGGTATCCTGCGGTGGAGAATTAGCACGAGTGCGCAATGTGAAAAATTCAACTTTGCGCCAAAAGCCAACTGGCTTTTACAAGAATAAGTTATGGAGAAATCATTTGGAGGTGTAGGAAAAGTATGGCACGTATTGCCGGCGTAGATTTGCCCAGAGAAAAAAGGGTAGAAATTGGTCTAACTTACATTTTTGGAATCGGAAGAGCTAAGTCAAACGAGATTCTCGCTAAGACTGGTATAAATCCCGACACCAGAGTAAGAGATCTTACTGATGATGAAATCAGCAAACTCAGAGAAATAATTGACAGAGAATATAAGGTTGAAGGTGACCTTAGAAGAGAAATCGCGTTGAATATTAAGCGTCTTATTGAAATCGGATGCTACAGAGGAAGAAGACACAGAATGGGTCTTCCGGTTAGAGGTCAACGTACAAAGACTAACGCAAGGACTAGAAAAGGCCCTTCAAAGACCGTTAGCGGCAAAAAGAAATAGTTAAAGGAGGTTTGCGAACACATGGCAACAAAGACTGCTGGTGCTAAAAGGACTACCAGAAAAAGAAGAGAACGTAAAAATATTGAACGTGGAGCAGCTCATATCCGTTCATCTTTTAATAATACAATTGTTACCTTGACAGATACCGCCGGTAATGCACTTTCATGGGCAAGTGCAGGTGGATTAGGGTTCAGAGGTTCAAGAAAGAGCACTCCATTTGCTGCTCAGATGGCTGCTGAAACAGCTGCAAAAGCAGCAATGGAACATGGACTTAAGACTGTTGAAGTATACGTAAAGGGACCTGGAGCAGGTAGAGAAGCAGCTATCAGAGCATTACAGGCTGCTGGCTTAGAAGTAAGCCTTATAAAGGATGTTACGCCAATTCCTCATAACGGCTGCAGACCACCAAAACGTAGAAGAGTATAATTGATTATTATGGAGGTGTAAATATAGATGGCAAGATATACTGAAGCATCTTGCAGACTCTGCCGTAGAGAAGGCGAAAAGCTGTTCTTAAAGGGTGAGAGATGCTATACTGATAAATGTTCTATAGCAAGAAGAGCTTATGCTCCGGGACAGCATGGACAAGCAAAAAAGAAATTATCTGAATATGGTATACAGCTTCGTGAGAAGCAAAAAGTAAGAAGATATTATGGAGTATTGGAAGGTCAGTTCAATGAATATTTTGAAATGGCTGCAAGACGTAAAGGAATAACAGGTGAGATCCTGTTACAGATCCTTGAAAGAAGACTTGATAACGTTGTTTACAGACTTGGACTTGGAACTTCAAGACCTGAAGCAAGACAGTTGGTTACTCACGGACACTTTACTGTAAACGGCAAGCGAGTAAACATTCCTTCCTATCTGTTGCAGGTTGGAGATGTTATATCACTTGCTCCCAAGAGCAGAAGTTCAGAGAAGTTTAAGGCTATCAGCGAGATTACTGGTGGTAAAGTAATTCCTAAGTGGCTTGAGTATGATGCTGAAAACTTCACTGGAAAAGTTGTTGCTCTTCCTGAAAGAGAAGATATTGATCTACCAATCAAGGAACACTTAATCGTAGAGTTGTACTCCAAGTAATAATTAGTAATTTGATACATGACTTGGAAGCAACTGAAAGGATTATATTTATATAATAATAATTCTCAAAGGAAACTTTATAAATTATCTTTGAGAATGAATGCATTGTAAGCTGTTAACATCTTACATGGAATCAGTTGCCCTCAAAAAATAAAACGTTGTTAAGGGAGGGTTCTTGGTGATAGAAATAGAAAAGCCCAGAATTGAATGTGTAGCTAATAGCGAAGATAACACATATGGTAAGTTTATAGTTGAGCCTTTGGAAAGAGGCTATGGTATTACTCTTGGTAACTCATTGAGAAGAATATTGCTTTCTTCTTTACCAGGTGCGGCTGTTAATTCAATCAAGATTGATGGAGTATTACATGAATTCTCCACAGTTCCCGGTGTTGTTGAGGATGTAACAGAGATAATACTTAACATTAAATCTCTTTCATTGAAGATGCACGGCGAAGGCTCAAAGGTTATCTATATTGATGCAAATGGTGAAGGACCTATCACAGCTGGTGATATTATAACTGATCAGGATGTAGAAATACTGAATCCCGATCTCCATATTGCAACATTAAATGGTGATCATAGATTTTATATGGAACTTGTGGTCAGCAGGGGTAGAGGATATGTTTCAGCTGAAAAGAATAAACAGCCGGGACAGCCAATTGGTGTAATTCCCGTTGATTCTATTTACACACCTGTAAAGAAGGTTAACTACACTGTTGAAAATACCCGTGTTGGTCAGATAACAGACTATGATAAGCTTACCTTGGAAGTTTGGACTAATGGCAGCATAAATCCTGACGAGGCAATAAGCCTCGGAGCAAAGATTTTAAGCGAACATCTTAATCTCTTTGTAGATTTGTCCGATCAGGCTAAGCACACAGAAATTATGGTTGAAAAAGAAGAAACTAAGAAGGAAAAGGTTCTTGAAATGACAATTGAAGAACTGGATCTCTCAGTCAGATCCTACAATTGTTTAAAGAGAGCTGGTATTAATACTGTTGAAGATCTTACCAACAAGACTGAAGAGGATATGATGAAGGTAAGAAATCTCGGTAGAAAATCACTGGAAGAGGTTCTTCAAAAATTAAATGCACTTGGACTTGTATTGGCTCCAAGCGAAGAATAATAGCAATAAGTAATAATTAACGATATATTTGTTTTTGTAAACCATCGGGTAAGGAGGGATAGGTAATGCCAGGTCAAAGAAAGTTAGGGCGCGCCACTGACCAAAGAAAGGCAATTTTAAAAAATCTTACAACAGCATTATTTGTAAGTGGAAGAATAGAGACTACTGAAGCGAGAGCTAAAGAAGTTAAAAATATTGCAGAAAAACTTATCACTATCGCAGTAAAGGAAGTTGACAACTTTACCTCCAAGCAGGTAAAGATCAGTTCAGCTAAGCTTGATGCTAAAGGTAAAAAGCTTACAGACTCAAAGACCTCCAAGAACGGAAACAAGTACTTGGTAGTCGACAGAGAAATTAAGACTGACATGGTATCAGTTGATAGTCCATCAAGACTTCATGCAAGAAGACTTATAATGAATTGGGTATACAGACCCACAACTGCTGATGGAAAAAATATAAATGTAACAGATAAGATTTTTGATGAAATTGCTCCTAAGTATAAGGACAAAAAGGGCGGTTACACAAGAATATACAAGCTCGGACCAAGAAGAGGCGATGCTGCTGAAATGGTTATCCTTGAGTTAGTATAATTTCCGTATTAAAGGTATAACAAAAGTATTATAATGTAGTACAATATAGGGGATTGGACATGCTGGCAGCGAATTGATGTCGGCAGTGTTTAATCCCCATTTTTTGAAGCCGGAAGTTAGATGTTAGATATTAGATGTTAGATGTTAGATGTTAGAAGTACGAGGTTGGAAGTTTGAATTAGAGGTAAGAAGTAGGAAGTTAGAATTTTGAAAGTAGTAGAAAGCAGGAGATTAACTTAAGAAGCAGCAGAGCTAATATCTGCTTTTCACAGAATTGATAGACATGGCTCTGCATACGAATTATATGCGAATTAGTTTTTATGAACATTGTATTAACGGATAAATGAAAGTTAACTCGTTTTCCAGTTGATATAAAACTACACGACTTAAATAAGAATGAGTTCTTGTAAGCAGTAAACTGCAATATGCATAAACAATGGAGGATAAATGAGTATATTTTTTGACGTTCAGGAAGTAAGTTTTTCATATAAATCTTATGGTGAGCTGCCTGTTGAAGTTACGGCTCTTGAGAATGTGTCAGCAAAGATTGATAAAGGTGACTTTGTTGTTATTCTTGGCAGAAATGGCTCTGGAAAATCAACTTTTTCAAGGCTGCTTAATGCTCTGCTGGTTCCTCAGAAAGGTATTGTTCTTGTGGCAGGAAAGGATACATCAAATGAGGACAACGTTTGGGACATCAGAAGTACTGCAGGAATGGTATTTCAAAATCCTGACAATCAAATAATTGCAACAACAGTTGAGGAGGATGTGGCATTTGGACCTGAAAATTTGGGAGTGGAGCCATCCGAAATTCGGAAGAGAGTAGATGAAGCCCTAAAAACTGTTGGTATTGAAGAATTTAAGAAAAACGCACCCCATCTGCTGTCTGGAGGACAGAAGCAAAGGGTAGCAATAGCTGGTATACTGGCTATGAAACCCGAGTGTATAATTCTTGATGAAGCTACTTCAATGCTGGACCCTATTGGACGCAGAGAAGTTATGAAGGTATTAAAGAAGCTCAACAAGGAAGAAAACATTACTATTATTCATATTACTCATCATATGGATGAAGCCGCTATGGCAAACAGATTAATAATAATTGATCATGGACATATTATTTTGGACGGTACTCCCCAGGAGGTGTTCAGTAATGTTGAAATGGTTAAAAGTCTTGGATTGGATGTACCCCAGGTTACCGAATTAATGTATATTTTAAAAAAGCAGGGATTTGATATAGAAAGTCTTCCACTAACTGTTGATGAGGCTTTTGAGATCATTAAACATTTGGTAAGTTAATATAAGTGAGATTAAGGATATAAGTCAGTAAAAATATAAAGTGTAGAATCTGAAATTAATATAAGTTGGAATCAGACAAGAATCAGGAGTTTTTATTAGAAATATTAATGTAAAATGTAATATAGTATATTAAATAACAGGAGTGTAACTAAAAGCAGCGCATAACGGCGCTTTTTTTATTACTTGCAACAAAGCCGTAATGGACTAAACTTTTTTGAGTAGATGTATTAATGATAAGTGGAAAAAAATGTATGGATGAACCATAGAACTCCGTATTATGATAATTTGGTAAAAATTTTGATAAAATTGAAACCTATTTTTAATTTTCTGTGTATATAGCATATGACAAAACATATTACTTTGTGAAAGCCAAGAGTTTAATATAGATATAAATAATATAAAAAGCAAAGTAAATGCATCCCTTGATGCTAATCCTGAAGAAAGGAAAATATATATACGACAGAAATTGATAAAAGTAATTATTATAGCAGCTGTTATTATTGCTTTAGGTGCTACAACAGTATTTACAGCAAAAAATTCTGATTGGCTGAAGGAATTTTTTGAAGGGGATACCTCCGCTGTTCATAGTAATGTAATAACACCAATGGCAAGCATATCTGACGGGAGGTTTACTTTAACCCTGGAGCAGGTGCTAGCGATATGCCAGTCAGTGAATTCTGTGAAAAAATCGGTGCTGTTATGGAATGGTATGAAAAAGCAGAATCATTAACCATTACGTACAGGAATTCAGAATATATTATCACCAATGAAAGGAGGATTGGATTTGGACTATTATACCTTAGCTAAATAGAAATCTTTAATACTAATTTTTTATTAATTTTAATTAGTATGTGTATATAGCGATAGACAAGACAAATTATATAGCTTTAATACAGTAATAGAATAAAATTAATGGTAAAATAAAATGGGCCGGAGCGTCATGAACCGGCCTTTTTTATGGACTTATACACCCTGATGCCGCCTTTTTTATCAACATCGGTTACATTTCCGAAAACACTTTTCATAATATCCTTTAAAGTAGAACCGCCCTTATTGTGATAAGCAACCAGCCATAAAGATCCATTGTCAGATAAGTATTCATATGCTTCTTTTATAAGTCTGGTATTTAGTTCCTTACCTGCTGCAAAGGGAGGGTTTGATACTATATCATCAAAAGTTCTGCCTGAAAAGGCTTCATACAGGTTACTGTGCAGTATTTCAACCTCCAGCCGGTTTGCTGAGGCATTTTTTCTGGAGTAGTCAAGGGCTCTGTTGTTTATATCAATCATTGTTACACTCTGGGAGGGGAACAGAGCCTTTAAGGATAAGCCAATTGCACCGTATCCGCAGCCAACATCCAGTATTGATGAGCCGCTGGGAGTAAAATTAACAATAAGGCTGTGGGATACCTTGTCAATTTTGCTTTCAAAGGAAAACACTCCGCTGACCGAGGTAAACTTCAATTGCTTTCCTTTTATGTTTTCGATAAAAGACTTCTCTTTAATTTCTGAATCAGGGTTTTCTGTATAGTAATGCTGACTCATGCTTGTTTTCCTCCGTAAAAAAGAGTACAAATATGCATCGGTGAGCTACAGGCCGATGGCTTAGGGATTACTTGACTTTTATAATAATAACTATTATTATAACACATAGGTTAAGATATATTTAAAACCTTTTTGAAGCGTGTAATCTGTGGAGGGGTTTTTTTGCATATAAATGTACTTGAGTATTTAGAACAGGCATCAGATAAATATCCTGATAAAATAGCGTTAAAAGATGAAACCCAGGAGGTTTCTTTTTCTCAGTTTGAGCAAAGAGCTAAAGTTTTGGGCTGTTTAATAATTGATAAAATTACCTGCTCCATTAGAAATCCCATTGTGGTATTAGTAGATAGGACATGCGCTTCATTAATTGCCTTTATGGGAGTTTTGTACAGTGGTAACTACTATGTACCTGTTGACAATCAAACTCCGCCCGAAAGACTTCAATCAATCCTTGACACACTGAGACCAAAGCTGATTTTGTGTGAAGCAAAGGATAATAAAACTCTTGAAGGTGTAAATAACCTACCTGAGGTAATTAATATAGATAATTACTGTAGCAAAGAAGCAAGCAGCTGTTATCCTGCAGGAAGCATTAATCTTCAGGATAATATTCGAATCAGTGATACAGAAAACCAAGACAAGGAACAGCCTTGTTGTCCTTTTAATCCCTACAAGCTGCAAGAAATCAGGGACAGAATAATTGACACAGACCCGGTATACACCATATTTACATCAGGTTCTACAGGTACTCCAAAGGGAATTGTAGTACCTCATAAAAATGTTATAGATTTGGCGGAATGGTTGACAGATACTTTTGGATTCAGTGAGGCAGATGTTATTGGAAACCAGACCCCTTTTTATTTTGATGCATCGGTGAAGGATTTATATTTGTGTCTGAAAAATGCAATAACCTTGTGCATCATTCCTAAAAAGCTTTTTATGTTTCCCATAAAGCTGGTTGAGTTTCTTAACGAAAATAAAGTTACTGCTTTACTTTGGGCAACATCAGCAATTACACTGCTGTCTAATTCCCAGGTATTTAAAAAATTACTGCCTGCCTGTGTAAATAAAGTATTTTTTGCCGGAGAGGCAATGTATGCGAAAAATCTTAACAGCTGGCGGAAGTATATGCCGGAGGTTATGTACGTAAATCTGTACGGGCCTACAGAAGCAACAGTTGACTGCACATATTACATTGTTGACAGGAATTTTGGAGATGATGAAGTTATCCCTATAGGCAAAGCCTGCCGTAATATGGAGGTTATCCTGCTGGATGAAAACAAAAAACCTGTAACCGGAAATATGCCCGGAGAACTCTGTGTGCGGGGAACCGGTGTGGCGTTAGGATATATAAACAGTCCCGAACTATCTGACCGGGTGTTTATTCAAAATCCCCTTAATTCATCTTACCGGGATATTTTGTATTGCACAGGGGACATTGTAAAATATAATGAATATGGTGAATTAGTGTTCATTTCAAGAAAAGACGGTCAGGTTAAGCATATGGGCAACCGTATTGAGCTTGGTGAAATTGAGGCTGCAGTTAATGCAGTCAATGAAATTGAAGCTTGTGTTTGTTTTTATGACCATGATGCTTCTAAAATAGTGCTATTTTACATAGGGGATATAGAAAAAGCAGAATTGATAATAAAGCTGAACAGCAGGCTTCCAAAGTATATGATACCAAATATACTGGAACGCTTGAATGCCTTCCCGTATAATGCCAACGGAAAGATTGACAGAAGAAAATTAATGGAGAATTATAAAAATGAAAAAGGTTGAGGAAATTGGAGAAATTAACAGTCTTATTTCTTCATACATGAAAAAAGGTGTGCTTACCAATAATTTTATAATGCAGGACAAGTATATGGAGTACATTTCCTCAGGAAGCCTGTATTATGAAAATACCGGGAAGCTGTTGGTATTTTTTGCTGACCATAAAAATCACTGGCGGATATATTATCATATCAGAGAGCTGGATACCGATATTGAGCTTCCAAAAGATAAACCCCTTGTTTTTGAGCTTGTATATAGAAATGAAATCGAGGTGTTGCGAAATCAGCTGGATTTCTGGGCACAAAGAGGATTTGAACCATATATACACAGACTGAGAATGAACGGTTACACCGAGAATATGAATTATATTCAAAGTAACAGCACTGTCAGGGTTAAATATGCAGATTCAAACCAGGCTGGTGAGATACAGCAGTTGATATCTGACGCTTTTGACAGGTATCTGGGGTGTGTACCCACTGTGGCTGAGTTGGAGGAATATATTAAAAAAAATGAAGTACTGGCGGCTGTGGATGAGAATGGGAGGCTACAAGGAATCCTTCACATTGGCAGTAGAAATTCAGTGAATTTTATATGGCATCTTCTTGTGCTGCCTGAAGCCAGAGGTAAGGGGGTTGCAAAGAGGCTCCTTACTCATTTTTTTGACAGCATAAGCAATAGTAAAAGTATCAATGCAAAAATACAATTATGGGTTAAGAAAGATAACATGAGTGCAAGGGGCCTTTATGAATCAGCCGGATTTAAATATGACGGGTGGGAATCCCTTGGCTTGGTCAGAGAAGTATAAGCAATCCGGTATTTTGCCGGGATAATAAGATAATAAATTATAAAAAATATTAAAAGGTTTGGAGATTCGGGCCAAATCGGAAATGGAGAAGGATATGGAAGAATTATATAAAATATTAAAGGAATTAAGACCAGACGTAAATTTTGATGAAAAAAAAGCTTTAATAGATGACGGTATTCTGGATTCGTTTGATATTGTGGCATTAGTAGGAGAAATTGGAGAAACTTTTGATGTCCAGGTAGGAGTCGAGGATCTGATTCCTGAAAATTTCAACAGTGTAGAAGCTATCTGGACGCTGATAAACAGGCTGAGAGACGGGGAATAACACATGTCATTATCATCAGCTTCATTTATTATTTTTCTTGTATGTACAATATCGGTGTATTACCTGGTTCCTAAAAAAGTACAATGGGTAGTGCTGTTAATTGCAAGCTATGTTTATTACCTGTCTTATGGTTTTAAAATATTAGGCTTTTTACTTACTACTACTGTAACAACCTATGCTGGCGGACTTCTGCTGGGGAGACTAAATGACAGGAAAAAGCTGGAGTTGCAGAAGCTTGGCAATGATGCAGCTTCCGGGGAAAAAAAGGTTATATCCGGTATTTACACAAGAAAGAAAAAATGGATTTTAGCAGGAATTCTCTTGATTAATTTCGGAATACTGGCTGCAATAAAATATTATAATTTCACAGCAGAAAATCTCAATCTGCTTTTGGGTTTATTCAGCGACTTGAGCTTACCAAAAATGACCTGGCTGCTTCCTGTAGGTCTTTCTTTTTATATTTTTCAATCCACGGGATATGTTATTGATGTCTACAGGACAAAGTATTCTCCTGAAAAGAATTTCTTTAAATTTGCCCTGTTTGTATCCTTTTTCCCCCAAATAATTCAGGGGCCTATAAGCAGATTTGATCAGCTGGCCCATCAGTTATATGAAGCCCATTCCTTCAGCTTTGACCGTTTAAAATACGGTATCCAGCTTATGCTGTGGGGATTTTTTAAAAAGCTTGTTATTGCAGACAGAACAGCAGTTATTGTCAATAATGTTTTCAATGATTTTTATAAATATTCAGGGTCTGAGATTGCCTTTGCTGTTTTTATGTACTGTATACAGATATATTGTGATTTCTCCGGTGGTATTGATATTATCAGGGGAGTTGCGCAAATATTGGGCATAGACATGATAGATAACTTTCAAAGGCCGTATTTTGCCACTTCGCTATCTGATTTCTGGAGAAGGTGGCATATCAGCCTCGGGGCGTGGATGAGGGATTATTTATTTTACTCTCTTTCATTATCAAAGCCCTTTGGAAAGCTGGGAAAGTATGCAAGAAAGAAGTTTAAAGGGAATCTGGGCAAAATATTGCCGGTTTCACTGGTTACCTTCATTGTATTTTTCACTATTGGAATCTGGCATGGAGCCAGCTGGAAGTATATCGCCTTTGGAATATGGAATGGTGGTATTATAACTTTTTCGGTAATTAATGCTCCTAATTATTCAAAAGTACTGGACAAGCTACATATTAATCCGGAAAGCTTATATTGGAAGCTGTTCCAAATAGCCAGAACTACAGTGCTTGTATTTATTGGGAGATATTTCACCAGAGGTGATGATCTGATGTCTGCACTGCGGATGATAAAGCGCACGGTGCTTCATTTTGATATTAAGTCCCTCTTTGGAAATGTATTTAATTTGGGGTTAAGCTCCTTCGACCTTTTAGTCGTATTTGTGTGCGGTCTGGTAGTGCTGGCAGCCGGTTTGATGGAGGAAAAGGGAACCAACATCAGACATGCCCTGGAAAAGAAAAATATGTTTGTGCAGTGGAGTGTATTAATGGCAGGACTGATGGCCATTGTTTTCCTGGGAATTTACAGAGAAGGATATATAGCGTCGGAATTTATTTACAAGCAGTTTTAACTATATGACTATATAGTATTGTAACAATTTATAACAATAGATATCGATATTTGAAAGCTAATAGCGTATTTTGAGTTATTAATATAAGTTCATAAATGATAAGATTGTAAATAGCAGCAGTTTTGATATACAGGTAATATTAAGGAGATTGAAATGTCATCTAAGAAATGGTTTGTCATGTTTGTTTTAACGGTTTTATTTCTGGCAGCAGGAATAGCCGGTTTGAATATATTGGTGGATCCTTTCGGGGCTTTTGGAGACCCTGTGATGAAATGGTATGAATTTGACTTTACCAAGAATCCCAGAGTTGCAAAAATAGCCTATATGGATCAGCACAAGGATGAATATGACTCTTTTATTGTGGGTAGTTCTTCAACCTCTTCTTTCCCGGTTGAACAGCTTAATAAGTATATGAATGCAAAGTTCTACAATTTATTCATGTACGGAGCTGATATGTATGATGTTAAGCAGACAACACAATATATAATAAATAATTATAACGTAAAAAACCTTGTACTGAATCTTGGCTTTATTAACGCAATGAGATACAAGATGGAGACCGATCCTTATACAGGCAGTCTTCATTATAAGACAGATCAATCTTCCCCGTTTGACTTTTATAAAAAATATCTTTTTGCTAATCCAAGCTATGCTATAGAGAAGCTGAGGGCATTTAAAAATGATTCTTACCTGCAAAACAAATACAAGGTGTTTGAGGTATCAACCGGAGCATATGACAAATCGGTAAGGGATGTTGAGAGTATCCAGGACACTGAAGCATATCTGGAAACATATCCTGTATTTAAGAACTATCCTAAGGACAAACATAAGCTTGCATGTATTGATGAGTTTATAGCAGATGTAGCTTTGATAAAGGAACTATGTGACAAAAATAATATAAATTTGCTGGTGCTTTTTCCGCCAATGTACAACGAGTATGTACAGAACTTTAGTCCTGAGGAAATAAAGGAAGTTTATACTCGTTTGGCCGAAATAACCGACTTCTGGGATTTTTCAACCAATTCGTTAACTTCGGACTATAGATTCTTTTATGACAGCACTCATTTCAGAAATGCAATGGGGAGAATGGCATTGGCAAAGATATTTAATGACAATGAAATATATAAACCCGATGACATTGGGGTTTTAGTGACTTCTGAAAATGCAGAAAAACAGGCAGAAGCGGTGGCTAAGATTGTTAAAATGAATGACAGCAGCTATACAAAAAGGGTACCTGTTTTGATGTATCACGATATTGCCACCGAAAAATCAGACAATTCACTTGTTATATCTGTCCAACAATTTGAAAATCAGATAAGGGCTCTTTATGAAGAGGGTTATACCGGAATTTCAATAGCTCAGTTGACAGATTATGTGGAAAAAGGTGTTGAACTGCCGGATAAGCCGGTACTTATTACCTTTGATGACGGTTATTTAAGCAATTATGAACTGGCATATCCAATTCTTAAAAAGTACAATATGAAAGCCACAATATTTGTAATTGGAGTCTCAGTGGGAAAGGATAAATATAAAAACACCGATATCAACATCACTCCACATTTCAGTTATGAGCAAGCCAAAGAAATGATGGATTCCGGACTGATTGATATTCAAAGTCATACCTTTGATATGCACCAGGTGTCGGCATTTGAAGATGGCAGCGCCAGAACCAATATAATGCCGCTGGAAAAGGAAAAGGAAGCAGAGTATATATCTGTACTCCAAAAAGATATTTTAAAATCTAAAAAAGATATATTGGATGGAACTGGTAACGAAGTGACTGCCCTGTCATATCCTCTTGGAAAGTATAATACTCTGACAGAGGTTGTATTGAGCAGAATGGGTATTAAAGCTACATTTACAGTTCAGTCAGGCACAAATACAGTTATCAAGGGGCTGCCTCAATCCCTGAGAGCCATGAAGAGGTTTGGCATTACCGAGGATATTTCCGCGGAAGAACTGATAAAAATGATATCCGGACATTAACAATTCACCTTTCATTATTCACTTTTATAATATGTATAGTTGTGGTAATATAAAATGAAAATATATATGAATAGTACTAATGATTAATGGCCGTGTAATATTAGAATATTTTCATTCATTTCAAATATTTAAGTCTTTGTAATACATCAAAGACTAGTAAACGCACATGGTCAATTAACCTTCTTTATTCGCCCCATTGCGATAAAGGATATATATTTCAAACCATTTGTGGCAACAATGGTGGTTAAAAGTAGTATCAGAGCCATGAAGCTGGAGACATTAAGGAGCTTAAGGTTCTGAAGAGCCCAAAACCCTAAAGGGATCAGGCCATAAATGGCTTAGGAGGTTAATATGTCAATTAATATAGAAGATCTGTCGTACACTTATTCAAACGGCGGTCCTTTTGAAAAGATTGCTTTGCATGACATAAATATAAATATAAACGATGGTGAATTTATTGGAATCATCGGGCATACAGGGTCGGGTAAATCTACCCTTATACAGCACCTGAACGGTATCTTAAAACCCACAAAGGGCAGGGTAATTATAAATGGTATTGATACAAAACAGAGAGACCTGAAGGAATTAAGACGTCAGGTGGGTATTGTTTTTCAGTACCCTGAGCACCAGCTGTTTGAGGATACAGTTAAAAAGGATATTTCATTTGGACTTCAGAAGTTGGGGCTTGAAGAAGAGGAAATTCAGCAGAGAGTTATTTCAGCGCTGCATTCAGTAGGGCTTGATGAATCTTTGCTGGAAAAGTCACCCTTTGAGCTTTCTGGAGGCCAGAAACGTAGGGTTGCTATAGCCGGAGTAGTTGCTATGATGCCCAAAATATTAGTGCTGGATGAGCCCACTGCAGGATTGGATCCTAAGGGACGGGATGAAATTTTTGGGTATATAAAAAAGTTACATGCTGACTATAATATGACAATAATACTGGTATCCCACAGTATGGAGGATATAGCAAAACTGGCCCAAAGAGTAATAGTAATGAATCAGGGAACGGTATTTATGGACAAGCGATCACAGGAGGTTTATACCCAGCCTGAAGAACTTGAAAAAATCGGACTTTCAGCCCCTCAGATAACATACCTTATGAAGAAGCTAAAGACTATAATGCCAGATATTAATGAAAACATATTTACCGTAGGGGCAGCAGTAGACGAGCTGAGAAAGCATTTAAGGTCATAGAGCCTTATATGCAGAATTTCTTTTTCACTATTCTAGAAAATACAAGTCAGCGGAGTGGAGATTGCAATGATTCGAGATATAACAATTGGTCAATATATCCCCGGGGATTCATTGATACATAAATCTGACCCCAGGACCAAAATTATATTGACATTCTTAATGATGATATTTATATTTCTGGTAAATACGTACTGGGGTTATCTTTTCTTGTCTATTTTTACTGCATTGACCATTGTGTCGGCAGATATACCCTTCAAATTTGTTTTAAAGGGTATTAAGCCAATATTGTTCATTGTTATCTTTGCAGGGGTCATTAACATGTTCACAATCGGGGGGACTCCCATTTTTGAGCTTGGTTTCCTAAAGATGACCTATGAAGGTGTGGACACAGCAATAAAAATGTCAATACGACTCTTTCTGCTTATAATTTCTGCCAGCCTGCTGACATATACTACAACACCTATAGCACTGACCGACGGCATAGAGAAGCTTATGGGACCATTGAAGAAAATAAAGGTTCCTGTCCATGAGATAGCTATGATGATGACTATAGCTCTTAGATTTATACCAACCTTGCTGGAGGAAACCGATAAAATTATAAAAGCCCAATCCTCAAGAGGAGCCGATTTTGACAGCGGTAACATGATACAGCGGGCCAAGAGCTTTATTCCTGTTCTTATACCGTTGTTTATCAGTGCATTCAGGAGGGCTGATGAGCTCGCAACTGCAATGGAGGCAAGGTGCTACAGAGGCAGTGAAGGCAGAACAAGGATGAAGCAGTTGAGTTTTACAAAATATGATTTTATTATATCGGTTATAACTGTAGCGTTTATAGTTTGGGTGATGGTAATGCAGAGTATGGTGTGGTAGAGAAGAAAATAGCTTTGTATATTTAAATACGGGGAACTGTAAACATGAGAAATATCAAATTAACTATAGAATATGACGGAACAAACTATCACGGCTGGCAAATTCAGAAGAATGCTGTAACAATTCAGGAAAAGATTGAGAAGGCAATTTCAAAACTACTGGGGGTGCAAACCGGGGTAGTTGGTTGCAGCAGAACCGATGTGGGTGTTCATGCCTGTGGACAGGTTGCACATTTTCTGACTGATTCCACCATTCCCGGAGAAAAGTTTTCATATGCAATAAACAATTTGCTGCCTGAGGATATTGTTATTATAAAATCAGAGGATGTGCCTGAAAGCTTTCACGCCAGATATTCTGCCAGGGGAAAGAGATATAGGTATCTCATATCAAATACACCTCACCAGTCTGCATTAATGCGCAACAGAGCATGTCATGTGAGGCCGGAGCTGGATTTTGAGCAGATGAGGAAGGCTGCGGAACATTTTATCGGAGAACATGATTTTGCAGCTTTTCAGGCTACAGGGGGGCAAGTGCGCAGTACTGTCAGAGAAATCTACAGCATGAGTTTAGTAAAAAAAGAAGATAGCCTCATTGAACTTGAGGTTACAGGAAACGGTTTTCTTTACAACATGGTAAGGATAATAGCAGGGACTTTGATTTATGTTGGACTGGGGAAGATCAGGGAAGGAGATATTCCCGAAATAATTGCCGGGCTTGACAGGACCAAAGCCGGGAAAACAGCTCCAGCCCATGGATTATATCTGATGGAAATATATTATTGAGCTAAGTATAATTCAAACCGTCATGAAGTTACTTTGGAGGGATTATGAATATTGCATTAGCACAAATACATCCCAAGGACGAAGAAATTGAATACAATCTAAATGAACATTACAAGCTTATTAACCTTGCTGCCAATCAGGGAGCTGAGTTAATTGTGTTTCCTGAAATGTCTATCACTGGTTATGTCAAGGAGAGGGCGGGTGAACTTGCATTTAGTGAACAGGATTCAAGACTAAATAAATTACGGGAGTTGGCAGCACAAAATAATATTGTAGTCATAGCAGGTGCTCCAATAAAGCTGCCCTCAGGTTTACATATTGGGTTATTTATAATTTTCCCCAATAACACTCACCAAATCTACACTAAGCATTTTCTATATACAGGAGAAGAGGAGTTTTATACGCCAAATCAGAATCTTAATCCGATGATAAAGCTGGGTAACGAAAGTATTAGCCTGGCAATATGTGCGGATATCACAAATCCCGTTCATCCTGAAAATGCAAAGTCGAGCGGAGCATCTATCTATATTGCTAGTATTTTCTATTCACGAAAATCAATAGATGAGGCTCATAACTTGTTGAGCAGTTATGCACATAAACATTCAATGACAGTAATGATGGTAAACTTCTGCGGAGAATCCTGTAGAATACAAGCTGGTGGCAGAAGCGGTATATGGTCGGAAACCGGCAGTTTGGTGGCAGAATTGAATGAATTAGATTCAGGATTGCTAATTGCACGGAAAACAGGCGGAGTGTGGACGGGAGAAGTAATACAATAAGTATGTCAGCATATGGAGCATGGAAAAATTGAACGAAACCAGTTGTTTTAGCTGGTTTTGTTTTTTTGTCCGGCTGATTATTGAATTATATAAAAGTAAATTGAACAAAGATGGCAATCTAACATTAGAATATTATCCAACAGAAGAACAATGTCGTAGAGCAGAAAATAAGATGATTGTAAAGAAATTGAATAATCATGTAAAACCACAGACTGTAAGGTTTAAATAGTAGAATTAAAAAAGTGAAATGAAAAACGATTATATAAGAGAAAAGGAGATATATCGAGAAAAATCGAGAGATAATGAGAGGTAAATTAATTTCTCGGTAATTTATACTTGACATTGTGATTTGCGTATATTAAAATGTTCTAGTGTCCAAGGTCTTGAAAGCGAAAATAATACTTTCCACAAGTCCCGAATGGTTACAATGACAACCGTTTTATGCGGTAGACACTGTTGACATAGACAGTTTAGTGATTTTTAAGGAGGTAGTAATAAAAAATGAAAACTTTCATGGCAAAGCCGCAAGAAGTTGAAAGAAAATGGTACATTATTGATGCAGAAGGTAAGCCACTTGGAAGATTGGCAAGCGAAGTCGCTGCTATTCTAAGAGGAAAAAATAAGCCTATATTCACACCTCATGTTGATACCGGCGATCATGTAATAGTACTCAACGCTGACAAAGTTATTCTTACTGGTAAGAAAATGGATCAGAAGCTTTACAGACATCACTCTCTTCATCCAGGTGGATTGAAAGAAGTCAAGTATAAGCACTTGATGGAAAGACACCCTGAAAGAGCTGTTGAATTAGCTGTTAAGGGAATGCTTCCAAAGAACAGTCTTGGAAGACAAATGTTCAGAAAGCTGAAAGTTTATGCTGGTACCGAACATAAGCATCAGGCACAGAAACCTGAAGTACTTGACTTGAATATTTAATGGAGGGAGGACAAAATAATGGCTAACGTATATTACTATGGTACAGGACGTAGAAAAAAATCAGTTGCAAGAGTAAGACTTGTTCCTGGTGAGGGCAAAATTCTTATAAATGACAGAACATTAGATGATTACTTTGGATTGGATACATTAAAGGTTATTGTTAAGCAACCATTAACTCTTACTGATACATTAACAAAGTTTGATGTTATATGTAAGGTTGTCGGAGGAGGCTTCACTGGTCAGGCCGGTGCAATCAGACACGGAATATCAAGAGCTCTCTTGAAGGCTGACGAAGAACTCAGACCAGCTCTTAAGAAAGCAGGCTTCTTAACAAGAGACCCAAGAATGAAGGAAAGAAAGAAATACGGTCTCAAGAAAGCAAGAAGAGCACCACAGTTCTCAAAGAGATAGAAATCAACAATTATACGAAACTATACGAACCCTCGAAAACCCAGTTTTTCGGGGGTTTCTTTATATCAGGAGTTTTGTGATAACTCTCAGAATCCTGTGAAATTTTGGCGGTTAGTAACAAATTCGAGGAAAAGTAATTGATTCTGATTTTACTGAGAATGGAAAATTTAAGGTGAGAAAACGAATTGATTATGGATCAAAAGACGTTATGGCAATAAAAACCATACTTCATGTAGAAAAAAACATGTTTCATGCAGTCCACGGTCTTTTCTGTAAAACTATGATAGATTGAATTAAGGAAAATGTTTTTCTGTATTGCTTTTAATATATTGTTGATGGGGACAAGGCCAGGCGCTACTGAAATTCATTTTGTTGAATAGCATTAACTAAAGGAGTAACCACATATGAAAAAACGATTTACAAGTATTCTTGTCATCCTATGTATGATGCTGACTATACTGCCTACGACAGCACTGGCAGCCACAAATAGTGATGCACACTACTATGATGAAGATGTTACATGGCTGGGTACTACATCTGAGTATCAAAAGACCCTGAATGTCTTCTTTGATTCAGGCCTGCGCAAGGTAGAGGTGAACGGCAAATATGGACTTGTTGATAAGAACGGAGCCTTCATTGCAGAGCCAATCTATGAAAATATAGAGGCGTATTACTGGCACACAGAACGTGGTAAAATTGTATCAACAATGCAAAACAGAAAAACAGAAAGCATTTTCGTTGACGGTTATGTTCAGGCAACACGTAATGGAAAAATGGGATTGCTCGACAGTAAAGGTAAGGAAGTCATTCCCTGTAATTATGATGCAGTAGGGCTACCTTCAGAGGGCATAAGCCGTATTACAAAAAAATCAAACGGAAAGGTTTATATTGGCTACTGGAGCCTGGCACAAGGTAAGGAGATTGTTGCGCCGAATAAATATGTCCTTCCCAGTGGTTATGAGGATTTGGGAGACCCAGAGGGAGGTACTATACAAGCATACTTTATGCCTGATGTAGGTGAAGACAGGGTTGCAGTAGTATTTGATTTTTATGACGGGTATGCGCTGGTACCAACATCAAAAGTAGTTACAGTTACCGAAGAGTGTGATTATGATTCACATAATCGTGAAAGAACACTGGTTTACGCTCAAATAATTGATAAAAATGGCAAGGAAGTACTCTCAGGTGGACCTTATCCTTTTAATATCAATCCAGGAAGCACTAAAGCTTATCCCCAGGCAGGGCCCTATATGGTATATGATCAGCTTTCCACAAAAAGACTGCGTATGAAAATGGATACCGGAGGGGAGATAATCTATAAATCCCATCTTGAGTCTGGTATTGTTGGGCCCAAAGGTATTATTGTTAAAGCACAATATCATGGAGGTGTTTGGGGTAACTCTGCAGTAGGATGGTATCCCCCGGGAGCTCGAATGAAGATAATACCTGAACTTTCATTGGCTATAACCTTAAAATGCGGTTACGAAGGATTCAAAGAAGCTGCCGCCCAGGGTGGCGTTATAAATTTCAGCAACAAGGCGATTATTCCATTTGGGACGCTTCAATTCCTGGATTATGATTCCGAGAGTAAGGTGTTTTATGGAGGGGTTATGGAACCTATTTATCGTTCCGATGGGAAGAAGATTCCCGCAACAGCAGGACGAGCGAACCTTGTTCCAGATAATGGTTATATTTTTATGGGTGATGTTGATGGGGATGGTAACATAAAGTCAATTAAAAGCATTACTTCGGTAAAGTCCGGTAAATCCTATACCCACGAGAACCTGAAAGGCTCCGGAGCTACCTCGGTCAGCGCCAAAGACACTCTTTGGGTGAAAAAAGGCAGTAAATGGGGTCTTGTCAATGTAAATGGTAAATTAATCCTTCCTTTTGAGTATGATGAGATAAATCACGATGCTTGGCTAAACAAAACAAACCCATATGCGATAGTAAAGAAAAACGGAAAATGGGGCATGGTTGACACATCGGGCAAAGTGATTCTGGAGTGTAACTACAAATCTATTTCATCTGGCGAGGATGGATACTATAATATACAAGATTATACCACTGGGAAATATGGAATATATAACTTTAATACCCGAAAAATGACAACTCCATGTAATTTTTCAGGGCCCATTAACGGCAGCGCTTTTGTAGAAGATGGTTGGGGAAGTATTGGCGGTACAGTGCCTATAAACATTGGTAATAGCTTAAACGCTCTATTTAATATGGATACTGGAAAGCAAGTCACTGACACTTATTTAGTTATGAAACCATTAAACCGTGGATTGTTTTGTAACACCTTTTATGATTACTTTGGACCGGATGGACGAATTGTATTTAACAGAGCAGAAAACTCATCAGAATATACACTTGTGGTGAAAGATGGAAAAGTTGGTTCTATAAATGCCTCCAGATTGAAAACAGGTGGCAGGTTGCCTGCTACAACCTATGTCAAACCTGTACCTGAGCCAATAAATGCCAGAAGCTTTCTTGTTGCGTACCCGGAGAAACGAGTTTACATGGTAGGTGATGGTTTCGACACAAAAGGTCTTATTGTACACTACCGAGATGAGAATGGAGTTCGCAGCATCGTTGATAATTCAAAGCTGAAATTTTACACATCGGGTACAGTGGAACTGACCCAGGGCAGAGCATTTACAACTGGTGGAGTAAAAACTGTTGAAGTTCGGTATGACGGTAAAACGGTTGATTCATTTCAAGTTAATGTAATACCAAAAGAAGAAGGTGATATTTTACAGCCTGGTGATTATTATATGCAAATCTTAGGAAAGTACATTTATCCGGTAAATGCAAATGGTATTTTATGGTTGGAACTTTCAGACAAAAAACCTGAAAAGCCGTTTACAGTAGAGTTGAAAAACTATAATAAAGACCGTGGACCTGCGTACACCATTTCCTATGACGGCATCTATATCGGCCAGCCATCGTCACAGGACGGGGCACAACTGCGAACGGCGGCTATTGCCCATTTATGGCGAATCAACAAATATAAATCCTTTTGTACAATCAGAGATTATGGCAAACAAAAGCTGATTGTTAATGCAAGTGGCGAAAAGAACGACAATGGTACAAAAGTCATTGTTTGGTCAAAAACGGGTTCGGCACCAGAGCATGCAAAGATTAAATTTATAAAAGCTAATTAAAATGGTTTGAAGCAAATTACGCCGCTAGCCTCCATGGATGAGCGGCGTAGACTTTTATACCATATGAACCTAAAACTATATTTATATTAATGACTAATATGGAAAGATATCATGTTTCATGTCGAAAAAATCATGTTTCGTGCAGCTGATTTATTTTTGACAGATGTTCTGTTATATTTTTAAATCAGGAAAGCAGGATGTTTTTCAATATTACATTTTATTATTTCCTATATGACTTTTAAAAAACAGGAGAATAGAAAATGATACTGGTACCAAAATTACTTGCAGTAGTTCCAATTGCTTCAGGCATTGTTTTATGGATAATCATTATCCAACGCAAACTTGTTGTACTTGATGAAGATATCAGCAATGCCTTGAGTCAGATAGGAGTATATTTGTCGGGTAGTTTTGATGCTCTGACAGCCATTTTGGAAGTTACAAAGAACTACGATCAGAACGAAAGCGAAATACTGATTAAAACCATTAAACATAATAGAAGCATAATTATTGGAAAATCCAAACCGGATGATGTGCTTTTTCAGGAACAGATAATTTCTGATACCTTGGACAAGTTAGCTGAGTTAACTGAGAAATTTCCCGAATTAAAAGAAAATCAAACCTATATAAAAGCCATGGAAGCAATACAAGCCTTTGATAACATGGTGAGGACCAGTACCTTAATGTATAATGAAAGCGTGTCCAGACTGAATCATAAAATACAAATATTCCCGGTTTTTGTATTTGCTGAAATGATACATATTAGACAAAGAGTCTGTATTATAAAGCAGGTATAAATTTATAATCCTTCAAACATACTTGTTTGGAGGACTTTTTATAAGTAATTAAAACTAAAGTGATATTTATATCCTCGCTTTTCTGCTCATAAAATCATTGTATTTTATTATAGCTGCATTGAGAATCTGGCTGGCTGATATAACTTCAGGGTCAGTCAGATTAACTCCTTTTTGATTAATAATGTCATGTAGGTTTTTACGTAATTTCTCTATATCATATAAAAGTTCTTTCAATTCACTCATAATATATTCCTCCATAAAAACATTATCTACTATCTGTATATTCGATATTCATATATTATAAATTTAAAAATGAATTTGAAAAGTACCAATTTAATTGGTCTTTTTAGCAACTTGATAATAAATATCTGCAACTTGGTTTAAATATATTGAAAGAAAACATTACCAAGAATATTATATAAATGAAATGGGGGTCAGAAAATGAAGATAAATATTCGGACCGACAGTAGTATATCAGAAACTGAGATATGTATTACCTGCAACCAATTGACACCTGAAATTGAAAAGCTGATTTCACTTGTCAGAATTATGGATATGAAAATTACAGGTGAAAAAAACGGTCATATACATATTTTGGACATAAGTGAAATTTTATACATAGATACAGTGGATAAAAAGACATTCCTTTACACTAAAACTGAGGTCTATGAATCTTCCCTGCGCCTGTATGAGTTGGAAGCACAACTGGAAGGGACGGAGTTTTTCAGGGCTAATAAATCCTGCATTGTCAATTTCAAACAAATAAAATCGTTAAAATCCGATATTGACGGAAGGATTCTTATTACAATGAGCAATGGTGAGAAATTATACGTTTCCAGACAGTATGCTCCATATGTAAAAAAGAAACTGGGGGTGAGGTAACAATGGAAAAAAGATTTACCATTTTTAATTTTTTTTCAGAAGCGTTAATTATTTTTTCCATTATGGTAATATGCATTGCATCTACAGCTAGTTTTTTTGGTAAGGAAGCTGGTGAGATATCTACCATATATAAGTATGGAAGTGATGGAATTGCAGTAGATACAATTTTTCAGTTTTTAGCTGCTTCTCTGGCCATGGAAGGTTTAAAGGTTTTTTGGCTTTCGGATAAAGTATTAAAACACATGATGACACTTTGGAGAACAATTTGCATGTCTCTGTCAGTGATTCCGGTTATAGCGATATTTTCCTTACTATTTTCCTGGTTCCCTATGAGTAATGTAAGTGCATGGTGCGGATTTCTGATAACTTATGGAGTTTTTCTCGGTTTGAGCCTGTTAGCCATGACTCTGAAGGTAAAGCTTGAAAATAGGAAAATTGACAAGGGGTTCAAAAAGTATCGTTTGGAACATGGATTGGAGGATGAAGATGAACAGTATTGATATCAGGAATTTATATAAATCCTTCGGAGATAAGATAGTTTTGGATAATATCAGTCTTTCGGTGGGATGCGGAGAGTTATTTGGCTTACTGGGACCTTCAGGTGCAGGAAAAACCACTCTCATAAGAGTATTAACAGGGCAACTAAAATATCAGGGACATGCGGTGGTGCTTGGACAGGACTGTAACCGCATGGGAAATGAAATATATAAAAATGTTGGAATGGTTCTGGACAATTGCGGAGTCTATGAGAGACTTAGCTGCTTTGATAATATGAAACTGTTTGCAAGAATTTTTAAGGTGGACAATGAAGCCATTTACTCAGTAGTAAACAGGGTGGGCTTATCCCAGGCATTAAAAACTCCGGCCGGTCGATTATCAAAGGGGATGAAACAGAGATTATTACTGGCAAGGGCGATTCTGCATAAACCCAAAATTCTTTTTCTGGATGAACCCACCAGCGGCCTGGACCCTGCAACGGCTGAGGAGATCCATCATTATCTATTAGAACTTAAAAACAATGGAACAACAATTTTTCTTACAACTCACAACATGGAAGAGGCCTATAAACTGTGTGACAACATAGCATTGCTCAATGAGGGAAAAATTGTGGAATATGGCGTACCGGAGGAGCTGTGCAGGAAATATAATAAAGAAAACACCATTGAAATTTTGTTAAAGAATGGAGAATCAGTCACTCTTCCTAATAATTCCGGTTCTGCAGAGAAAATAGCAGCTTACTTCAGAGAGGAAAGGGTGGAAGCAATTCATTCCTCAGAGCCCAACCTTGAGACTGTATTTATGAAATTAACCGGAAGGGGGTTAAACCTATGATTCAGATAAATCACATGACGGCATTACTAGCAAAAAATTTGAAGGATACTGCAAAGAATTTTGAGGTACTGGTTCTGTTTATTGTCTATCCGGTTATCTGCTTTGTTATGTCTCAATCCATGGGTGCTGAAATGACATTTTTTGTACCAGTGTTTGCAACCATGCATTTCGTATTTACACCTATCGTTGTTACATCAAATGCAATTGCTGAAGAAAAATCAAAGAATACATTACGCGTACTTAGAATGTCAGGTATCTCATCCTTGAGTTTTTTTCTAAGCAACGCCATATTTGTAACTCTTTTGACCTGTATTACAGGAAGCACCTTTATTTTTATGTCACATGACAGCAATATGAATGTTGGTTTATTTTATTCAGCAGCTATAATTGGTATTATTATATCAATGCTGATAGGAATTAGTGTGGGGAGTTTTTCAAAAAGCACCGGAGCGGCAAACGGGCTGGCAGTACCATTAGGATTGATTCTTTCACTTCTGCCCATGCTTTCATACTTTAATGAAGGCATAAAGAGTGTATCCAGATTTCTTTTTGGCCAGCAGGTATTCTATTTTATAAGTGGACAGAGCTGGAACAAGGAAACAATTATTGTATGCTTAATCAATCTGTTTATAGTTTCCGGATTATATATATTTCTCTATAGCAGAACAAAGCTGGACGAGTAAAGTTCTTCAAACTGAACTTGTTTAGTATGTCGTCTTACTATAACTTTTGTAAAATATAAAGTGGACAATGTTCAGAATAAAGGAGAATAATTATGAAAATAAAAATTACTCATGTTGCAGTTTATGCCACCGATATTGAAAGGTCCAGAGAATATTACGAGAAATATTTCGGAGGCAGGAGTAGCTCCAAATACAGAAATTCAAAAGGCTTTTCAAGCTACTTTGTGACTTTTGATGATGGAGCCAGCCTTGAGATAATGCACCATACTCAGCTGGAAAAACGTCAGGTGGCTGATAAGGTAAATGGTTGGAGCCATATAGCTTTTTCGGTAGGTGACCGGGAAACGGTCATAAGCCTTACCGAAAAAATTGTATCGGACGGATATGAACTATACAGTCCCCCAAGGGTGACGGGCGATGGATATTTTGAAAGCTGTGTTGCAGACCCTGATGGAAACCGTGTTGAAATAACAGAATAAATTTATTTGATTCACCAACAGCATATTTGTATATATCAGCATCAATGTGCCATAATCTACAATTATAAAAAAATTAATTGACATAAAGTTACAGTGGGAATATAATATTGAAAAAATATATCAAGTAAGAAAAATTGAATAGCAATATATTAAAGACTGTGAAAAGAAGAGTAAGTACTGGAGACATTTACAGAGAGTCCTGTTGCTGAGAGAGGATATAGCTTGAAAGTACTGAAGATGGTCTTGGAGTTGCGCACCGAACACATATATATCCTTAACTGCCGTTATATTTAATAACCTGGATATATTGTGACAGACTGCGACGGTTTCGCCCGTTATAGCGATAGAGTATAAGGTTGCCGGTTTAAGACCTGGCTATTTGCTTAATTTATTTTCTTAATGCGATAGCTTATTAAACTGAACAAACCCGTACTTGATGAGGTCCATACCGTGAGGTGTGGATGAATTTGGAGTGGTACCGCGAAGTCATTGGTTCATATGTAATGAGACTATACTCTCGCCTCCGAAAATATATTTTCGGAGGTGGGAGTTTTTTGTTGTTCGTTAGTTAGTTAACATGATGTGTACATGTCAAAACAGCAAAAGAGGTATAGGAGGTTTAATATGAAAGAATGTAATACGAGGAATATATTGATTGGAGGAGCATGGCCCTATGCAAATGGGTCACTTCATATTGGCCGTGTATCTGCACTAATACCAGGAGACATTTTGGCAAGATACCACAGAGCAAATGGTGATAGGGTTTTCTATGTTTCAGGAAGTGACTGCCATGGTACTCCCGTTGCCATAAGAGCAAAACAGGAGGGCAAGACCCCCGGGGAAATCAGTGATTACTATCATGAGGAGTTTGTGGAATGTTTTAAAAAATTGGGATTTTCTTATGATCTATATGATAAAACTTCATCTGAACAGCACAAATGCTTTGTGAAAGAGTTTCACAGAGAAATGTATGAAGGGCCTTATATATATGAAAAAAGAGTACCTCAGGCATTTTGTCCCAAATGCAGTGGATTTTTAGCCGACAGATTTGTGGAGGGCAAGTGCCCCGAATGTGGGCAGGAGGCCAGAGGTGACCAGTGCGATGCCTGTGGAAAGGTGCTGGAACCTGAATTACTTCTCAATCCAAGATGTTCTGTGTGCGGAACAACTCCGGATTTTAAAGAAACAAACCATTTGTATATTGCGTTATCAAAACTTGAAAGAGAGATCGAAGCATATATAGAAAGTCATCCGGAATGGAGGAAAAATGCTATAGCCTTCTCACGAAAGTATCTGAAGGAAGGACTTCGGGACAGAGCAGTTACAAGGGATCTGGATTGGGGAATAGAGGTACCTAAGGAAGGTTTTGATAATAAGAAAATATATATTTGGGCTGAAAATGTTTTAGGATACCTATCAGGGAGCTATCAGGCTGCAACTGAAGAGGAGTTTAAGGATTTATGGTTTGGAAGTAATTCAAAACACTATTATGTTCATGGAAAGGACAATATTCCCTTTCATTCAATAATACTGCCTGGGCTTCTGTTGGCAAACGGAAAAGGATGGCGTCTGCCTGATGAAATAGTTTCCTGTGAATATCTGACTCTGGAGGGCAGAAAAATATCTACAAGCAAGAACTATGCTGTATGGGTAAAAGACATGCTTGACAATTATGATCCTGATTCAATAAGATATTTCCTCATAACCAATGGCCCTGAAAAAAGAGATACAGACTTCACTTGGAGAGAATATGTCAACAGCCACAACGGAGAATTATTGGGGGCTTATGGCAACTTCGTAAACAGAAATCTTGCTTTTGTAACCAAATATTACAATGGAAGAGTACCATCAGGGGAGCTTGATGAAGAAATTTCAACTAAGCTGGATGACTTATATAAAGCGACCGGAGCAAGAATTGAAAGCTGTGCTTTTAAAGAAGCTCTTGATGGAATATTTGAATTTGTCAGGTGGTCAAACAAATATTTCGATACTAACAAACCCTGGGAGACAAGGACAACATCGCCTGAGGATTGTGAAAATACACTTTTTAACTGCGTACAGATAATAGCCAGTCTTGCGGTACTTCTAAAACCATTTCTCCCTTTTTCATCAGAGAAGGTTCAGAATTGGCTGGGGTTGAATGACAGCTGGGAAAAACAATTTGTAGAACCGGGATATTTTTTACCAGAAATAGGTATTTTATTTGAAAGGATTGATAAAAGCCGTGTTGATGAGGAAATTGCTAAATTAAAGACGATGGTATAATAAAGGCCCTGGGGGGATATTCCTACCAGGGTCTTATAAAAAGCTGGCGATTAACTGACTATATTTACTTATCATTATACTTGACTTCCGATAAGGAAATATATAATAATTAAATTAATTTATTTAATAGTAAAAATTTGAGGAGAATATATGTACAATTTATTATCATCTTTTTATTATAAAGATAAATCGAAATATAATGAACTTTATGAACGGCGTATTAACAATGAATGTGCGTATAAGTTACCAGTGTTTATTAATGATAATCAAGCCTTTTTTCTAATAACAAGTGAAGTATGCTCGAAGATAGAAAATATTTATACCTTAAATATGAAATTAGAAAACAACTTTAATTTCGATCTTCCGCAAATTGCGATAGAAAAATATATTAAAAAGAATTTAATTGAAGAAATAATGCTTACCAATGATATTGAGGGGATATATAGTACTAAAAAAGAAATTAAAGAAGCACTTACAGAGACTACGAGTAGTAATAAGCAACGAAGGTTTATAGGTCTGGTTAAAAAATACGAGAAATTAATAACTAAATCAGAAATCTTATTAAATAACTGTGATAATATTCGTAGTTTATATGACGAAATAGTATCCAACGAAATAGATGAAAAAGATTCACCTGATGGGAAAATCTTTAGAAAAAGTGAAGTTTCAGTCTATTCCCCTACAGACAAGGAAAAACACAGGGGAATCTACCCTGAAAGTAAATTGATAGACTTTATGCGTAAGTCTCTTGAAATACTGCATGATGACAAGATTCCTTATTTAATTAGAATTTGTTTATTTCATTATTTGTTCGGGTATGCTCATCCATTTTATGATGGAAATGGAAGGGTCAGCAGATTTATTAGCAGCTATTTATTAAATGATAAACTGAACATATTATTGAGTCTGAGGTTATCATACACAATTAAAAATAATAAGAGTTCATATTATAATGCCTTTAATGTGTGCAATGATAAAAAGAACAAAGGGGATTTAACACCATTTATTTTAATGTTTTTAGATATAATTGAAAAATCTGAATTAAACCTTATTGAAAATATTCAGGATGGAGTAGATAAGCTAAAATTTTATCATACTGCAATTGGGAAAATAGATTTAACTGATACACAAAAAGATATTCTTTTTATATTAACGCAGAATACATTATTTGGTGATGAGGGGATGTCTATAAACGAACTTGTTAAGGCATGTGATAAAGGTAATACAAAGATCAGAGAAGACATTAAACAGCTTCAGAATAATGGTATACCCATTATTGCTGTAAAAAGCGGTAAAAAACTATTATATACTTTGGATTTAGACGGAATTGAGTCATTAATAAAAGATTAGAAAAAAAGTGGGGGTGTTGTGAAATGTGACAGTCCCCACTTTTCAAATACATTTTTCAAAATACATAGAATAAATTGACTTAGTCTGCTGTATTTGAATTAACAAATTCACTAAACTTTTTGAAAATATCGGGATTATTTTGGAGAAATTTATTGAACAGCTCAATTTTATTCAGGGTGGTAACAGAAACATAATGCTCAATTAGTTCTGTTTCAATAAGTATATCATCAGAAACACCTAAATTTTTTAGAAATTGTTGAATAGTATTATGGCGTTCCAGTAAAAATCGTCCCAGTTCACGTCCGTTTTCTGTTAAAACTATTATTCCGTATTTCTTATAGTCCAGTAACCCAAGTTTGTTTAGTTTCTGGACCATTTTGGTAGCAGAAGGAGCGGCAACATTAAGAAGTTCAGAAAGTGTGTTAATTCTCATATAGCCTTCCACTAGGCTGTTTCTGTAAATCATCTCAAGATAGTCCTCCATGGCGGAAGTCAATAGCTTCTTATTCTGAGTTAAAAGTTGGTAGCCGCGAACAGTATGAAATTTGGACATTTCTTCCACCGGTTAATCACTATCCTTCGTGAATTATTCTCATATTTAATATATTCGTAAACTTCAAAGATATAACTTATTCAATAGAATCTGTACGTTATGGTATAATGAATACTAGCGTGAAAAATTCATTTTCTCAGTCATTGTGCATTTCACGCAGCAAAACCCCGCTGAGTGACTTTGTATTAAAATTTTAATACATGATCTTTGCGAAGAGGGGTTTATGTGCCAATACAATTACAGGGGGAAGCATGCTTTTATTATTTAACGGAAAAATTATGACCATGTCCGAAAAGGACTATGATAACGGATATGTTTTGTGTGATAAAGATAAAATAATAGCTGTAGGCAGTGATTTAAAAGAGGTAGAGGGACTTTTAACCTCCGACGTAGAGAAGATTGACTGCCATGGAGGCTATGTACTGCCTGGTCTCGTTGATGCTCACTGCCATATTGGTATGTGGGAAGATGCTGTGGGCTTTGAGGGAGACGACGGAAACGAATCTACAGATCCGGTAACTCCTCAGTTAAGAGCTATTGATGCCATTTACCATGCAGACAGGGCTTTTGTTGAGGCCTATGAGGGAGGAGTTACTTCAGTAGTAACCGGTCCGGGAAGTGCAAATGTTATAGGAGGGCAATTTGCAGCTCTTAAAACATACGGGCGCTGTGTAGATGAAATGATTATAAAGCAGCCTGTTGCCATGAAGGTAGCCTTTGGAGAAAATCCAAAAACCATATACAATGAAAAGCATCAGTCGCCAATGACAAGGATGGCAACAGCAGCAATATTAAGAGAAAACCTGTTTAAAGCCAAAGAATACAAGGAACTTTGGGAAGACTACTGGAAAAATACCGAGGAACTGGATAAACCGGATTTTGACTTCAAGATGGAGGCTCTGGTAGGTGTTCTCAAACGGGAAATACCACTTAAAGCCCATGCCCATAGAGCCGATGATATAATAACTGCAATTAGGATAGCACGAGAGTTTAATGTTGATATAACCCTTGATCACTGTACAGAAGGCTATCTTATTAAAGATATTCTTTGTGAAGCGGGATTACCGGTTATTGTAGGCCCAATGCTTACCGACCGTTCAAAGATTGAACTGAAAAATCAGAATCTGAAAAATCCGGGAATACTATCAAAACAGGGTATAAAAGTTGCAATAATGACCGATCATCCCTGTGTTCCGGTTCAACACCTGTGTCTTTGTGCGGCTATAGCTCATAAAGAAGGTATGGAAGCCAGAGAAGCTCTTAAAGCAATTACAATAAATGCTGCAGAGATTACCGGAATTGCAGACAGGGTAGGTTCCCTTGAAAAAGGTAAGGATGCTGATATAGTTATATTTGACGGAAATCCTCTGGATCTTATGACAAAAGTACAGAGAACAATAATTAACGGTAAAACAGTGTATGAGAGGGTTAACAATGATTAATATTGAAACCAATTCCTTTGAGGAAACAGTAGAGTTTGGCAGAAAGCTGGGCAGTATCCTTAAGCCGGGAGATGTAATCTGTCTGTCCGGCGATCTGGGAACCGGAAAAACTGCACTAACCAATGGTATTGCCAAAGCTCTTGGAATAAATTCATATATAACCAGCCCTACTTTTACTTTGGTTAATGAATATCAGGGGAAATATACTTTATATCATTTTGATGTTTACAGAATAGCCGATCCTGATGAAATGTTCGATATCGGCTTTGATGAATATATAAATGGTGAAGGAATTACAATTATAGAGTGGGGTGAATTGATTTCCGGGATACTTCCGTCGGAAATAATTAATCTTACGATAAAAAAAGACCTTTCAAAGGGGTTGGATTACAGATTGATTTCGGTGGAGTTCCGGGGAGAAAAGTATGCCGGTTATGAGATGAATCTGAATAGTTAAATGCCTGTGTGTCTTTTCATTACTACTTTACTACTTTGTACGTGCTATTACGGATTAAAGCCACTTTCTGTGGTTTGGGAGGTTAATATGAGAATTTTAGCGTTAGATACATCAACAAATGTTGCAACAGCCGCAATACTTGAAGATGATGTAATAATAGGTGAATACAGCTGCAATAAGGGTAAGACCCATTCTCAGAGGCTTATGCCCATGGTTCAAAGTCTTTTTGAATCAGTTGGTCTTAATGCCGCAGATATGGATGCTTTTGCTGCTTCAATCGGCCCCGGTTCATTTACAGGACTCCGTATTGGCGTCACCACAGTAAAGGCTATGGCTTTTGCCGCACAAAAACCTGTTGTCAGTGTATATACACTGGATGCACTGGCATACAATCTTGCCGGTTCAAAAGCCATAATATGTCCGGTTATCGACGCCAGAAACAATCAGGTGTATACAGCTGCATATAAATTTTCAGGTCAAAAGCTGGAAAAGCTCACAGACTATCTGGGAATACATATTAATGAATTAGCAGATATTTTAGATGCTATGGAAGGAGATATAGTATTTCTTGGGGATGCAGCAAAAATGCATAAGACCTTTTTTGAGGAAAGGCTGGGCAGCAGGGTAGCTGTAGCACCAGCAAATACTGCTCTTGCCAGAGCTGCCTCGGTGGCTGTGTTGGCAGGGGAGATTTTAAAAGAAGGTATACAGGAAAATTGTTATGACATGAAACCTTTTTATTTAAGAAAATCACAGGCGGAGCAGGCATTGAAAGGTAAAATCCATGATTAATAATATTGAAGTTATTCCAATGACTGAAGAGCATCTGGACGGAGTCATGGTTATTGAAACCTTGAGCTTTAAAATTCCATGGTCCAGAAGTGCTTTTTTAGATGAACTTAGAACAAATCAGATGGCTGTGTATGTTGTGGCTGTTTCAGGACGTGAAGTTATTGGTTATGGTGGTCTGTGGAAGATTCTCGATGAAGGACATATAACTAATATTGCTGTGCATCCGGAGTTCAGACGATGTGGAGCTGGTTCAAGGATAATAGATAAATTGCTTGAAATATGCCGAAGTGAAGGAATTAAAAGTCTTACATTAGAGGTCAGGAAAAGTAATATCCCTGCACAGCGGTTATATGAGAAATATGGCTTTAAAGCAGAAGGTATCAGAAAAGGGTATTATTCAGATAACGGAGAGGATGCACTAATAATGTGGCGACATGATACCGATTAATATATTATTACTAAGCTAAAGGATTTTGCATATATATTGGTGTCTTCGCGCCGTACAAATGCCGAAGTTTTTATAATCTTTTTCAAGGTGCATGGCTCTTAATTGGAGTAACGCGGGGGAAAAAGCATGTGAGTCATCACCATTTTTGCAATGAGAAGAGAAAATTAAGTGCATCAATTGGAGTCCTTCGCAATGCGAAGAGCAAATTAAATGCATACATCTATGTCTTCGCATTGCAAAAACGCAGGCGTTTTATGATTATATTTCCGTGTGCAATGCACGCAGTAAGGAGAGTATATGAAGCCAAAGGAACTAACTTATAAGGATTTGGATTACAGTTGCAGTGAAAAAATGCTTCCGTTCAAAAGTACTGCTGAGTTGGAGACTTTTGAAGGAATAATCGGTCAGGAGAGAGCCTCTAAAGCAATGATGTTTGGCCTTAAAATGAAAATGAGAGGTTACAACATATATATGTCTGGCCCCACCGGTACAGGTAAAACCAGCTTTGCCAAGCAAATTGCCAAAGAAATGGCCTCAACTATGAGTGTTCCTGATGACTGGTGTTACATATATAACTTCAAAAAACCAAATCACCCCATGGCCATTAATCTTCCTGCAGGCATGGGTAAGGAATTCCAGGCCGATATGGAAGCCTTTGTAAAGGTTATAAAACAGGAAATTGTAAATGCCTTTGATAATGACGAATATGAAAAAGAAAAAGCTGAAATAATGGAGGAATATGAAAGTAAAAAAGATGAACTGCTGGATAAGCTGAGCAAGGATGCAGAAGCCCACGGCTTCAAGGTTAATACAGGCAGTAACGGAATTTACTTTCTCCCCATAGTTGAAGGAAAAACCATAAGTGAAGAGGAATTTGAAAGCTTAGATGACAGTATAAAAGAAGAGATAAATGAAAAAACTAATATACTCCAACAGGATACGCTGGAAATAATCCGCAAGCTAAAAAATAATGAAAAGGAGACTAAGCAAAAAGTTTCTGAATGGGAGAATAAAATTGCTCTGCTGGCCCTTGGGGTTCAAATGAATGACCTTAAGGAAAAATATAAAAAGTATGATGCTATTCTTGAATACCTGGACGATGTTCAAAAGGATATACTGGACAATTTGGACGATTTCAGGGAAGAAGAAGTCAGTGAGGAACAGCCACAGTTCATCATACCCTTCATGCAAAAGGAAGAAACACCGATATACAAATATAAGGTAAATGTACTGGTGGACAACAGCAGTCTTAAGGGTGCACCGGTAATAGTAGACTTTAATCCTACATATCCGAATCTGATAGGCAAAATTGAATATGAAAATGAATTCGGCTCGGTTTCAACCGATTACACAAAAATCAAGCCGGGTCTGTTTCACCTTGCCAACGGAGGGTACCTTATATTACAGGCTAAAGACGTTCTAAGTAATCCACAAGCTTATGAAGCAATAAACCGTGTACTTAAAACCAAAAAAATAACTATTGAAAATATGAAGGATCAAGCTGGAGTGGTGGCAGTTCCCGCATTAAAGCCGCAGCCCATTCCTATTGATATAAAGGTGATTCTTGTAGGGAGTACTTCTATTTACCAGTTGTTATATGAGTACGAGGAGGACTTCAGGAAATTATTCAAGGTAAAGGTTGATTTCGATGAAGAAATGGAGCGCAATGAAGAAAATGTTTTAAAGCTTGCTTCATTTATAAGCGGTTTTTGCAGAAAAGAAGGTACACTGCATTTTGATAAATCAGGAGTTGCAAAGGTTGTAGAATACTCATCCTGGCTGGTGGAGGACCGGACCAAGCTTTCAACAAGATTCAATGACATCGTTGAAATCCTTTGTGAATCATGTATGTGGGCTGAAGATGATGGTTCAAAATTCGTAAAGGCAAAGCATGTAAAACGTGCAATAGTAGAAAAGGCAGCAAGATGTGACAGAGTGGATAAAAAAATGCTGGAAATGCTTAAGGACGGCACCATAATGGTTGATACCGATGGAGAGCAGATAGGCCAGATAAACGGTTTGACTGTTATGGATATGGGGGATTATTCCTTTGGAAAGCCTTCAAGAATCACAGCTTCAACCTATATAGGTGAAAGTGGTATTGTAAATATAGAGAGAGAGGTGGATTTAAGCGGTACCTCTCACAGTAAGGGAGTTCTTATACTCAGCGGATATATTGGTCAAAAATATGCACAGAACTTCCCGCTTTCGCTGACAGCCAGCCTGTGCTTTGAACAAATGTATGGGGGAGTTGACGGGGACAGCGCTTCAAGTGCAGAGCTATATGCAATTCTATCGAGTCTTGCTGAAGTTCCAATAAAGCAGTACATTGCTGTTACCGGATCAGTAAATCAAAAGGGTGAAATTCAGCCGGTAGGAGGCGTTTCGTATAAAATAGAGGGATTCTTTGAACTATGCAAGCTTCGTGGTCTTAATGGCAAGCATGGGGTAATAATACCTCATCAGAATATCAGGAATCTAGTACTAAATGAAGAAGTTATTGACGCAGTCCGCAAAAAGCTGTTTCACATATATCCGGTTTCAACAATAGATGAAGGGATTGAGTTGTTGACAGGACTTGAAGCCGGAGTGAAAAACAGCGATGGAACCTATAAAAAAGGTACAATAAACTACTTGGTTAACAGTAAACTTGAAAAATATGCCAAAACAGTTATGAATGTAGGCAAAAGGAAAAAATAAATTCAGACAATTTAATAACTTTAAACGTATCTATTATTACGCATATATAAATTCTTGGAGAAAATATCGGATGTAAAAGTATCACTTTATTTGCGTTAATCGAGGCAACCTAAAGTAGTTATTCAGCTAGTAAAGGTCAGGAGGATATTTGTCATCGTCTCGTTATATACTTTGATATATGCGCCGGTGGAGTGCGTTTTTCTCCGGAAAGGGGGTGTATCAAGCTTTGGTGCTTACAGATGCAGAACTAGTATCCCGATGTATAAATGGTGATAGTAGTGCGTTTGAGGAATTAGTGACAAGATATAAAAAGCTGGTTTACAGTGTTGTATATAAAATGATACCGGATAAAGAAGAAGTAAACGACGTTTCTCAGGAGGTTTTTATCAGATTGTACAAATCTCTCGAGAAGTATAATCCGGAATATAAAATGTCCACATGGATTGTTAAAATTACTACCAATTTGTGTCTGGACACCTTAAGAAAGAAAAAGCAGGACACAGTTACCTTGGACGATGCTATTGGAGTTTCAAGCGATATAGATACACCTGAACAGACCATAATAAAAAAACAGAGGTCACAGCTTATAAAAAATGCTGTAAATGAGTTACCTGAAAAGTATAGGATACTAATAGTACTTTTTCATAATAAGGGAATGTCATACGAAGAAATGACGAAGGTGTTGAATGAGCCAATGTCCATAATAAAAAACAGACTATACAGAGCCCGGCTCATGCTAAAGGAAAAGCTTGATAGTGCAAGAAAGGAGGAGGTATTATGAAATGTAACGAAGCACAGAGTTATATGATGAAATTTTTCGATAAGAATATAAACGATATCGAAGAAGCCCAATTAAAACAGCATTTTAAAAGCTGTAAGAAATGTGCTGATGAATTTTTATGCCTGAAGGAAATTTTCTCAGAAATAGAAAAAGACTCGGAAATTGAGCCTCCTGAAGATTTTGAACTACAAGTAATGAACAGGTTGAAAAAGGAAGTTGTTTTATATACTAAACCTGCCAGTGAAAATACTTTTGTATATAATATCATTTTAACTGCGGTAACATTTATATTTGTTATTTTATTTGGCGGAATTATATACGAAGCTGTTAAGCAACCGGTAGAGCTATTTCAGAAGGTGCAATTTGTAACAGACCTTTCAAAGGAATTTATAACTGCAGCAGTTTCTATGTTAAAAGGAATTGGTATAGCCATAATGGGTGTTACAGCATCCATATATAAGACTTATTATTACTTGTACATTATGCTAGGAATCCTGCTGCTGGTCATTCAGGGTGTCTTCTTCAGAATGGTCAGAGAGGGTAACGGTGCAGCACAATGAGAAGGAAACTGAAAGTAATATTTATTACACTTATGGTTTTAATTTTGGTACCCGGAATGGTATCGGCCGCCAAAAACGAATTAACAATAAGCAATCTTGTAATTCTGGAAGAAAAAAGTATTACAGATATAAGCTGCGGAAATGTTACAATTGTTTTGGGGTCGGCAGATATAGAAACAGATGTCAACGGAAGTGTTATAGTAGTATTCGGGAAGGCCAATATAAAGGGAAATGTAAGTGGAGATGTGGTCTCCGCCCTCGGTGAAATTTATTTTGATGGAAATTCAACTATAGAGGGCAATCTTGTTTCGGTTGGAAAGCTGGAGAAAGACAACGGAGTATCAGTGGCAGGAACTAAGGTGACAATTAATTTTGATTTTATTTCCATGTTTGAATCAAACGGGATAAACGGGATATTTATCAATACCCTTATATTCTGTGCTATATTCACCCTTGTAGTAGGATTGCTGTTGATAACAATATTTACATCAAGATTCAGAGCAATGTCTTATTCGATGGGAAAAGCAATATCCAGAAGATTTATTTTGGGTGCTCTGGTTGTAGTCAGCCTGACAATAGTTCTTGCATTTCTTATATTTTCACTTATTGCTCCGGCGGTATATGTTACTTTTATAATGATAATGGATATTGTAGGCAGCATATATCTTGGAACTCTGATATTCAGGAATAATTATGAAAGATCGGGAATTTATCTTCAGTTTTTTGTAGGACATATACTTATTTACATTATTAAGATAGTTCCACTGATATTTATTCCATCAGGATCTTATACCATACTTATGATATACGGAATATGTTTCCTTATTGCAGAATTCTGCCTGGCCTCCTTTAGTATAGGAACGGTTATTGACACGGGATTTGGAAAAAAGACATCTTTTTCTGGAAGTAAAAAGTAAGGATAAGCTGCCTCTTGAAGTATTTCCGGACTTGATAATTCCAAACTAAATGAATATAATATTCTCATAATATGATATATTAAGTTTTTTTCTGGTATAATACTTAATAGACAATTGTCAAGTTCTAAAGACGGGGGAGCGAAATATGATCTCAACTAAAGTTGTTATAAATTGTCCATCGGGGTTGGACTCAAAAGCTGCTGCACTTCTTGTACAAAAGGTATCGAAGTATAGCTCAAGTATATGGCTTGAAAAAGGTGAAAGAAGAGCAAATGCAAAGAGTCTTCTGGGACTGCTGTCACTTGGCGTAGAGAGAGAGGCCACAATAACTGTTATTGCCGACGGAGAAGATGAGGAAAAAGCTTCAAAAGAAATTGCGGAATATTTCTCCACTGGATTTTAATTAGATTATACGATATATTTTAGTTTAATAGATATAAATTATATGTATAAAACAGATGTGGCTTTTGCAGACCGGTGAGTTTGCATAAACCACTTTTTGTTTATATCAGGAATTTTATTTGACATTACGACAGAGAAAAGATGGTGATAAACATAAAATGTTTGATATACAGGAGGAATTGAAAAAACTGCCGGATAAACCCGGAGTATATATAATGAAGGACGCAAACGGTGTTGTCATCTATGTTGGTAAGGCTGTGGTGTTAAAAAACCGCGTAAGGCAGTATTTTCAGCATTCGGTTAATCACCCCCCAAAAGTTTGTGCAATGGTTTCCAGAATTCACGAATTTGAGTATATTGTCACAGATACTGAAGTTGAAGCCTTGATGCTGGAATGTAATCTTATTAAGAAGTACAAACCGAAATATAACATACTTCTAAAGGATGACAAGCATTATCCATATATAAAAATAACAATGAACGAGGATTTCCCCAGGATATTGAAAACCCGCAGAGTTGAAAAGGACGGTGCAAAATACTTTGGACCGTATTCCAGTGCGTATGCAGTCAATGATTCAATAGATACAATAAAGAAGTTATTCCCCATAAAAACCTGTAATAGAGTACTTCCCAGGGATATAGGCAAATTCAGACCCTGCCTGAACTATCATATAAAACAGTGCCTGGGGCCATGTCAGGGGGAAGTAAACAAGGAACAATACAGAAATATAATGAAAAAAATCTGTTCTTTTTTAGGTGGACAATATGACGAACTCATAAATGACCTTAAGGGACAGATGGAGGCTGCCGCGCAAAATCTTGAGTTTGAAAAGGCAGCTCAGATTAGAGATAAAATTAACAGCATTGTTCAGCTGTCAGAAACGCAGAAAGTTTTGTCCACAGACGGACAGGACAGAGATATCATCGGTTTTGCACAGAATGTTACTGATCTGTGTATCCAGGTGTTCTTTGTACGAAACGGAAGAGTTGTGGGAAGAGAGCATTTTGTATTTGAAGGTGAGGGAAACGAGGAAGTAAAATACTCACTTTCATCCTTCATAAAACAGTTCTACAATACAGTTCAGTATGTGCCCCATGAAATAGTTCTTCAGCAGGAGATAGAGGACAAAGACATAATAGAACAATGGCTTACAAGTAAGAGAGGGTTTAAAGTAAATCTAAGAATCCCTCAAAGAGGTGAGCTTGTAAAGCTTGTGAAGATGGTTGCACAAAATGCCGAAATATCTCTTAAGCTGTATGAAGAACGCTTAAAACGAGAAGGCTCGGTTCATGAAGAGGGTCTTAAAGAGTTGACAAAGGTTTTAAGGCTGGATTGTATTCCCGACAGAATAGAATCCTATGATATTTCAAACACCGGATCTTCAGAAATAGTTGCCTCAATGGTTGTCTTTGAGAAAGGCAGGCCTGCCAGGGATGAATACAGGAAATTTAAGATGAAGTCGGTAACTGAGCAAAATGACTATGCCAGCATGCAGGAAACATTGTACAGAAGGCTTACCAGAGCAAAAAGGGAGGCAGAGGAAGAGGTTGAACAAACCAAATTTTCAAAACTGCCGGATCTGATTCTGGTGGACGGCGGACTGGCCCATGTAAATGCTGCACAGCAAGTTGCAGACGAGTTGGGCTTTGACCTGGTTATTGCGGGAATGGCAAAGGATGACCGTCACAGAACAAGAGCACTTGTATATAAGGGTTCTGAATATGATCTGTCCTCAAATATGCCGCTGTTAAGGTTAATCACAGAAATTCAGGATGAAACTCACCGGGTTGCTGTACAATATAACAGAAAGCTAAGGGAAAAAAGATATACCCATTCAGAACTGGACGAAATAGAAGGAATAGGTGAACGCAGAAAGAAAGCACTTATTAAGCATTTTAAATCCCTGGCTGCAATAAAAAAAGCTGATATTTCTCAATTGCTTGAGGTTGAGGGAATTAACAAAAAAGTAGCCGAAAATATATATCAGCATTTTAGAAGTTAGAAGTAGGAATTAGGAAGTTAGAACTTGGAAGTAAGAAGTTGGAAGTTGGATGTCCGAAGTTTAGAGAGAAGTTAGAGAATGTGAGTACCAGATAGCTCAGGAAAGCCGGAATTGTTGGCTGGAATCAATAAGAATAGTGAAAAATGAAGAGTAATAGTGAAGAGTTAAGGAAGGCTTGTTCCGCAAGCACGAATGAAATATAAATAGTGAAGAATGAAAGGTGAATGGTGAATAGTTAATATATGTCAATTTTTGCAATAGCCGATCTGCATCTTGCCTTGGGAATTGATAAGCCAATGGATATTTTCGGAGGCCGATGGTCAAATTACATGGAAAAAATAAAAAACAACTGGATAAATACGGTACAAGCTGAGGATACTGTTATTATTCCCGGGGATGTATCCTGGGCAACATATATTGAGAATGCTTACGAGGATTTTAAGTTTATTGAAGATCTGCCCGGAAGAAAGATTATCTCAAAAGGCAATCATGACTATTGGTGGACTACTGCTTCAAAGCTTAACAAGTATCTGAATTCAAATGAGTTTAAGACCATCTCATTTTTGCATAATAACGCTGTGAATATAGAAAATATTGCTATCTGTGGTACAAGAGGCTGGAAATGTCCAGGAGAAGATGATTTTAAAAAGGATGATGAAAAAATATACAAACGCGAAATAGAGCGGCTTGAGCTCTCCCTTAAGGCCTCGGGCAGCTTTGAATATGATCAGAGACTGGTTTTCCTGCATTATCCTCCAGTTACTTTGAAGAGTAAGGAATCAGGATTTATAGAAATAATGAAAAAATATGGTATAACAAGGTGTTTTTACGGGCATCTTCATGGTGAGGGTATAAAAGGGGCTATAGAAGGTGATTATGAAGGTATTGAGCTGAAACTTATATCGGCTGATTATCTAAATTTTACGCCTTTATTAATAAGTGAAAAGTGAAGGAAAATACGTTGGATTTATTAAATCAGAGATATTGGAAAATACCGATGGAGTGTTGACAGAAGGCAATGATAGGGTTATATTGATTCTTGAAATATACAAACAATATGGTATAATTGAATGGTTAATTTTTAATACAAGGGTGTTTTTGCTGATTATAAAGAAGATTAACTAAAGAATAATCATAAAGCTGATTAATAAATTATTCAAAACTAAATACCGGGAGGACGTTTATAAAAATGAAAATTAACAAATTTGAAGATGTTGAAAAGAATGTTGTACAGCTGGAAATAGAAGTAGATGCAGCTAAATTTGAAGAAGGTATGCAACAGTCATTCAAAAAAAATGCATCAAAATTCAATGTACCTGGCTTTAGAAAGGGTAAGGCTCCAAGACATATTGTTGAACGTTACTATGGAGAACAGGTGTTATATGATGATGCAATAAACATTGTTTGCTCAGAAGCATATGACCAAGCTATTGATGAAAAGAATCTGCAGCCTGTGGACAGACCAGAAATAGATATAATCCAGATCGGAAGCAAGCAAAACCTTATTTTTACTGCAAAGGTTACAGTTAAGCCTGAGGTTGAACTGGGTGCTTATATGGGTGTTGAAGTAAAGAAAGCTGACGATACAGTAACCGATGAAGATCTTGAAAAGGAATTCAATAAAGTTGTTGAAAAGAATTCACGTCTGGTAACTGTTACCGACAGACCTGTTCAGTCTGGAGATACAGCAGTTATAGATTTTGAAGGCTTTATTGACTCAGTACCATTTGAAGGCGGTAAAGCAACTGATTACAGCCTGGTAATTGGTTCCGGCACATTTATTCCTGGCTTTGAAGATCAATTGATAGGAAAGAGTACAGGAGAGGAAGTTGACGTTAATGTTACCTTCCCGGAAGATTACGGTAAGGAAGAGTTAAGTGGTAAGCCGGCATTGTTCAAGGTTAAAATTAAGGAAATAAAGGTTAAGGAATTACCCGTAGTTGACGATGAATTTGCCAAGGATATAAGCGAGTTTGATACTCTTGAAGAATATAAAAAGGATTTGAGAAATAAATTAGAAGAGACTGCAAAGCATAAAGCAGAGCATGAAAACGAAGAAAATGTTATTCGTAAGGTAGCTGAAAATGCAACTGTTGAAATACCTAAAGTTATGGTTGAAAAACAGATTGATTCAATGGTAAGAGACTTTGATATGAGACTGCGCTATCAGGGACTTGACCTTCAGAAGTACCTGGAAATAATGGGTATGGATTATGAAGGCTTCAGAGGTCAATTTGCTGAGGGAGCTGAAAAAGAAGTTAAAATTCAGCTTGTAATTGAAAAGATTGCTCAGGTTGAAAATGTACAGGCTTCAGATGAAGACCTTGATGAAGAGGTTAAGAGAATGGCTGACCTTTACAAGCAGTCAGCAGAAGAACTAATGAAGTCTTTAAGTCCTGAGGAAAAAGAATATGTTAAGAAGGATATAGCCTTCAGAAAGACAATTAAATTATTGGTTCAGAATGCAAAGCTGGCATAATTTGCCAGCTTAAAACCCATTGACGTAATCAGGTGTCTGACCATTTTTATTAACTGTAGATTATGGTAATCCAAAAAACGCGATTGTACACCTTCGGAAATGGGTAATATTATAAAAGTGATTAAGGTATCGTTTTTCAACGAATATTAACCGTTGGTAGAAGAATAACATATATTAAAATAAGGGAGGTATGATCATGAGTTTAGTACCTATAGTTGTTGAACAGACCAATCGTGGTGAGAGGTCTTACGATATTTATTCAAGACTGTTAAATGATAGGATTATTATGTTGAGCGATGAGGTTAATGATGTAACTGCCAGTCTTGTTGTTGCACAAATGCTTTACCTTGAAGCTCAGGATCCAGATAAGGATATCATGTTTTATATTAACAGTCCTGGAGGAGCTGTACATTCAGGCTTTGCTATTTTTGATACCATGCAGCATGTAAGATGTGATGTATCGACTATTTGTATGGGTATGGCTGCCAGTATGGGTGCGTTTTTATTGGCTGCAGGTACAAAAGGTAAGAGGTTTGCACTTCCAAACAGTGAAATTATGATACATCAACCTCTTGGTGGTGCTAAAGGGCAGGCAACAGATATTAAGATACACGCTGAAAATATTTTGAAGACTAAAGACAAGTTAAACAGAATATTAAGCGAAAGAACCGGTCAGCCTCTGGAGAAGATAGAAAAGGATACTGACAGAGATTTCTTTATGTCTGCTGAGGAAGCAAAAGCCTACGGACTTATTGACGATATAATGGTTAGAAGATAAAATTTGAGGTGCAATGATGACCAGATATGATGAGAAGAAGCAGTTGAAATGCTCTTTTTGCGGTAAGTCTCAAGAGCAGGTTAAAAGACTGGTTGCAGGTCCTGGAGTTTATATTTGCGACGAGTGTATAGAATTATGCTCAGAGATTATTGAAGAGGAATTCGAGGATACAAAAATTGATGCAGAAATAAATGAAATACCAAAACCAAGGGAGATCAGAGAGATTCTTGACCAGTATGTAATTGGCCAGGATGCAGCAAAGAGATCTCTTGCAGTAGCTGTTTACAATCACTATAAAAGGATTAACAGCGATATGAAGTCCTCTGATGTTGAGCTTCAGAAGAGTAATATTGTGATGCTTGGACCTACAGGCAGTGGTAAAACTTTTCTGGCGCAGACACTTGCAAGAATACTTAATGTTCCTTTTGCTATCGCCGATGCTACTTCTCTCACGGAAGCCGGCTATGTAGGAGAGGATGTTGAGAATATCCTTTTGAGATTGATACAGGCCGCTGATTATGATATTGAAAAGGCAGAAAAGGGTATTATCTATATTGATGAAATAGATAAGATAGCGCGTAAGTCTGAAAACCCTTCAATAACAAGGGATGTAAGCGGCGAGGGAGTACAACAGGCATTGCTTAAAATTCTTGAAGGTACATTGGCTTCTGTTCCGCCTCAGGGTGGAAGAAAGCATCCCCATCAGGAATTTATTCAAATAGATACCACTAATATACTATTTATATGTGGTGGTGCATTCGATGGTATTGATAAAATAATTCAAAATAGAATTGGCAAAAAATCAATAGGCTTCGGAGCTAAAATTGAAAGCAATAAAGACCGTGATGTGGGAGAACTTTTAAAAGAAATCCTTCCTCAGGATTTGTTGAAATATGGACTTATTCCTGAATTTGTTGGAAGACTTCCTATTGTGGTAACACTTCATTCATTGGATAAAAATGCACTTGTGAAGATACTTACAGAACCCAAAAATGCTCTGGTTAAGCAGTATCAGAAGCTGTTGGAAATGGATGATGTATTGCTGGAAATTCAGGATGATGCTCTTGAACTTATTGCTGAAAAAGCAATTGAAAGAAATACGGGGGCCAGAGGACTTCGTGCAATACTTGAGGAAATCATGCTTGATATAATGTATGATATTCCATCAATGAATAATGTTGAAAAATGCATTATTACCAGAGAGGTTGTAGAAAAAAATACCCAGCCTGAGCTTATATATAATGAGAACCGAAAGTCTTTAAAAAAGGCCGGTTCAAAGAAAGCACGAGTCAAGAAGGAATCAGTATCATGATTACAAAATAAAGTATCATAATTACAAAATAATAAGTAAATATCAAGCTACTTAAATAAAAAAGGGACTGTTCGTAAAAATAAACTTGTTACGAACAGATCCTTTTTTATTTTCATGAATTTTTCCAGAATTTTGGGATAAAATATGTATCATTGCCAATAATATTATTGGTAAACAGCAAAAAGCTCAGGAGGAAAAAGCTTAGGAGGTAATGTATGTTAACAACTACCATGTTTATTATACAGTTTTTCTTTTCTGTTATCATAGGAATTTATTTTTTTACATTACTTAAAACACAGCAGGGTAATAGGAGTGCAATTGATAAGGAATCCAGAAAAGAACTTGAGAAGCTCAGAAAAATGAGAGACATTCACTTAACTGAACCTTTATCTGAAAAAACAAGGCCAACCTCCTTAAAGGATATTGTAGGACAGGAACAGGGAATTAAAGCTCTAAGAGCTTCCTTGTGCGGATCAAACCCCCAGCATGTTATAATTTATGGTCCTCCCGGCGTAGGAAAAACTGCTGCAGCAAGAGTTGTCCTGGAGGAAGCAAAGAACAACGGTATTTCACCCTTCAGAAAAGACGCCAAATTTGTTGAGATGGATGCGACAACTTTAAGGTTTGATGAAAGAGGCATTGCAGATCCCCTTATTGGATCTGTACATGACCCAATTTATCAGGGGGCTGGTGCCTATGGTGCTGCAGGAGTACCTCAGCCAAAGCCTGGCGCTGTAACTAAGGCTCACGGTGGGATATTGTTTATTGACGAGATCGGAGAGCTTCATCCAATCCAGATGAACAAGCTTCTCAAGGTTTTAGAGGACAGGCGGGTTTTTCTTGAAAGTGCCTATTATACCTCTGAAGATACCAATATACCTTCACATATCCATGATATTTTTCAAAAGGGGCTTCCGGCAGATTTCAGGCTTGTAGGAGCCACCACCAGAACGCCTGATGAAATTCCTGCGGCCATTAGATCCCGATGCGTTGAAATTCATTTCAGACCCCTAAGGGCAGATGAAATATGCAAAATATGTGAAAATGCTGCACAGAAAGGGGGATATATCCTGAAAGAGGGCTGCAGCCAGCAGATTGCCAAATATGCGCAAAACGGCAGAGATGCAGTAAACATTGTTCAAATAGCAGGCGGAATAGCCATGCTGGAAAATAGAAATGTCATTGACATTAAGGACATTGAATGGGTTATAGAATTTGGTCATTACAGCCCGCGGATAGAAAAGAAGGTTAATCCAGAGGGGCAGATTGGCTGTGTAAACGGTCTGGCTGTATTTGGCAACAGTACAGGTATGGTAATTGATGTAGAAGCCACTGCACTGCTGGTCAAACCAGGCAGCGGCAGTATTAGGATTACCGGAATAGTTGAAGAGGAGGAAATGGACAGCAGGGGTCATAAATTAAAAAGAACCAGCTCTGCCAAAGCTTCTGTTGAAAATGTTCTGACAGTTCTGAAAAGATATCTTGATATAGATTTCAGGGACTATGAAATACATTTGAACTTTCCGGGAGGTATACCCATAGATGGTCCCTCAGCAGGGGTAACAATAGCTACAGCAGTGTATTCAGCAGTAAAAAATATACCAGTCAGCGGTGATATTGCAATGACAGGGGAGATATCGATAAAGGGTAAGATTAAGCCTGTGGGAGGAGTGGTTGCCAAGGTAGAGGCTGCCAGAGCTGCCGGAATAAAAAAGGTATTTATTCCAAAGGAAAATTATCAGGAATTATTTGATGATATGGACATAGAAGTTATTGCAGTTGATAACATAGGACAGGTAATGAAAGCCATCTTTAATGCAGATGTAATAGACAGAAAGGATGAAGCAGTTATAAACAGCTCAGTTCCTGTAACGGTATTAACAGCTCAGGGGACCTAAGGCCATGGGAAAAGGTGCTGAAATGAAGACTGCCGGATTTGTTTAGGTTTTGAAGTACAGTAGGATTAGATTCCGTGGTCCATGGAATTATTTCGTACACGACATGGGAAGGCAGGTTGGTGCGTGTGTACTGAGGGTATACTTAATTTGTTGAGCATGTAATAATATAGACAACAATAAATTAACCGCACATTCAGTTTTAATAATGTGCGGTTTTACTTGACTCCAGTTAGTTCAAATTATAGTATAAGCATAATGGATTTTGATATGATAATGCTGTAAATATGGAAATGGAGTTTTGTATGAAAAAACGTTGGTCTGTTTATATATTAATAGGAGTATTATTTGGTGTGATTGATTTTTACTATCAGGAATATACTTCAGGATTTGTCACATCAACTGCAATGTGGTTTGTGGTGGCCTGGGGAATTTGGTTGGTTCCAGCCATACCAGTAGTTACATATGAATCGAAAGTCTCTGGTTCAAGAAGTATGTCGGCATTGGCGAATGTTTTGACATGGGGTGTTTCGGTCATTTCTTATTATCTGTATATGTTTTTTAAGCTTGTTTTTATCGGACAAGCATCGATGCAGTTTTTACACATATCAAATCGCCATGACCCAAATTATTTGAGTAATATAAAAAGTATATTCTGGGGTGATGTTAAGGATGGGATTTTTGAATGGATAGGTATTGCTGTCATCGGGGGATTCATTACAGGAGGTTTGATTAGCCATATTTATCTCAAATTAAGAAAAACTGCTGCTTCTGAATTAGATTCAATTTAACAGCTTGTGGATATCTAATTAAGTAAAATTTTAAGTAAATACATAAAAATATACGGGATTTTGTATTATTTATACCCTAGTATACATTAGGACTATGGGACTAACTAGATTGGTAGCTATAGGCTATTTTAATCTGATATATATTTTGGTAATATAAGGTCGAACATTAGCATTTCTCCTTTTAGGGGCATGGGGCCTAAGTAGCTCCATGTTTTTTTGTTTTCATATGATACCAATCTGGTTTGATTCTGTTTGTACTCTGTTTTTTCTGCTTATATTTACTTACAATTTACTTATTTTCTGATATGATACCTGCCTTGATAAAAAACTTTCATTAAGCTATTATATTTCATAGAGCTTATATGCCTCCTTTATGCCAATTTATGGTGGAGGCTTATTTAATATTAATGGAGGCAAACCTGATGGATACACTCATTCTTGGAATAGAAAGCAGTTGTGATGAAACTTCTGCTTCAGTAATAAAAAACGGCAGGTATGTATTGTCAAATGTCATATCATCACAAGTTGATCTGCATAAAAAATACGGAGGCGTTGTTCCTGAAATAGCGTCCAGAAAGCATGTTGAGCTGATAATGCCTGTAATAAATCAATCGCTGGAGGAAGCTAAGGTTACGTTAAGTGATATAGATGCCATAGGCGTAACTTACGGCCCTGGATTGGTAGGTGCTCTGCTGGTGGGGCTAACAGCCGCTAAGGCAATGGCTTTCACATCCGGAAAACCTCTGGTTGGTGTACATCATATAGAAGGACATATTGCAGCAAATTACTTACAATATCCCGAGTTGGAACCTCCCTTTATATGTCTGGTGGCATCGGGAGGTCACAGTCACATTGTACAGGTTGTAAGTTATAATAAGTTTGAAATTTTGGGACAGACCAGAGATGATGCTGCAGGAGAGGCCTTTGATAAAATTTCCAGAGCAATAGGCCTTGGATATCCCGGAGGCCCCCTGATAGATAAATATGCAGCCCAGGGAGACAGTAAGGCCATAAAATTCCCAAGAGTATATTTTGAAGACGGAACTCTGGATTTCAGCTTCAGCGGGTTGAAGACAGCTGTTCTGAATCATTTGAACAGACTTGAGCAAACCGGGGAGCCAGTAAATATACCCGATATAGCAGCCAGCTTCCAGCAGGCAGTTGTTGATGTTTTGGTAAAAAACACAATAAGTGCCGCAAAAATAAAAGGTATCGGGAAAATTGCTCTTGCTGGTGGTGTTGCAGCTAATACACAGCTCAGAAGTGAAATGAAGAAAGAGGCAGCTAAATATAATATTGAAGTTATGTACCCTGCACCTGTTTTATGTACTGATAACGCTGCGATGATAGGTTGTGCCGCATATTATGAGTATATGAGCGGAAAGAGATCGGGAATGGATTTAAATGCAATTCCGGGACTAAAATTAGGGTGAAGTGACAATAATTTACAAAAGTTATCCACAGTTTGTATATAAACATAAAAAAACTTGTTTTGCTGTAATATTAATGGATATAAGGTCACATGGTCATTTGGTATATTATGTAAATAGGTCTGCAAATCCTTATATAGAGCCGGTTCTGGAGAATAGATATTTTATTGTGAATAATTTTCTGTGAATAAATTCACACTTCTGTGGAAATATCTCGAAATATAACAATAGTCATTGGTACAGAGTTGTGGATAAATTTGTGGATATTGTGAATAATAAGTTGTACAAAAAGTTCGATTTTTCAGAAGTAACTGGATAACATAGTACCGAATTAATTTAAAATAAATGAAATAAAAGAAAATTAAAAACAAGCCGCTGTATTAGCGGCTTGTTAACATTTTATACTGATTATAATATTCTTTTACCTTTTGAACATAATTTTGAGTTTCGGCATAAGGCGGAACTCCTCCATATTTGTCAACTGCATTGGGTCCGGCGTTATAGGCTGCTAAAGCCAGATTTAAATCACCGTTGAATCTTGTAAGCTGATCTCTTAGGTATTGAGTTCCTCCATTAATATTCTGAACAATATCAAAAGGATCCGACACATTAAGAGCATCTGCTGTTCCCGGCATTAACTGCATTAGTCCCTGGGCTCCAGATGAAGAAATTGACCTGGGGTTAAAAGAGGATTCCTGCTTTATAACCGCCCTTATGAGGTCTTTGTCCACACCATATCTCTGAGAAGCGCTTTCTATGGCATTTGAAATAATGCTCATAAGCTCTGTCTGATCCGATGGAATATAAGCATTTGATTTTGCTAATGCGGCCTCAGCTCTTAATACATTTAATGAAGTAGCGCGATCATCCTTATCCAGACTATTTAATAAACTTGACCAGCTGTTTGAGTTTATTATAGAGGAGTCGTCATCCAGAAGGGTACTCCCAAACATATTATCATTCAATCCTAATAATGTAGCGTCAGCCAGGTATTTTTCAAATGGAATGTCAGATGTCTCTGAACTTCCGATAGTTAAGCTTGCATCTATGCTGGCCAATCTGCTTTCAATCTCAGCAAGTTTTTGATTAAATATGGCATTGACATCTAAATTCATGCAACCCCTCCATGCTCCCCTCTAATTTGCCATCAGTGGGGCAAACGTTTATCTGTCTACTCGTTCATCTGTTCGTTAATCTAATAATTAAGTCTATTATACAACAAAATATGTATCTGATATAGTATAAAATAATTCCTACTTATTCAATCAGATCAAAAACTCATTCAGAGCAACCATCAAATTTTTCAACCTTATTTATGATAAAATTTTTACATCAAATATTTATGCAACTATTATTATATCGGTAATATGCTGAGAAAAAATAACACCTATATAACTTTTTATGAAACTTCATCTGCAAGAATTCTTTTTGAGAATTTTGAGCAGGCATTCCTGGTGCTGCCATCATATTCTCTGACCGAAAATAGTTTGCATTTTCCTACATTCTGATTGGGAGAGTCCAACTGGACTAAAAAATATTCACAATGAGTACACCTGTATAAAACCTGTTGATTGGAACTCTTATCAGTTGAGTTCTTATATTTGAAACAGACATAATCAGCGGTTACAACTCCACGATATTTACATAATATATCTTTAGTTAGATATAAAGGAATACCACGCTCACAATTGCTGCAGCATTTTGACTGCTTCATAATTAAACCACCCTTTAAAACCTGAAGTTTGTCTACATTATAGCAGAACCAAATTTAATAGTAAAAAAATGGGAAATATATATCGTAACCATTTGTGTTCCCAGGAATAACTTAATATTAAAGCAGTAAATATCCGATATTATTATCAGAAGTAAAGCTTGGATATGTAATTCTTTAAAAACCTTAAATTCTAATGTATAATAACCATAAGCAAATTTTGACGATTTTAGGAGAATATATGAGCAAACCAAGTATATTAAGAACAAGATTCATACCCTTTGAAACAGTTGATATTTCCAGCGATGAAGTACTATACCTTGATGATGATATTTTAATTACGCGGTGGAAGGCAATAAAACCAAGAGCTGATATTTCGGGTGGAATTTCATATACCTTCCTTAAGGAAGGTATCAAGATCAGCCGGTTTTATGATGCTGATAAAAAATTTGCATATTGGTATTGCGATATAATTGATGTTAAATATGATAAAGAGATTAACCAGTACACATTAATTGATTTGCTGTTGGATGTGAAACTTTTGCCTAACGGAATTATGAAGGTTCTGGATGCGGATGAACTGGCTATAGCCCTTGAGCAGGGCCTGATTACCCAGGAACAGGCTTGCAGATCTCTGAAAAAGATGGATGGCATATTGCAGAGCATATATAATAATACTTTTCCTCCCGAAATTTGCATGGATCAGAGGTACTGGGAAATATAACACCGAAGGCTTTCTTATGAACCGACTTTTTGACTGCATAATAAGAATGATAGTTATAAAGTTGATTCTTAACAGAGAAAATAGTGATAAAAAGTAATACGGAGGAAGATTTGAAAGAAGTTAAAAACCAATACAATGAAAAACGGTTTATCGACCTGCATACACACAGCACAGCTTCAGACGGAAGTATGAGCCCTGCCGAACTGGTAAGGCATGCAAAGGAAAAGGGACTGTCGGCAATTGCCTTAACTGACCATGACACCATAGATGGGGTGGCTGAAGCCCTTGAAGAAGGTTTACGGACAGGTATTGAGGTTATTCCAGGAATAGAAATCAGTGCTGACTTCAAACCGGAAATGCATATATTAGGTTATTTTCCGAATATAAACGGTTATACTGCTATCAGAAAAGAGCTTGATGCTATCAAACAGGGACGAGAAGTAAGGAACATTAAAATTATTAATAAACTCAATGAGCTGGGAATAGATATAAAGCTTGAAGATGTAAAAGAAGTAGCTCTCGGAGATATTTTGGGAAGACCTCATATTGCAAGGGTATTGCTTAATAAGGGATATGTAAAGTCTATTGATGAGGCTTTTGATAAATATTTATCCAAGGGTGGGCTTGCTTATTTTAAGAGGTTTGAGCTCAAGCCCAAAGACTGCATATTTGCAATTAAAAATGCTGGCGGGATACCCGTTCTGGCGCATCCTGTGTTTTTAAGAAAAACCTATGCTGAACTGGATATGCTTCTGGCTGAACTTAAGGAGTTTGGGCTGATGGGAATTGAGGCTGTGTACAGTGAAAATTCTGAAAATGATACCGGTAACTTTCTCAGACTTGCTATTAAACATGACCTTATTGTTACCGGAGGAAGTGACTTTCACGGAAGCTTTAAACCGGGGCTGGAATTGGGCAGCGGAAGGGGAAAGCTTCAGGTACCATATGAGTATCTGGAGAAGCTAAGAAAGGCTTAGGCATTCGGAATATTAAGAAATTATAATAATATGAATATTAAGAATTTATAATAATATTAAGAAAATTTAATAATAGGCTTAAATAAGCTAAAATAAGCTTTAGGAAAATTAGATTAGTTTATAAGTCCGGAATTTTATATGAAGAGATTATGTCCTGTCAAACCCCTTTTTAAATATGAATTTGAAGGCCTCTATGGGCTGCAATCTGAAATGTTTAAAACTTCCGGGCAACAAAGAAACGGGTAGTGCTTTTAGTTGAGATATTGGGGTATACCGTACGAGTTCAGGTGAGATACGGTGGTATAACCGTATGAGAGGAAATAAGGTTCCATGTAATTTCCTGAAGGTGATATTTATGAAAAGCAGTAAACAAAGGCTGGTTGATATAAGAGAGTTTTACAAATACTGTAACTTGACCTGCCATATTGGCAGTGCTATAATAGCCCATGGAGAAGCTTAGAACCACTTATGGTTTCTGAAACTTGACCTTTAGGTACAGCGGTGTTATAATAAGTTACAGTCAGATAAATATACAAGCTTTAAACCCTTTTTCAAGAGGGTTATTTTTATCTGGTTGGTTACTGATTGATAGTTAGTGTTGATAGGTTAGTATTTATTGTTTTAGTTTGATTTTAAATATGGATATTTTGTTACAGTGTGCAGGCAGGCTGTCAGCACATTGGATTGGTGATTGGCATGGTAAAGGAAGCATTTAAGGTTGTTGCACAAAATAAAAAAGCTCGGCATGATTACTTCATAGAGGAAACTATTGAGGCAGGTATTGTTCTGTCGGGAACTGAGGTTAAGTCTATCAGACAGGGCAAACTGAACCTGAAGGATAGCTATGCTTCCATTGTTGACGGAGAAGTAATATTAAGCGGGATGCATATAAGTCCCTATGAGCAGGGCAACATATTTAACAAAGATCCTTTACGTGACAGAAAGCTCTTGCTGCACAGGTCTGAGATAAACAGACTGATTGGATTGACACAGCAGAAAGGTTTTACCCTTATTCCTACACAGGCATACTTTAAACATGGTAAGGTAAAAATTGAGCTTGGTGTAGCAAGAGGTAAAAAACTGTACGACAAGCGTGATGATATCGCTGCCCGTGATGCAAAACGCGAAATAGACCGCAGACTGAAGGAGCAGCTGAGATAGTTATTCCAGAAGTAATTATTAATAAATAGTTTTTGAAGTTGACAAATTAATATTATTGTAGTAAGCTTAAAAGCCCAATTGATACAACATTACTGTAGTGATACTGTCCGGGATTTACTTAGGGGTATTAATTAGCAGTAATTTTGTCAGGTATGCTTAGCATACTATATACGCACAGCGTACTTTATACATGGGGGCGTAATGGTTTCGACGGGATTGTTGAGACTTGATAAGCGGGTAGAGGATTCTCGTTGGCCTCTTAAAAAACGAGAGAATAAAAATAAACGCTAAAAACGATAATTTCGCTTTAGCTGCTGCCTAATATGGCAGCCCGTCAGTCCCAGGTTGCTGCACCTGGGGTAACTGGCGTCGACAAGTCAGCCCTTTTGCATAGGAAGGTTAAATGCTAGCACTGATTTGGCCGTAGCCTTGAGCCATTTCGGAACTTAAAGGCTACCGAAGCTGATACCCTGTCTATGGGGGATCAGCCTAGGGAAACGCTGGATTATCGTCCGTAAGGATACGTAATTCAGCACAAAGCATAGACTACACCCGTAGAAGTTCTTGTGGATATGATTTCGGACAGGGGTTCGACTCCCCTCGCCTCCACCACAATTTGTCTGAAAACCCTTGAATATCAAGGGTTTTCGGCGTTTTAAAAAGAAAAAACACTGAATAATTGAATTTTCTTTTCAACTATTCAGTGTTTTTTGATGCAAAAACTCTTGATGTATCCTTGATATTATTTTCTAATGCCTCTATTGTATCATGTATCAACACCTTGATCTACCCAATCAGGGCAATACCCATAAACCTCATTTGAAAATGCTTTCAAATCTTTTGGCAGTCTTTTTAGTTCTACTTCTACAAAGTCCATACCTGAACCGATTATTTCAATACCATAAGTTTTATCCCATTCTTTTAGTTTATTAATAACATCATTGGTATCATGGTCATAATTAATACCGTTAGTGGACATAAAACGTAAAGGATCATATTTGCCGCTGCTGTTTATTATCCCGATTTTATAAGGATTCTTATTGTATCCTAAATCGCTAATAAAGATTATATACCCTTTCTGGTTTAATGGTTCTTTCAGAACATTAACTTTTTTATATGCTGCATATTTACCTTTAGCTATAACATATACCCCTTTGATCTCTGGCTTGTCTTCTATATAATCAGGAATCAATTCGTGGATCTTGCAATTAAATTCCTTTTTAAGAATTTGAAATACTTCTTTATCAAAACCGACCTTATTAAGTAAATTGTTTCATCTTCTGATAATCTGATATTACTTGTTTTAACTGATTTACCAGTACATAAAGAAATAATTACAACTATAGACAAAACAAACACAAATGTTATTAAACCTGTACTATTATTCATTTGTTCTCCCCTTAAGCAAATACCTGTATCAGTTTCTTCATACTAATCATCAATTCCTGAATATTTATATATGGAATTTATCCATTCGCCATATGAATTCATTAATAAAATTTTTCTTTGCTCAACCAAATCAATCAAATTGTGCCTGCTGATTTTCTTTAACTAAAGCCTTCTTACCAATATCCCATTTCATAAATAGATTAATATCCTCTATTGCGTTAATAATACGCCACTTGTGTTCTTCTTGCTCTTTAAGTGCTTTTAATACAACAGGTTTTACAATATATTTTTCCAGTTTCCGCTTTGTTCGTGCAATGTAGGATAGCCCTAATATAGCATTTACTCTGACTCTTTCATCTGGGTATTCAGAAAGTTTTATACATAAGTCTTGAGCAAATTTCCAATTAGGATAATTTTGTCCCACTGATAGTGGCAATCGAATGATTTCATTTATTTCATTGCTCTCAAGAATTTTCTTAATTTCTCCTTCAGATAAAAAGTCTAACGGTTTATAAATTCGTCCCATAAGCACTCCAATCAATGTGTTCATATGTAAACAACTATCAGAATATCTGAACAAACTGGTCCTGATGCGATTTGAGATACTTTTCAAGAAAGTCATTTACAGTAGGACTGCAATTGTAATATTTACTATCAAACTCATCAAATTCGCCTTCAAGAGCTTTAAAAACAAACTCGGCTGCAGATAAAACAGGATTTCTACGCTTTTTCAAATACCGTTTTCCTGCAGCAGATAGTATTTGTGATTGCTTATCAGCACCAATGCTTTTTAAAGCAGAAATAGTTTCTTCAAGGTGATGTATCCCTTGGTTTTCAAAATATTGAAGATGGCCCCCATTATTAACTTCCGAATCGTACCAAAAAGATAAATATGCTATACGCTGCACATTATTCAAACTTTCATACTCTTCCATTGCTAATAAGTCGATGAAAGCATTCCAAAGCTGGTATGGCTCTCTTTCAATGTCAGAACGGCTAATTCTCCGGATGACCATTATGTAGTTTTCCTCCTTTTGTTAATGACATTATGAATTACATGCAAGTAACTACTGGTCGGTGAATCTATAAAGTGAAGCATCTGCCAGTCTTTCGTCAAGGATAACACATATGTTAATTAAATATATTTAAGTCTTTTAGTAAATAATTCATGTTATATATTCAACAAGAATTATTATTTTCCTGTAAAATATTTCAAATTTTTAAAACATGCTGATATTTTTTAGTCATTTTATATCTGAGTTTCCTAAGCGTTCTGCAGCTTCCTTGTCGGGCATTTTTTTAGCATCATAGTACATCATTGTAGCGTTGAAATGCCGAAGGTCATGGAATCTTGTACGTGGTAACCCGGCATTTTTTTAATATCTTTGCAAAACTTTTACCGTAATTACACCATTTTCAGCAGTACCATCTTTCTTAGGATAGACATCCTCTCCTTTATTGCTGCTTAAAAGTGTATTGAATAATATTTTGATTGATAAGATTAAATTTACAGTTTTCGGTCAATTTATAAGGATTATACTAATATTTGTAAATAGAACAATTCAGTTGATGGAAAATATCATTTCTTATCTTCATTTCTTATCAGTGTCACGGGAAGACATCAGTATTTTGAAACTTATTATACAAGAAAGGCATACATAATTTCACCTTGTGACAGTTTTGAATTATGAAATGAGCTTTATGAATTGTTAATAACTTTGAAAATATAAGGCTTATGTATACTAAAATAAACCAACTTCAACTTATTTAGATGGGACTCAAAAGTCTTAAATAGCTAGAAAATTACGATCAGTCGACCAACCCTGGATAAATATCTTGCCAGGTCTCCAGATGAATTAAAAGAACGTGACAAAAAACCTGAACCTTGCGTCACTTTACTTTTTATGTAAGAAACGACTCTTGTTGACATCTTTTTTATACAAGAATATACTTATTTACATATGGGAAATATTAGTTTTTGTTTTCCCTTAGTATATGATTTTGTATTAAAGCACATGCAATAACATACTGTAAACAGCAGTGTTCCCACTTATCAAAAAGAGGTGTCTTGACATGCATTTAAAAAAGTTTTCAATTGAAAATTTCAGAAAGTTCGGCACACATGATAATATAGTGTCATTTGCTGCCAATAAAGAAAATAGTAGTTTGATAAGTTCTACACTTCTAATTGGTCAAAATAATGCTGGAAAAACCTCTATTGTCACAGCATTAAAAAAAGCAAGCGGTGAAGAATCTTTTTGTATCGCAGATTTCAATTTAAGCTATCTATACAGTATTATTGAATATTTTAATGTTAACAAGTTGGAGGTAAAAGCAATATTTATCGATGGAGAAAATGATGTCCATAATAACAGGAGTAAATTTTTGGAAAAACTTAGCCCATATATGAAGTTTGGATATGAGTTCCAAGTGGATGCTGTAGATGAAAACAGTACTGAGCTACTTACAAATATAGCACCTATTATTAAAAATGAACTCGGTAACGATGGTGTTGTAAGAGCATACATAAAATATGAGCTTAAAGAGCAGGTGAAGTTCATACAAGAGTTATGTAACCAGTTTTTCAATAAAGAGCTATCTGAGGATACATTTGATGATTTTGTTGAGTTTCTTGCCAAGGGGAATTATTTTGAAGCAAATGTTTATACAGATGCAGAGTGTAAAGAGAAGGCTGATAATTTCTCAATTAACAGCTTGATCAAAGTAAGAACAATTTCATGTGAAAAACTTCATACTTCAGGAAGGTTATCTACATTTTTTAATAAAATTTATAAATATAAAGTAAGAAACAATCAAAATGCTAAGAAAACGATGGAGGATAAAGTAGAAATTATCAACAAGGAAATTGATAAAATCTCCATAGGTACTGAGCTAACTGACAAGGTTAATAAAGCCTTTTCAAAAACGTTGGACCCAAGTTATGCGAAAATGCTTTTAAAGTCTGATTTGAACTTAGATTCACTTCTTAAAAATGTAATTAAGTATGTTTACAAGGATGGGAATTTTGAAATACCTGAGGATCAGTTTGGGATGGGATATACGAGCATTATGCTAATTATAGCTGAACTTGTGGATTACGTGGACAACTCTCCTGAATCATTGTTCAAGAACACAATAAATATTCTTGTAATAGAAGAACCAGAATGCTATATGCACCCACAGATGCAAAAACTACTCATACAGAACTTAAACGATTCAGTAAAATTGATTCTTGATGCTAAAGGACTAAAGATAAATTCTCAGCTTTTAATCACTTCTCATTCAGCTAACATAATATATGGTAAGCTCCATACTGAAGATACATTTAATAATATTAATTACATAGTGTGCCTTAACAATAAGGAATCCAAGATTACTGCATTGAATGATAAATTAATTATTCCTGAGAATGAAGACAAGATAGTGGCTGAAGCACAGTTTAAATTTCTAAAAAAACACATCAAGTATGCTTACTGTGATTTATTCTTTGCAGATGCATGCCTTGTTGTTGAAGGCGATGCAGAACAAACCATCTTACCATTTTATATTGAGAAAGATGAACGAATTAATAAAAAGTATCTATCAATACTAAATGTAGGTGGAGCTTATTCACATATCTACAAAAATTTATTCAGAGTTCTTAATATTCCAGTTGCAATAATCACAGATTTAGATATTAAGGGTAGTGCGGGCAATACTAAACAAATAAAAAGCCTTGACAAAGCGGAAACAACAAATTCCACATTAAATAGCTTTGGTTTTAGAATAGGTATAGATTTCGAAAAACGCGATGGAAATATATTCATAGTTACACAAAGTAAAATTGGTAATTATTACCCTACAAGCTTCGAGGAAGCTCTCATCTTGACTAATGTAAATAATACAGTATTAAGAAATACTCTTTTAGATGTAATACCGCAAATTTATGAGAAAAACAAAGGCAAACTAAGATCTAAGTCACATTTCTTTCTTATTAAACTTGGAGGTAAAAAAGGGGACTTTGCAACAATGCTACTATATAAAATAATAAATGCTAAGGAAGATGACATTCCCATTTTGCCTGACTATATTCAAAAAGCAATTGATTATATTGCCGAGCAATTAAAGGGGGTATAGGACCCTCAGAATGAAAAACCTCAGACACAGAAGAAGATACTTTTTCAACCTAAACTGAAGCTAAAAGAAAAGGAGGAAATAGCTAATGAATGATACTCCTGCTTTTGACAATATTAAGAAATGTATAGATGAAAATAAGAGTTTCTGCTTTAATGCCGGTGCAGGTAGCGGAAAGACCTATTCGTTGGTTCAGACTGTCGATTATATTTTAATGAATTATGGTGATGAACTTACAAAAAATTATCAGAAGATAAAAGTTATCACTTATACTAATGCTGCAACGAATGAAGTAAAAGAACGCATAGGTAACACAAATCTACTTAACGTATCTACAATTCACACATGGATGTGGGAGTTAATCAATAAGTTTCAAACAGACCTTGTCGAGATTCATCTAAAAAAAATACAAGAGAAAATTAAGGAATATGCTTCAAAAATTAATATGAGCCCATATAAAAGTGATAATGTCTTAAATAATAACATAAATAATAAAGAATTTATTGATGAATTTTTTAAATATAAATCATTGAATGCTGATGATTTCAGAAAAAGGTTTAGGGGATCAACATCAACAGGAGAGATTCCTCGTGTTAATCTATATAAAGAATATGTACAAGCATTTGATAAATACCAAAAATTTTTAACTGCTAAATCAAAGATTGAAAATAGAGCTCCGGGATATTGTAAAGTTGAATATACGCCATTGTACAATTATGATCGCTTGCATCGGATGAAATTTAGTCATGATACGCTTCTTGAATATTCAAAATCTCTCATAGAAAATAGTAAAACCCTAAAGCGTATTATAATAGATCAGTATCCTTATATATTAGTTGATGAGTTTCAGGATACCAGTCCTTCTGTTGTAGAGATATTGTCTTTGATTGATAAATTTTCGGGATATAAGTGCATAATTGGTTATTTTGGAGATATTTATCAGAATATTTACTCTACTGGTGTTGGTGGCAAATTAAATGAGGTTCATACTGGGCTTACAGAGATCTGTAAGTTAGACAACAGAAGATCTGCAAAGAAAATTGTAGATTTAGGAAATAGGATAAGGAATGATAATCATAAGCAGGAGCCGTGGAGGAATAGCGAAGGAACCATTGAAGCTTTTTATTGTATAGTTGACAACGATGAAATTATTAACTCTTTTATCGATAAAAAAGTTAATGAATTTCCACAGGATGAAGAAATTCATTGTCTTGTTCTGAAAAATGAACTTGTTGCTAAGAGAAGTGGGTTTGGGGCGTTTTACAAACTTATTTCCTCTTCACATTACTATATTGAAAATTATAATCAAACAGCTGCAGAAATTCTAAGCGATGACATTAGTAAACTTGGTAAAGTTCCGCTTATTTTACATAAATGGATGAAGTTTCATTCCGATATTCATGATTCAAAAGTGACCATAAATAAATACATTCCTACAAGAGTGTACAGCAGTTTAAATTTCTATAAGTTGAATAAATTGCGGGAGAAACTCAAGGATGTTGAATCTACTAACCTAAAGGCATTTATTTCTGGAGTATTTGAATTAGCACAAAATGATAATTACATTAAAGAAATAGTGAATTATAATATCGGCGATGATTATAAATTGGATTATGAGCGGGTAAGAAGTTACATTTTTGATGCTCTTTATAATGGCATAAGCGATGAAAAGATTCCAGAAGCACAGGCAAAAATAGATTCGATTCTAGAGGTTGATTTATCTATTATAAAGAAATGGAACAACTTTATAACTAATAATATTACAGACAGAGTTCAATACCATACATTCCACAGAACCAAGGGACTAGAATATAAAAACGTGATTATCATCCTAACAAACGGGTTTGCTGGAGAAAAGAAATACTATCATGATTTCTTTTTAAAGTATAATAATATGGAGGAAAGTAAAGATGCAGATTTTAATGCTAAAAGAAATCTACTTTATGTTGCTGTTACAAGAACCAAAGAAAATTTAAAGATCTTGTATGTTGACCCAGAATTTGATGTCGTGAAAAATGACTTTGAAGAAATATTTGGAAAAACGGAAAAATGGTGTGGCTAACCTAGATAAACACAACAGTTAAATAAAATACACAGTTCAATAATATACGCTTCGACTATGAAGGTATCTTCAGAAGAAAACATATAGTCTTTAAATTGTATCAACCTCGTACTCGTTAGGTGTAGTTTGTTCGAAAACCCTTGGATTTTTCAAGGGTTTTTGGCGTTTTATTAAGAAAAATAGACCGGATTTGAAATATATATTATAACTTGGATACTTTAAAGTGTTATAGCCATTAGCAATGGGCAAAGTTTTTATAAAAATCTACATAACGGGCAAAAGATATGTATGGAGAGTTCAATCAGTGCAACAGATATGTGAGGAAGTTATTATTGAATTAGCACTGGATATAGAACAAAATATATATCTATTTACCTTTCATGTTTTTGGTACAATGAAAACCGAGCGTTCCGGAACTTAAAAAACCCTGCATAAAATGGAAAAACTCCATTGCAAGCACCCCTAAAAAATAATACCCTTTAAGTTGTCCACACTTGAAGGG